>Ga0081520_100185_pt1 | contig 41646 bp, 45 predicted proteins | sample HotLakmasection1_FD_70988 | JGI IMG/M metagenome (GOLD analysis project Ga0081520, IMG submission 70988) | Hypersaline microbial mat communities from Hot Lake, Washington, USA - Section #1 (SPADES assembly) (version 2) | ecosystem: Environmental > Aquatic > Non-marine Saline and Alkaline >... | reverse complement strand
CTCAAAGCCCCTCGGCAAAAGAAGAAGAAAAAGAAACAGCCGCCCAAGTATGACCCGAAACACCCTCATGTCTCAACGGCTAGGCTTTTATCTGGCGGCTAAATAACACCTAGACAGGAATCGCCGCAGATCCCTAAGTTGATCGATGAGTGGATGTACCTGGGCGATCGCTGCCCAACGCTCACAAGGGAAACGCTTCTCAGTGCCAGCCTGGAGACGGAGGTGTTAAGGTGACGGCAGTTTTTATGCCAAGTTATGCAACGATTTCAAGAGCCTCATGAATCCTGTTATTAACCGTATTCAAGAAAGTCTGCTCGAAATTTTGGGAGACTTGGTTGAGCTGTTGCCAGGTATCATCGCCGCCCTCGCGATCCTGCTGCTGACGGGCTATGGTGCGCGGGTTGCCCGCAGGCTCGCCAATCGGGTCGCTGGGCAAGTGGTGAGAAGCCGTTCTCTGCAAATCCTTCTGGTGCAGACCGTGCGAATTGGAGCCTGGGTTTTGGGCTTTACCCTGGCAGCGATCATTGCCTTCCCTGGGCTGCAACTGGGCGATCTGATTGCTTTGTTGGGTTTGGGTTCAGTGGCGATCGGCTTTGCCTTTCAAGACATTTTCAAAAATTTTCTGGCTGGGATTTTGCTGCTCATCGAAGAACCCTTCCTCTTGGGAGACGAGATTGTGGTCGAAGACTACGAAGGGACGGTCGAGACGGTCAACATCCGGTTCACCAAACTGCGAACTTATACCGGCGAAGTGATTGAAATCCCCAATTCCATCGTGTTCACCAGTGCGGTGAAAGTGCTGACCGCCAATGATTGTCGGCGAACCGATTTAGACATTGGCGTGGACTATACAACACCGCTACCGATGGCACAACAAACCCTGCTCGACACGGTGAAACAGGTGGAGGGGGTGTTGTCGGAACCAATGCCAGAGGTGGATTGCGTCGGTTTTGGAGATAGCTCGATCGATTTCAAGGTGCGCTTCTGGACGGCTCCCCAAATTGTGGACGTGCGGCGCACCCAGTCGCGGGTGGCGATCGCCCTCAAAGCCGCCTGCGATCGAGCCAACATCACCATTCCTTACCCCATCCGCACGGTTCACTACTTTGACCAGCAAAAGTTCAACGAGAGCGAACCCTATCCCGGAAAGCCAGTCGGGCAGGGGAATGGGCAGGGCGATCGCAAAGGAATGTAAATGAGGACATAAATTACGAAATGTTGCAGCGTTTCCAGGCAAAGCCGCCAAATACCGCACAATAAGTTTCGGAAGTAGTGTGAGGCGTTTGGTCTCCCAGTATTTTCACCCCGTTCGTTTGGGCGAGGGTAAGGGCTGAAGGTGTTCCCGGTTCCCAGTCTCTTCTGGTAAGAGCTTGGTAAACGGTTTAAGGCACAGGGCTGGCTTGTATCAGCTCATTCAGTCTGTTTAATTTGACAAATACCAGTTATTTTACGTCTGGTACATTTTTGCTTTTGGAGGACTCCATCAATGAGTATTGTCACGAAATCAATCGTGAATGCCGATGCTGAGGCACGCTACCTCAGCCCTGGTGAGCTGGATCGCATCAAGTCTTTCGTTACCTCTGGCGAGCGTCGTCTGCGGATCGCTCAAGTTCTGACCGATTCTCGCGAGCGCATTGTGAAGCAAGCTGGCGACCAGCTGTTCCAGAAGCGCCCCGATGTGGTTTCCCCTGGTGGCAACGCCTATGGCGAAGAAATGACCGCTACCTGCCTGCGCGACATGGACTACTACCTCCGTCTGGTCACCTACGGTGTGGTTTCTGGCGATATCACTCCCATCGAAGAAATCGGTATTGTTGGTGTGCGTGAGATGTACAAGTCTCTGGGTACTCCCATCGATGCAGTCGCTGAAGGTGTACGGGCAATGAAGTCCGTTGCAACAGGTCTGATGTCTAGCGAAGACGCTTCAGAAGCAGGTTCCTACTTCGACTACGTAATCGGCGCAATGCAGTAGGCATTGTCCTCGACGCTGAACGCGGTTTCGCGTTTGGTTGAGTGTTGTCTTTGAATTCATGTTTTAAGGAAATAACCATGCAAGACGCAATTACTGCTGTAATCAACTCTTCGGACGTTCAGGGTAAGTACCTGGATGGTTCCGCAATGGACAAGCTGAAGGGCTACTTCGCAACGGGCGAACTGCGCGTTCGTGCAGCCACCGCCATCAGCGCCAACGCTGCTGCCATCGTTAAGGAAGCTGTTGCTAAGTCCTTGTTGTACTCCGACATCACCCGTCCCGGTGGCAACATGTACACCACTCGTCGCTATGCTGCTTGCATCCGCGACCTCGACTACTACCTCCGCTATTCCACCTACGCAATGCTGGCTGGCGATCCTTCCATCCTGGATGAGCGTGTGCTGAATGGTCTGAAGGAAACCTACAACTCCCTGGGTGTACCCATCGCGGCTACCGTTCAAGCGATCCAAGCCATGAAAGAAGTCACTGCTTCCCTGGTGGGCGCAGATGCTGGCAAGGAAATGGGCGTTTACTTCGACTACATCTGCTCTGGCTTGAGCTAGGCTCTGGTTCGTTTTTTGGGGAGATTCCTGCAGAAGTGCCGCTTCAGGCGTGAGAGCTTCTGAGGGCGATCGCCCAACCTCAGTCCGGGTAGTCTGGAGTGAGTCTTGAATGGTCAGCACTCATGGCAAACCGTCTTGAGTAACAGCGATTTTCGATTGACTCTAGGCTCCCGGCATATTTTTGAATCCTCTGGGATAAGAAAAACCATTAAGTTTAGCCTGGTTGTGTTTTCAGGCTGTTTTATTGAGAGAATGAGTGGCAGACAGCGGTGAATTAGGGTCGCAGCATTTCAGTCAAGCGCTCTTAGTTCGTTCTAACCTGCCGTTTTCATCACTTTTTGATCCGCCTTCAGGATCACCTATCTCGTTTAGAAGTTGTATCGGCTTTTTGCCAGTCAGGAGAGAAGATTATGCGGATGTTCAAGGTTACAGCCTGTGTTCCCAGCCAGACACGCATTCGGACACAGCGTGAACTGCAAAATACATTTTTTACCAAGTTGGTTCCTTACGAAAACTGGTTCACCGAACAGCAACGCATCCAAAAAATGGGTGGCAAGATCGTTAAGGTTCAACTGGCAACTGGCAGACCCGGCACCAACACTGGGCTGAAGTAATTTCTAAGGTTTCTTGGCAGGTTCAGCCATTTTGTCTGAGCTATGACAAAAACTAAGGGAGGGGCGATCGCCCCTCCCTTAGTGCTTTCTGGTTCTGTAGGGCAGGCATCCTGCCTGCTCTCGGACAGCCGAGACGGCTATCCTACAGATGCTCAATCATCTCCGATTTGGGATAGCGCACCTTCTTGAGGTCAGCGTACTTGTCATCCTCAGCCCGATAACCCGCCGCACAAAGGACAACAGAGCCATAGCCTTGCTGCGTGAGTTCCAGGGTGTCATCCACTTTCGCTGGAATGAACCCCTCCATTGGGCACACATCAATTCCCAGCAAAGCAGCACTGGTCAGAAATTGACCGACAGCAATGTAGGTCTGGCGGGCTGTCCAGGCTTCAATGTCCATCGGATAGGGTGGCGATTTGAGGAAGCCCTTGATCATAGTGCTTAACCCTTCAAGGGATTCCACAGGCGTGTTGCGCACCTCAGCCATGTAGTTGACGTAGCGATCGACATCCGCCTCGCCTACCTCAAGCTTGCGGGCAAAGACGACCAGATGGGAAGCATCAACGACTTGCGACTGTCCCCAGGCATGTTCTTGCAGGGTTTTACGCAGATCTGGATCGGTCACGACGATGAACTTCCAGGGCTGCAAGCCAAAGGAGGATGGGGCCAGAACGAGGGCGTCTTCGAGGGTTTGCCAGGTTTCCTCAGGAATCTTCTTCGTAGCATCGAACTTCTTGGTGGCATAGCGCCAGTTGAGTTGCTGCAAAAGCTGCTCAGATGAAATGGGGGAGTTACTCATTGGGGTTTCTTTAGAGAGTCACGTTGATTTTAGGAGGTGCGATCGCCCCAATCAATCATCCCTCTGTCTGAAGTGTAGAACTGAAGTGTAGAACTGAAGTGTAGAACTGAAGTGTAGAAGTCTGAAGTGTAGAAGGCACAGTATCCTGAATGTGAATTGATCGAGGATTGACCTGTGGATTCTGTCAAAGTTTCGTCTACCGATGCCCGCTACACCCAAAATATCCATATCCGCCAGTTTGACCTGGTAGCGGATGAGCCAGCGGATTTGGATGGCGATGATGCAGGTCCAAAGCCCACAGAGTTGCTGCTGGGCAGTTTGGGAGCGTGCAAAGCCATCACCCTGAAAATGTATGCGGGGCGAAAGGGTTGGGCGCTAGAGCGGGTGGATGTGGAGTTGACGGAGGGGAAGGAGGGCGATCGCCCTCAAATTCAAGCGGCGCTATACCTGGAAGGCGATCTGTCCGATGAGCAGAAGCAGCGGTTGCTCATCATTGCGGATAAGTGCCCCATCCACAAAATGCTGAGTGCGAGTGTGGATATCCACACCATTCTGGTAGACGAGTAATCCCACCCTTCTAAAAACCAGAACCAGATTTTAAAACGCCTGCTGAGCGGGCGTTTCAAAATCTGGTTCTGGGTTTTAGAAAAGTGCTGTAATTAGAAAGTTGCTGTAAGAGGACGCAGGTCAACGCCGATCAACCTGGATCAAGCCGATGCCTGATGTTTTCTGTCAACAGAGTTTTTCGGTAGGGTGATACCCGCTTTGGGGTGATGCTTTTAAGATGGAGATCAGGGAAAAGGAGCGCAAACTGACTCTCAGGGTCTTTGCTGGAAGCCGAGTGCGACCTATTATATAAGGTTAAATTCCTCGGTATACTGCTCTAAACGGTGATGGATTTCTTGCCATTGTCGAGTTGCCACCATCGAGAGCACCCATCCTTCTTCCAGATTTGTAATTTTATCGGGTCGTATTGATCATGACTTCCTACGTTACTTCTGCTGCTCGTGCGGATCTGAGTGAGTTGCGCCGTCTCAAGTCGTTGCTGCCGCCCGAACTGCGGAGCTGGGTCACGATTGAAGCGGCAACCTCTGCTAATCCCCCACTCATCACCTCCGAAGAGATTGGGAAGGATCAGATCGAAGTGCAGGTGGATTTGATCAAGTGGGAGTCTTTTGCCCTCGACCAGCGCAATCTGCTGTTTTGGCATGAAGTGGCACGGATTCAAAATGACACCATTCCCCGCGACGGTTGGGAGATGGCAGCCCTGGCAATCGGTCTGGGCGGTGCTGTTGGTGAACTGTGGGTGCAGGACGGCTTGCTGCTGATGTTGGCGCTGGCGCTATGTGGTGTATCCGGCTGGCGGTTGTATAAGCGCAACAATGGCGAGAAGCGCCTGGTGGAAGCGGTTGATGCAGATGAGAAGGCGATCGCCCTTGCCACCCGGTTTGGTTATTCCCTGCCCAATGCCTACAAGAGCCTCGGTAGTGCCCTCAAGATTTTGATTGACCAGTCGCCCAAGAAAAATGTGCGTCGCGGCTATGAGAAGCGTTTGGATGCCCTGAAGAAGAGCGCGGCTCGGGCAAAATCCCGTGCCAAGGGTCAGGCGGCATAAGCAAAAAGACTTATTCGTTCCCACAACGGAATTCCTGTTGCATAATAAGAGAAGTTAAATTTTGTAACGGTTTGGTGTAACGGTCTGGCTGGGTAAGCTGGAACTACCCTGTCTGGGGTTCCAATTTCAGAAGATTTGGACATTGGCTTAAGGTGCGCTGTATTCTGCTGCGCTCGTTACGTTCTTTGTTCGGGGCGATCGCCCATCTGCTCTGAACCCACCAACCGTTTGTCGTTCAGGTTTTCCAAACGATGTATTTAACCTATCTCGATAGCAACTCCTGGCTAATTGATCTGGAGCATACGCGAATTTTGCTAGATCCCTGGCTGGTGGGAGATCTGGTATTCGGTGGAGCCAAGTGGCTGTTTCGAGGATTTCGGCAAGCGCCCCGTCCCATTCCCAAAAATATTGACCTGATTTTGCTGTCGCAAGGTTTGGAAGACCATGCCCATCCCGAAACCCTGAAGGCGCTCGATCGCTCTATCCCCGTCGTCGCTTCTCCCAACGCCGCTAAAGTAGTGCAGGGGTTGGGTTACGAGAGTGTGACGGCACTGGAGCATGGGCAATCCTACGTGTGGCAGGAGAAGGTCAAGTTCAAGGCGTTTCCTGGTTCCCCTGTGGGTCCGTTGCTGACGGAGAATGCTTATCTGGTGACGGATATGGTGGCTGGCAAGCGGTTGTATTACGAGCCGCATGGGTATCACGATGCCACGCTGCAAACGGAACCCCCGGTGGATGTGGTGATCACGCCGCTGATTAACCTGGAACTGCCGCTGGTGGGTCCGTTTATCAAGGGGCAGGAAAGTGCGCTGAAGGTGGCGCAGTGGCTCAAACCCCAGGTGATGCTGCCCACAGCGGCAGGGGGCGATATTTCGTTTGAAGGAATGCTGATCTCGGTACTGAAGGCGAAGGGGAGCACCGAGGCGTTTCAGCAAATGCTGGCGGAGAAAGGACTGAAGGTGCGGGTCATGGAGCCAGTGGCGGGCGATCGCACTCCCCTCGACCTGGAGCCATCTATCGTTTAGAAGCGCTTCAAATAAACTTGTGAGATCCGGTGCGGCGGTGCCGCACCGGATTCTATTAAGCCGCAGATCCCTAAGTGCGTAAGTCCTGATAGAGAAAGCTACGGACGAAGGAAGTGACAGCGCCTACAATTGAGCGTGAACGATTTGCTGACTTCCTGTGCTGAAACGTATGCTGAACGCTGTTGTGAATTCTGGAATGACCGCTGTGCTGCCGATGCTGCTGGCGATCGCCCTTCCCATCCTGCCAACTGTTGCCCCTCGTGCTGTTGCTCAGGAAGCGCCCCAAACCCTTGCCCAGGATGTGCCAAATCGAGAGGCGCTGCAATCGGGCGAGGCGGTAGTGTCGGGTACGGAGGGTAATTTTGTGGGGCAGGTGATTGTGAATGTGCCCGCTGAAACCGCCTGGGAAGTGCTGACGGACTACGATAATTTTGAGAATTTTTTGCCGGGAATCTCCTCCAGTCGGCTGCTAGTGCGTGAGGGCAATCAGACCATTTTTGAGCAGGTGAATGAGGTGCGTATTGCCTTCATCAGTCGTCGCTCCCGCGTTCGCATTGCCACCCACGAAACCTTTCCCCAGCGCATCGCCTTCCAGATGGTGGAGGGGGATGTCGATTCCGTGGAAGGGAGTTGGCAAATTGATACGCTGGATCCAACAACAGGACAGGTGATGATTACCCATCAGGTAACGGTAGACCCAGGGGATGACGATCGCGGCTTGTTTTTTAATGTGTATCGCAACAACCTGCGGGATACACTGAATGCGCTGAAGCGAGAAATGGAACGCCGGGCAGGAGTGTAGATGTGGCGCAAACATTGAGCAGCAGGGTGTCTAATATTCTCATGCCCGGTGCCCATGCCCTGATTACGGGTGGCTCTAGCGGGATTGGGAAAGCGACGGCGAAGCGGTTGCTGGAGCAGGGCATGAATGTAACGCTGCTGGCACGGGACGCAGCAAAGCTGGAGGCAACCCGTAGCGAGTTGGCGGCTATCACGCGCTCGGAGCAACGAATTGGGGTAGCGGTAGCGGATGTGAGCGATCGCCCCCAGGTTGAGCAGGCCGTGGCAGGGGCGATCGCCACCCTCGGCACTCCCAGTTTGCTCGTCACCTCTGCGGGGATCGCCCATCCCGGCTACTTTTCCGACTTGCCCATCGACATCTTTGAACGAACGATGGCAGTGAACTACTTTGGCACGCTCTACGCGATTCGGGCGGTGCTACCTGCCATGTTGGAGGCGGGGCGTGGTCATCTGGCGCTGATCTCGTCGGGGGCAGGGTTGGTGGGCATCTGCGGCTACACTCCCTACAGCCCCAGCAAGTTTGCCCTGCGGGGGTTGGCAGAATCCCTGCGAGCCGAACTGAAGCCGAACGGGATCGCAGTTTCGATCGTCTACCCTCCCGATACGGACACGCCGCAACTGGTGGAGGAGAATAAGACCAAGCCCGCCGAAACCAAAGCCATCACCGCGACGGCAGACACCTGGAGTGCGGATGGAGTGGCAGGGGCGATCGTGGCGGGGATCGCCCAGAACCGCTTCGCCATTACCCCCGGCACAGAAATGCGAGTGCTGCATCGCTTCCATAGTGTGCTGGCTCCGGCATTAAACCGCTATTTTGATCAGTTGATTGCTAAAGTAAGACGCGAGCAGGCGTTGAACCCCGATGGAAAAACTGCCGCTCAGAATGTGTCGCCGGAAGCCTGAGATTGATGCGGATTAGCGTTGAATCGAGTCATGCCGATGCGGGAGTCGCGATCGCCCGTTCTCCCTGGTGGTTTGCCAGCCTTGCCGTTCCCCTGTTCTACGGCATCATGTCCCTGGTGTTTGCCCTGCGTCCCTTCGTCATCCAGGACGATACCCGCCAGCACATCGTTTGGATGAAGCGCTGGGCAGACCCGGAGTTATTCCCCAACGATTGGATTATGGGTTACTTCCAGTCGGCGTCGCCGTTGGGGGTGCGGGCAGTCTACCGGAGCCTGGCAGCCGTGGGGATCGAGCCATTGCTGGCAGCGAAACTGCTCCCCCTCGCCCTGGCGCTGATTGCCAGCATTTTTCTCTATCGGCTAACCCTGCGATTGTTTCCCATCCCGGCAACCGCTTTTCTGGCGGTGCTGCTGCTGAACCAGCAACTCTGGTTCAACGACGACCTCACCTCTGCCACGCCCCGCGCCTTCTTTTACCCCATCTTCATGGCGTTTTTGGATGCCTGGACAGCGGGAGCGCTCCTGCCCTGTTTGGGGGCGATCGCCCTCCTGGGTCTGTTCTTTCCGCCGCTGGTCTTGTTAGCGGTGGGCGTGTTGTGGGTGCGGCTCATCAGTGTTCGCGGCTTTTCCCTGCGCTTTTCCAAAAATGCGGCAGATTATCGATTTGCGATCGCTGGCTCGATTGTGATGGTGATTATGTTGATCCCCTTCCTCATCGGGGGGCTGTCCGATTACGGTCCCATTGTCAGTGTGGAGCAAATGCGTGCCATGCCAGAATATGCTCCCGGTGGACGCAGCCACTACTTTGGGACACCCTGGTGGCACGCACTCTTTAAGGGGGCGGGGGGGATAAATTTACCCTATTTCCCAACGGTGGTGTTGCTGGGTTTGGCGTTGCCGTTTCTGCCCACGCATCGCTTTCCCTGGGGCGATCGCCTCCAACCCAGCATTCGCCTGTTCACCGATCTTGTGGTTGCCTCCCTGGGGCTGTTTCTGCTGGCGCATCTGGCATTGCTGCGGCTGCACTTTCCCAATCGCTACATGTACCACACCTGGCGAGCCATCCTGCCCCTGACGACTGCCATTGTGCTGACGCTGCTACTGGAGCGGGGCTGGCACTGGCTGGGGCAACAACGGCAGCGGGGCAGGCTGTCGCTGCGTGCCCGAAGCTATGTGGCTGGGGCAATAGCTATCCTGCTTACCCTGGCGCTGGTTCCGGCAATTCCGCCCCTGACATGGGTGTTCCAGAACTGGGTGGAAGGGGAAGCGCCCGCAGTCTACACCTATCTGGCGACCCAGCCCACAGATACCCTGGTGGCATCCCTGGCGGACGATGCCAACAATATTCCGGCATTTGCGGGGCGATCGCTCCTGGTAGGGCGAGAATTTGCCTTGCCCCATCATCAGGCATACTACGCTGAGCTGAGCCGCCGCGCCGAGGATCTGGTGCGTGCCCAATACACCGAAGACCCGGCAGAGTTGCGCCAGGTTATCGATCGCTATGGCATTGATTTCTGGATGCTGGATGCCGCTGCCTTTGAGCCAAACTATTTGCAGCAGCAGGATTGGCTTTTCCAAAGTTCTTTTCAGCCCACGGTGAAGGCGGCGATCGCCTATGTCATCGCAGGACAACCGATTGCCCTCCAAGCCACCCTGGAAGCCTGCGCGGTGGTGCAATCGCCCCAGCATTTCCTTCTCGATGCCCAGTGCATTCGAGACAGGGCGCGTTAGCGATGAGGTTGCACCACCCGGTTGGCAGGCGATCGCATCACATCACATCGCATCGCTAACCAGACCCGATTCCCGGATGCACACGGAGTAGAGCTGCACAGCATCATGGTTGGGAAAAATGCCGAGGGCTTCTTCTACCGACATCCCAGGGGCAGTGCAGAACTCAGTAACCACCCTATCGTACTGATCGGCGGGCCCCAGCAAATTATCCAAACGGTTGGGATCGTTCAGGTTTTCAACCAGTTTTGTTGCCACCCATTCAGAAAGAACCGCAACGGACTCAGGGCGATCGGGTAATTGCAAGCCACTGTTGAGGATGGCAGATTGCACAATGCTCTGCATCGTTTGCCGCCCTTCCTCTGTGGTCACAAAAACCGCCAGCATATCGGGGGTAAGCCGTGGCTCCTCGGCAATAGCCACTTGCATTCCCGTCAACGTGCTGGCAACCATCACATCGCCAACGGTTTCCAGGTAGCTTTCGTAGGTGATGCCTTCCACAATGCTGCCATCGCCACAGATAACCCAGTCCTCCAGACCTGCCGGAGCTGAAAGGTCTACCTTGCCCTGCTCCCAGCAAGCGGCAACGGTTGCCTGAATTTCGTCCGAAAACATCTCATTCAGGTCTTCCACGCTGCCCTGGGCAACTTCTGTAGGGGAGGCAGAGCGCGGGGATGAGGCAGGGGGTGTTGCTGCCAGTGCTGCACTCCAACTCAAACTGCCGCAAGCCATCAGCACTGCCAAAAAAGAACGCATAGGGCAACCTCTTGACCTATCTAAAACTGCAAATCTGATACTTCAATCTAAAACTGCAATCTAAAACTGCAAAGAAAACTTGTTGGATGCAGCGATAGGCAGAACGCATCTACCCGTCAGGAACCGACTCAATCGATCGCCGCCATCTGGTTCAGACACCGCCGCATTTGTTTCAGATGAGCAGGCAAATCGAGGCGAATGGCTTGTTGGATCAACATTGATGGAATGGGAATGGTCGGTGTTGCCTGCACAGAGTAGGTCAGGACGGTGCCATTTTCCCAATCTTCCAAATGCAAATCCGCTGAGAAATCGCGAAAGTCGCCCTGTTCCATCCGAAAACGCAGGAGGTGGCGATCGCCCAGCACAGTTTCAAAAACCTTGAGCTGAATGGATACATTTGCCTGAAACAGCACAAAATTTTTGCTGGCAGACTGCTGAATCCGTTTCCAACTTTTTCCCCGGTCTTCGACCACCTCACTGCGGGTGATATCCGAAAAAAACGAAACCCATCGAGGGTAACAGGTTAGCGACTGCCAAACCTGCGCCCGCTCGATGGGTAAATACATCCGTGCCGTTACCCCTGCACCCCAATCGGTATGGCTGCGGGTTTCAAGCAAAATCTCGCCCTGCTGAAGTCGCTGGCGATCGCCCCTCGAAAGTGTGGAGAGTGCAACAGGAGACGCCGATTTCGAGAAGCCTGAGGGGTAAGCGGTCTGTGATGCGATTCCAGATACCATGCTGATTCCTCTGAGACACCTAGCCGCGCGATCGCGGCTTCATTTCTGTCCTAATATGCCCCAGGAGGTCTGGAAAAGATAGGAGCTTCCGTAAAGCTTACACGAAGATTGCGTGACATCACCTTAAATTTCTCCCTAAGGAATAGTCATTTTGGCGACTGCGTGCCGGGTAATAAAAGCTGAAAGCCTGGCTTTGAAAAGATTTGGCTCTTATTTCTGACAACGATCTGATAACGATAAGTTGGAGATGTGCGAGAACAGGCAAACCATGACATTTGACATTTGGTAGGATTGCAAGGAAATGCGCTGTCGGCGCGAATTCCCGAAGTTGATGGAGCAGGCACCGTGGGGCAAAATCCCAATCTGGCAATTACGATTTTTCTCTATGTCACTGGTATTCTGCTGGTGATGATGGCGCTACTGCTCCTGTTCCAGGCATTTGGGTGGCTGCAAGAAATTCCCCGCGAAGCCATCTGGGCACTGGTGATGCTGGCGATCGGGGCAGGCATTCTTGCAGGGATTCGCAGCTCTCGCTAGTGCCAGGTCAGTAAATCTGGAACCCAGATGGATGCAGATAAGTACATGGTCATAAATAGAGCCAGTGGGGTGCGCCCCCCGCCGGGGGGCGCACCCCACCATAGCTTCGTTTATTTATGGCTACCCACTTAACCTGCTCCTCTTGCGTTACCAGTGTTTGAATTAATTTGTAGGCTAGTTTCCCTTTGACTCTGGGCTGGGCAGATGACCATGAAACTTGAGACACGGTTGTTTTTGGTATCCCTTGCCGTTTTGGTCGTCGTTTGGGGGCTGCGGGGGTTTGGCGTTCTCACCTTTTTTCCAGGGGGCGTGCTCTGGCTGTTGTTGCTGGTTACGATTGGGCTAGGGGTGTTTGCGTTGATTCAAGGCACGCGGCGGTGGTAAGGCGATCGCCCCAAAAAAATGGCGTAACGGCAGAGGGTTTGAGGCATGGGACAGCAGCTTGAAAGACAGAGGCGGAGATGGATACCACAGATACCACAAGGGTGGAAAGGGTGGAGACGGGCGATCGCCTTCCTGCTATGTCTATCCGTTTGTTGGGGAACGTTGAGTTTGGGACTATTTGGCAAGGGTGCGGGACGCGCCGCTGCCTTTGCGGCTCCTGCTGAGCCGTCTCCCGTCTCCGAAAGTTCCGATCCGCCTGCCCCGGCGACCAACTTTGCCACGGAAGACATTTCGGCAGAAAAAGTCAGTCAGTTTGTCCGTGCCTATTTGCAAGTGCTGGCGCTGGTGGAGGAGCGGGAAGGGGCTGTGCAGGCTGCCGAAACCCAACTCGAATCCATGCGGCTCCAGCAAGAACTGGAGACAGAAGCCTTTGCCCTCATCGAAGAGTCTGGTTTGACCTTGCAGGAATATTTGCAACTGTTGGGGCTGGCAAATACCGACCCAGAGTTTGGGGAGCGGGTGGCGACCCAGCTTCAAGAAGCTGCTTGATCGGGGAAACCATCGTCATAAGGATCACGGAAGCAATCAATACCTTCGCTATTTTTCTAAAACCCTTGATTTTGCGTGCGCGCCGCGCACGCAAAATCAAGGGTTTTAGAAAAATGGCGATCATGTTGAAGAAATAAAACCTGGAATTATTGATGAGAAGTCCGACCCTCAGGGCTTGCAAAAAGTAGCGCAGGGTGGTGGGATTTAAGAGGATGTTCGGCAAATGGTTGTTATCATTTGGCATTCACTCTTTTGGTTGGTGGATATATTTTTGGTTAGTGAATATATTTTGAATCCCAAACGATGAATACCGAACGATGAATATCGGCGGGTGCAGATTCATCCGGCTCGATTTTCAGTTTTTTGATTTATGCAGTTGTCATTGAAAAAGGAAAGGCGCAGTGCCCGATCCCCAGGTCATTTGTCTCGGAGAAGTGTTGTTTGACAATCTGGCTGACCAGGCTGGTAAGCCGCTGGAGCAGGTTGTTTCCTGGACGGCATATCCAGGGGGTGCGCCCGCGAATGTGGCGTGTGGGCTGGTGAAACTGGGGACTCCGGCGGCGTTTGTGGGCTGTGTGGGCTTGGATGAGCCAGGCGATACGCTGGTGAACCTGCTGGAAGATGTGGGTGTGGATGGGCGCGGGATTCAACGCCACCCCACTGCGCCAACGCGGATGGTGTACGTGGTGCGATCGCTGGGGGGCGATCGCGAGTTTGCCGGGTTTGGCGAATTTAGCGCCAGCGCGTTTGCCGATGCGTTTCTCCAGGCAGACCAGTTGCCCAACGAACTGTTTGAAAGTGCCAAATTTCTGGTGGTCGGCACCCTGGAACTGGCATACCCCGAAAGTGCGGCAGCGGTGCGGCGTGCCCTCGACCTGGCGGAAGCCCATTCCATGCAGGTGTTGATGGATGTGAACTGGCGACCCATGTTTTGGGAGCAGCCCGACGCGGCAAAGGGCGTCATTTTGGAGCTGCTGCCACGGGTTCACTTGCTCAAGCTTTCGGCAGAAGAAGCCGAATGGCTGTTTGACACCCGCGATCCTGCCGCTGTGCATCGCCAACAATCCCACCTGGTTGGGGTGCTGATTACCGATGGTGAGCGGGGCTGTGCCTATTCCCTTGCCGACAACACAGGCAACATTCCCGCTTTTTCCGTGGATGTGGAAGATACCACAGGGGCAGGGGATTCCTTTGTTGCCGGGTTCCTCCATCAACTCTGCGTTAGCGGAACAGATTCTCTGCAAGCGGCCGATCAGGCACGGCAGGCAATTACCTTTGCCAGTGCGGTCGGGGCGCTAACCACCACACGGGCAGGGGCGATCGCCGCTCAACCCAGTCTGGTGGAGGCAGAGGCGTTCCTCTACATGAATCAGCGTTAGCCGTTTCTTGGGTCGTTTTGCAAGTTGGACAAGGAAGGATCCGGTTGAGTAAGCCGCTACTGATTATCGGGAATAAGAACTACTCGTCCTGGTCGTTGCGGGCATGGTTGGTGGCACGCAAGGCGGGGATGGACTTTGAGGAAAAGCGCCTGCCCCTGGACACACCAGAATTTCTGAAGGAGATCATTCGCTATTCGCCAACCCGTCGCGTGCCCGTGCTGGAGGATGGCGGACGCATCATCTGGGACTCGCTGGCGATCGCCGAATACATCAACGAAACCTACGCCAGCGGCACACTACTGCCCCAAGATGCGGCAGTGCGGGCGATCGCACGGGCAGCCACCGCCGAAATGCACTCTGGCTTCGCGACCCTACGCCGAGCCATGCCCATGAACATCCGGGCGAGCGATCGCGCCGTCTTCCAAAACGACGCCCTCTCTGCCGACATTCTGCGAGTCCTGGAGCTATGGCGCTACTGTCGCCAGGAATTTGGCTTAGGGGGAGACTGGCTGTTCGGCAAATTCTCCATCGCCGATGCCTTCTACGCCCCCGTCACCTTCCGCTTCATCACCTACAACGTAGAACTGGAGCCTGCCGAGCAAGCCTACGTCAACCACGTCCAGTCCGATCCCGACATCCAGGATTGGATCGCCGCCGCGAAAACCGAAACCGAAGTTATCGCCGCCGAAGAAGTAGGTCTGCCAAATTAAACAGAACCACCAATGATCCCCCCACCCGTAGGGGCGGGTTTCGCGTCACCCCCCCCCCCCCCCCCCCCCCCCCCCAACCAAACCCGCCCCGGCAACCCATTCCCCCACCCCACAAACCATTTCCCCACCCGGCAACCCACCACCGACGATGTACGCCTGATACCAAATCAAAAAGGGTTTCCTACCACGAGGAAACCCTTCAATATCGATTATTTAGGCGATCGCCAAACTACTGCGCATTAGCGGTTTCGGGATAGCAAACATTGGTTCCACCCAAGCCACAATAACCACCGGGATTCTTCGCCAGATATTGCTGGTGATAGTCTTCCGCATAGTAAAACTCAGGCGCATCCATGATCTCTGTGGTAATTTCGCCCATACCAGAGGCTTTCAGAGCTGCCTGATAGCGATCGCGCGACTCCTCCGCCAGCTTCCGCTGCTCGTCGTTGTAGGCATAGATGCCAGAGCGATACTGCGTGCCAACATCATTGCCCTGCTGCATTCCCTGGGTGGGGTTGTGGCTTTCCCAGAACACCTTCAGCAAATCGGCATAGCTAGTTTTTTCGGGATCGTAAACCACCAACACGACTTCATTGTGCCCGGTCATGCCCGTGCAGACTTCGCGGTAGGTGGGGTTGGGGGTCAACCCGGCGGCATAGCCAACGGCGGTGGAATACACGCCATCTTGCTGCCAGAAACGGCGCTCAGCACCCCAAAAGCAACCCAGACCAAACATGGCAGTTTTCATACCTTCAGGAAAGGGAGGTTTGATCGGGTTGCCGTTTACAAAATGACGGTTGGTGACAGGTATTGGCTCTGTCCGTCCTGGCAATGCCTCCTGGGGAGAGGGCATTGATTTCTTTTTGCCAAATCCAAATAAAACCATAGGTTAAATCTTCGTTGTCCTGCAAAATGTGGTCGATGGAAAATGTGGTCGATGGAATGTTAATGCGATGGGGAGTCAATGCAACGAAATGCGTGGGATGAGCGATCGCGGGTGAGGGGCAAACCTGAAACTGCAATCGAGAACATTGGGTAAACGTTGATCCGTAAACCAATTAGTAGACCGATTCGTAAACCGATTAATGAACGATGCTTAACTCTTCTTCATGGTAAATCATTCTCGATTATGCCTCTCTGGCAAAAAGATGCGCTTTCCCGAACCCAATCGCCATCTGCCACACAGACTTTCGCCAAAGGAAACTCTATGCTAATGACCAGTGGGTAGAAGGCGGGCAAGCCTGCTGTCTCTCCCAACGGGTCAACTCCTCTCAAACGGCAGCACAGAGCATGGATGTTTCCATCATTGGCGCAAGCGGCGACTGTGGGCGAGAAATTGTCACCCAGTTAATTGGCATTCGGGCGATGGCTCCCACAGAGCGCCTGCAACTGGTGGGTCGAGAGCAGGGGCGCAGTGCCAGGGTCTTGCAGGGCATGTGTGTGGATCTGGAAGATGCCTATGCGGAGATGGCTCCAGAACTGGATGTGGCGCTGCGCCCCGAAGACATTGTGGCGGATGTGATTGTGATGGCGGCGGGGGCGACGGTGCAGGGGCAGGTGAAGTCCCGTGCGGATCTATCGGCGGTGAACCTGCCGGTGTTTGAGCAATATGCCAAGGCGATCGCCCATTACGGCAGCGGGCATGAAATTGTCCTGGTGGTCACCAATCCCCAGGAACTTGCCGTCGAGGTCTTTAGTCGCCACCTGGGGCGGCATCGAGTGATTGGCATCGGAGCCTATTCCGACTCCCTGCGGTTTCGCCGAGAGATTGCGGTGGATCTGGGCGTTCGCCGCCAGTTGGTGCAGGGATTTGTGCTGGGGGAGCATGGGGAAAATATGCTGCCCCTGTGGAGTAGCATCCGCATTCAGGGGATGGATGTTGACGAGTTGCAGCGGGCAGTGCAACGGCTGCGACGGGGGCAGGCAATTCACGACTTCCCGGCAAATGTGGAGCGAGAAAAGCAGGTGGTGATGGAGTATTTACGCCAGCAGCAAATTGCTGAAGCGTACGAATCCGTCAGCCATCTTTCGCCCGATTTGCGCGTCGTCATCAAACCCTTTGTCACCCATATTTCAGGGGCAAAAACCATTTCAGCCACGGCAAACGTGACGGTGGAGCTGGTGCGAACCTTGCTGGATGGGCGCGAGGTCGTGGTGTCGGGGCAGGTGCAGTTGGATGGCGAGTTCTATGGGATTCGCACACCGATGGGCGTTCCCATTGTGGTGACGCCCTTTGGCTGGACGCAGGTGGTTCCCTTGCAGTTGTGGGAAGAAGAAGCGCAGCTTTTGCAGCGCCTTGCGAAAGTATTGCGGCGGCGCATTCAGGAGGATTTGCAGCATGGATGAACAACGGTGGGTGTTTGTGGTGCGATCGCTCGATCGCCCGGGTGCCTTAACCTCTGCGGCGTCGGTCTTCTCTAATCGTGGTGTCTCCCTGGAGGGGATTCTCGGTAGCGGCATCGACTCAAACTCCACCGAGGATGCGCGGCTAATCATCACCTTTCAGGCAACCGCCACCAAGAAGGAAACCCTGCGGCGTGTCCTGGAACGGCTGAGTGCGGTCGTTTCTGTCGATGCCTATGCCTACGATGCGTCCAATTTAAGGGCGATCGCCACCACCCGCCTCCACAACGATGCCCTACCCCTCCTGGAGCAAAATCTGCGGGATGGCGTGCAATTCGAAATCATTTCTACCCAGGGCGAGGAAAGTATGGTTTTGCTCAAAGGGCATACGGCGGCAGTGGAACAGATCCTTTGCCATCTGCGGCAAAAGAAGGCGCTGCTGGATGTAGTGATGACGGCGATCGCCCTCTAAAAAATTTGCTGCTGGCAGGATCATGTACGAAAGAAAAACCGGAATTTTTGATGAGAAGCGCGAATGCCGCGCTTCTCATCAAAAATTCCGGTTTTTTAGGATTGCCTGCGCATCGCGCACGCAAAATCAATAGTTTTAGAAATAGTTTTAGAAAAATTGGCGAAGGCTCAGTCGGAGTACCGTTAGAAATCCATATTGGGGAAGTCGTCGGTGGGGAGGTCATCGGGTTCTGGCTTCTTCAGGTCGGTGGGTGGGCGATCGTTACTCCACAGCCACCAGGGTTGCCCACAGGAGCAGCGGTAGAACTCCTGCCACTTGCGGCGATGGTCTTCGGTGAATACGGGCGATCGCCGATTAATCCACACCTGCTCGGCTTCGGCGATCGGGGCACGGCAGGATGGGCAGCATACATCCAGGGCATGAACAGCTTTCTCAGTCCAGTCGGGTGGTATTGGAGCGAACGCATCCATGAGCGATTCCACACTGTTTCAGAACGGTTGGTAAGGGTTGCCAGCTTCAGCGACACCAACTTGGCAAACCCACTAAGATCATCCTCCCACACAGTCCGATCCTACCCAGTTCGTCGGAGTGCTCCAACAAATAAAAAACCATTTGGGGGGAAAGCAGGGGCGGCGACGCCGCCCCTGCTTTCCCCCCAAATGGGTTCTCTCATGCTTGCTTAAAGAATATCCCGATTTTTTGAAAGGGGGCGCGGCTTAGCCGCGCCCCCTTTCAAAAAATCGGGATATTCTTGCTTGGAGATCGCCTTAGCTCTAATGCAACAAATTTCAATGTGCCGACTCAGGAGATTTAGGCTACTGTTCTAAGATGAATGCCGCTTTAGGGTCGCAAGGAAGGAGCTTATGGGGATTCTCAACCTGATTTCACTGATTGGGATTTTCGGGTTATGCGCCGTTGCCTGGTTGTTTTCCGAGCATCGCAGTCCAAAATATTTCCCCTGGCGGGTGGTCATTTCTGGCATCGTTCTTCAGCTCATTTTGGGGGCGATCGTCTTTGCCCTGCCAGGAACCCGCAACGCACTCCAGGTTTTCAGCAATTTCCTCAATGTCATTTTTGAGGCTGCCGACTCTGGGGCACGGTTTGTCTTTGGTGCCAACATCGTTCCTGTCCCTGGGCAAGATCCGCAGGTGAACCTCGGCTACATCTTCGCCTTCCGGGCGTTGCCTGCGGTCATCTTCTTCTCTGGCTTGATGGCTCTCCTCTACAACATCGGCTTCATGCAGGTGTTGACGAACTTCTTTGCCAAGGTTTTCTACAGCACCATGCGGTTGAGCGGTGCGGAGTCCCTCAGCGGAGCCGCCAATATCTTCGTGGGTATTGAGGCGGCGATCGCCGTCAAGCCATTCCTCGCTTCCATGAGCCGTAGCGAACTGTGCGCTATCCTCGCCTGCTGCTTTGGTACAGCGGCGTCCTCGGTGCTGGCAATTTATGTGAGCTTCCTCCGTCCCGTCTTCCCCAACATTTTGGGACACCTGGTTTCTGCCTCCATCATGGCGATTCCCGCCTGCTTCCTGCTGGCAAAAATCCTCGTTCCCGAAACCACGGTTCCCGTAACCGCTGGGGGCATTCCCGTGGAGGGCGATCGCCCCGAGGGTGAGGACCTCGATGACGAAGAACTGCCCACTGAAACCGTAGCGGGTGAGCCGATGCAGCGCATGAGTCCGATGGATGCGGCGATCGTCGGTGCCCTGGATGGCGTCAAGATGGCAGTTTCCATCGCGGCAGTGCTGATTTTGATTCTCGGCTTCGTCTTTTTGATTAATCAACTGTTCGCATTCCTGGCAAACCTGCCCGGTTCAGTTGGCAGCTTTTTCCAGGTCGTGAACTTGCAGAATATTTTGGGTGCCTTGTTCCTGCCGCTCACCGTGCTGACGGGAGTATCGCTGGAATGGAACGAACTCTGGGCTTCCTCGGTCATCATCGGGCGTCGCCTGTTTGAGACGGCGATTCCTCCCTACCAGGCGCTGGCTGCCGCTGGAGCTGCTGGGGAACTGAGCGATCGCGCCATCCTCATTGTGAGCTATGCCCTCTCTGGCTTTGCGCACTTGGCATCCGTCGGTATCTTCGTGGGTGGCGTCAGTGCCCTCATTCCTTCTCGCCGCCGCGATGTTTCGGCAATGGGCTGGAAAGCCCTCTTCGCAGGCACACTGGCAACCCTGATGATTGCCTGCGTCGCAGGGGTTTTCTACGTCCCCGGCAATACAAGCATCCTGGGCGAACCGGAAGCCCCCCCCGCAGAAGTTGTTCCGGCTACACCGGATGAAGAGGCTCCCGCTGCCCCAACCGATGAGGCACCTGCCCCAACCGAATCGCCCGCCCCCGACGAAACCCCTGAGGGCACTGTAGGTTCTCGTCCTGCCCATTCCTTCCGGGCAGCCTGGTCAGCTTAATGAGTCTCATCCCAGAGGTTTTGGCGGCAAACAGCGCCTTCTATCGCGCCTTTGAAAAGCGAGATACAGAAGCGATGGCGGCTGTCTGGTCGAAGGGTAGTGCCAGTGTGTGCATCCATCCCGGTCGTGCCGCGCTGGTGGGCTGGGAGGCGATCGCCGATTCCTGGGCACAAATCTTTCGGGGAACGCAATATCTCGAAATCGACACAGACATCAGAGCCACCGAACTTTCCGGTGACCTTGCCTACGTCGTGTTGGTGGAAACAGTGATGCAGGTAAACAACCGCCGCCAGGTAGTCGCCAAATCAATGGCGACCAACATCTTCGAACGCCTGGGCGGCAGTTGGTATCTCGTCCACCACCACGGCAGCCCATTAATGGAACGATAGGGGCGGTTTATGGGGCGGTAGGGGCGGTAGGGGCGGTAGGGGCGGGTTTAGCAGAGTTACTCGCTGAATAAAGGGTTTACCATCCAAACCCGCCCGTACAAGACGATTCCAAGATTTACCATCCAAACCCGCCCGTACAAGACGATTCCAAGATTTACCATCCAAACCCGCCCGTACAAGACGATTCCAGGATTTACCATCCAAACCCACCCGTACCCCGAAGATTGACCAACAAAACCCGCCCGTACAACACGATTCGATTCAAGGGTTTACCAACAAACCCCGCCCGTACAGCGAATATGTTTTGTCTGCGCCGCTCCGCACGCGCAAGCCTCAGCCTTTCAGCGGAATGGCAAACACCCAATCTCTGTGGTCGGGATCGCGGTTTTCGGTGATGGCGGAGAGTTTTTCCCGCAGCTTCTCGGTGACAGGGCGAGTTTTGGAGAAAGTGTAATTCTCCACCCGGCTGATAGGGGTAAGACGAGCCGCTGTGCCACTGAGGAACAACTCATCGGCGATGAAGAGTTCCGACTTGTCGATCGCCCGTTCTTCTACAGGTATGCCCAAATCCCGCGCCAGGGTGAGGATGCTATCGCGGGTAATGCCTTCCAGAATGTCCTGATTCATAGAGGGCGTGTAGAGCGTGCCGTTGCGTACCATAAAAATGTTCATCCCGGAGGCTTCGCAGACTTTCCCCTGGGAATTCAGCAAGATGGCTTCATCAAACCCAGACTCCACCGCTTCTGTCTTCGCCAGGGAAGAGGTGATGTAGGCTCCGCTGATCTTGCCGCGCAAGGGCAGGCTGCGGTCTTCTTGCCGATGCCAGGAACTAATGCGACAACTAACGCCATCGGGAGAAAGATAGTCGCCCAATTCCAACCCGTACACAAAGAAATCCTTTTTGACGTTGTGCAGCCGGGGAGCAATCCCCAGGTCTGAGGTGTAGACGAAGGGGCGAATGTAAAAAGGTTTGTCTGGCTGATTTTTTTGGACGAAATCGACGATGATTTGCTGAATTTTGTCGGCGGGCAGGTCGAAGTGCATGAAGCGGGCACTATGGCTGAGCCGCTGGCAGTGGCGATCGAGGCGAAAGAGCAGAACTTGCTCCGGGTTTGCCGGGTCAGGTAGTCCACGCAATCCCCCAAAGGCTCCCGTACCATAGTGCAGAGCATGGGTCGCGATGGAAATATTGGCTTCGGCAAAGGGAACAAACTGGTTTTCAAAATAGGCGATCGGCAGGAAATTATGCATGGTCGATGAACGTCAAATATTCAAACGTAAATATCGGTGTGGATGCAGTCTATCGGAAGTCGATTTGAAAGTCGATCTGCCATTAACCTTAATCCCCCACTGGTGGATGGGAGCAGAGATTCAGCCTGCGGCGAATTTGGCGACTTCATTCAAAGTATGGGTCGATCTAACATTAGCCTGAAACCAGCCTGAAACTAGCCCAAATCGAGCCGAATAAAACCATCCCATAAACGGAGTGTGCCACCTCTGTCTACAAATCACTGGAATGTTTTGAAATATTTTGAGAGGTTAAGTTTTTTAACTGTTTTCCTGGATGGGTTTTGTCTCTGGCTGTTGTAAAAGATTCTAACCTGTTTATCCTGATGCTTTGGTTAGACAGAGGGGGGTATAGGGAACGCGGGAATGAGGCAGATCTGTGGAATGAGGCAGATCTGTGGAATGAGGCAGATCTGTGGAATGAGGCAGATCTGTAGATGAGGCAGATATAGGGCGATCGCCCTATGCGCCGCTCCTCATAAACCTGTAGCCTATTTGCTGATCTTCTTTGATGATCTTCAGGTTCCACCTCATTTCCCAAAATGAGGGCGAAGCCGATTGATCTTCCTGAACCCTGCCCGTTATCTCGGAGGCATTTCGGGGTACGTTAATCCGGGGGCAGCTATCAGGGAAAGATAAAGAACGAAGATCAAACGAGCGAATCAAACGAGCCAGGCAAGTTCTTTTCCCTTTATTGTGTGCCTTTAGATCCCAGGCGCTTCTTCAGTCAAAAACCGGAAAGAATGGGGTCAGGAGCCGGGTCAGGCTACCTGACTGGTGCGGATGAAGCATCTGAGTGTGCTGGGTCGCTAATTTGGTGGTCTTGCAGGACGGCATTCAGGAATACGCCATGCATGGAAGTAGAGACGGAAATGGCTGAGGTAGTCACCAGCAAATTGCGCTTGATGGTCGTTGACGACGAGGCAGATAACCTGGACTTGCTGTACCGCACGTTTCGCCGGGAGTATCAGGTCTTTCGGGCGGAAAGTGCGATCGCCGCACTCCAGCTCCTCGACACCGAAGGCGAAATGGGCATCATCATCTCTGACCAGCGCATGCCCAAAATGAATGGAACAGAGCTATTGAGCCGAGTCGCGGAACAATTCCCCGATACCATTCGGATTTTGCTGACGGGCTACACCGATGTGGAAGATCTGGTAGACGCCATCAACAGCGGCAAAGTGTTCAAATACGTCACCAAACCCTGGCAGCCAGAGGAATTGCGCCAGGTAGTGCAACAGGCATCGGAAACCTATCGACTGGTCAAAAATCGCACCGAGACGCTAAACCAGGCGTTGCGGCGCGAATCCATTTTCAATGGCGTGATGACGGCGATTCGCGAATCGCTGGACTACAACAGCATGTTGCAGACCATTGTGGCAACGGTCGGGCAGACCTTTGAGGCAGATGCCTGCCTGCTGCACCCCATTGGGCGGCTAACAACATCGGAGCCGTTGGAACCCGATGAGCTGGCAGATCAGCTCCAGGTAATGCCCTGTCAATATGCTTTTTTCGCGCCCTTTGCAGAACAGGTTGCTGCAAAAATCGATCGCACGGGTGCGGGGTTGATGGCAAAGGGTGGCAAGCCCAGTCAGTACCTTGCCGATGAAACCTGCCCCTACACCCGGTTGGTGTTGCCGCTGACATCCCAGCAGAAACCCCTGGCATTGTTGGTGCTTTATCGGCAGGTGGGGCGATCGCCCTGGTCGGAGAGCGATCAGGACTTGCTGGAAGCCGTCGCGGGGCAGGCTGCCCTTGCCATGTCCCAGGCAAAGCTCTATCAGCGCATCCAAAAGCAAACGGAGCAAATGCAGGCAGAACTTGCCGTTGCCCGCCAGATCCAAAGCAATTTATTACGGCAGGAACTTCCCAAACTCAACCACGCCCGCATTCAGGCATGTTGCCGTCCGGCACGGGCTGTGGGCGGCGACTTTTTCGAGGTGTATGAGCATCCCCGTGGCGACCTCTGGATTGGGGTCGGCGATGTGTCGGGGAAAGGGGTTCCAGCCGCCCTGTTCATGGCGAGTGCCATTTCCGTCCTGCGACGGGAATTGTCCCAGGACAGCCCCCCAGAACCCGATCAAGTCATGCAAAATCTGAACAGCAGTTTGATGGAAGATCTGGTCAGTAACAACTGCTTCATCACCCTGGTGCTGGCGCGCTATACGCCCCAGACTCGGGAACTGGTCTATGCCAATGCGGGGCACATCTACCCCTTCGTGTGGAATAGCCAGACGCTACGGAAAGAGGCAGGGGCGATCGCTGAACCTACCTATCTCGCCACCCGTGGAGTGCCCCTGGGCATCTTGCCCGTCTGGAAAGCCGCCAACCAATCTACCCCATCCGACAATCGGCTTATTCTGGAACCCGGCTCAGTGGTCATGCTGGCAAGCGACGGCATCACCGAAGCCACGCTCAACTCTTCCCCGATAACACAGGGCACAATGCTGCAACCCAGCGGTTTATGGAAACTGTTATGTGCCCAGCAATGTAAAGAATCCCTCGATCTCTCTCAAGTTTTGCAGTATATCCAATCCCACAGTTCTACCCAAGAAGATGACCAAACCATTCTCTCCCTGGAGGTTCTCTAAGCATGAGAACAGAACTTCAAATTCCCAGTGATCTCCAATTTCTCGCTGTCGTTGAAAATTGGCTCCTCGGTGCCCTGGGCGTAGAATTTGGGGACAACGACGATTGGCAAAAGCAAGCAGGACGTTTGCGGCTGGCACTGGTCGAAGCCTATTCCAACGTGGTGCGCCATGCCCACCGGGACCAACCCCAACTGCCCGTGATCATGCGGCTGGAGTGGAGCGATCGCACCGTTCGTCTAGAAGTGTGGGATCGCGGCGAAGGCTATGACCTCGGCACCTATCTGCCGCCTTCCCCCCAAGACTTTCAGGATGGTGGCTATGGCTGGCTCATCCTCAATCGTTTGATGGACAAAGTGGAGTATCGTCTGAAAATTGGCGGGCAAAACTGCCTGGTGCTAGAGACAACCCTCCCCACCCCCACGGCGGCTACCCCAACCGTTCCACCCCCACCCCAGCCTTCCCTTGAGGTTCCTGATCCGTCCACCGAAAAGGTGTAATACCCAGTCCTCGAAAACCCACTTCAGATATTTTCCGCAACGCCCGCTGTGGGTTTTCAGAAGGTTGGTGTAATCTAAGGCTCTCAGCCGTCCAACCGGGATATATTCCTCCTCATAAATTAATACCTTCGCCAATTTTTTTCAAACCCTTGATCTTCCCTGCGCTTCACGCAGGGAAGATCAAGGGTTTGAAAAAAATTGGCGAAGGTATTGTTACATCTGTGCGGCTTCTTCTACCTGAGAGCCTTTCCAGATTTCCTCATCCGGCTGGATTTGTTTACCCAGTTGAATGAGGTGTCGTTGCAAATCAGCCGTGAGATTTTTGGCATCTTGCTTGAGGGAGCCAGTGAGATAGCGATCGACTCTCAGGGGCGTTCCGATATTGACTTGCACCTTTGTTCCCCAGACAGGCAATGCCCGACTGTAGCAAAGATATATGGGCACAATCTTGATCCCCAGATCTGGATGCCCTTGCTCCGCCTGAAGCGCCAGCCGTGCCAAGCCCGACTTGAGGGGATGTACCTGGGCATCGCGAAAGATGCCGCCTTCAGGGAAAATCACCATCATTTCCCCCTGGCGTAGCATCTCCATGCCATAGCGCAGACTGGCAATGCCAGGACGGCGCGGATTAATGGGAAAGCCACCCAGCCGCCGAATAAACCAGCCCTGGATGCCTTTCACTTCATCGGAAGTGACCATGAAACGGAGATAGCGCCCCGTTATCTGGGGTCCGCTCACATGGGGGATAATCAGCGCATCCCAGCGGGAGCGATGCACAGGAGCCAGAATGACGGGTCCTGAGGTAGGCAGGTTGGACTGCCCCCGCACTTCGATGTTGCCAAAGAAGCTGGGCAAAAGAACGTTGCTACCAAGGGGATAGGCGATCGCCGACAACCAGGGAGAAATGCGACTGTCGATGACTTGCTCGGAATGTGTGTTAGCGAGTGCGGTCTCAGACATGGACGACATGAATAAAAGGCAGGTCAGGCAGAGACCCTGTATTGATGTGCTCCCATAGCATAGTGCGTGGGTTTGCAGGGTTCGAAATACGAGAGGACAGTTCTACTGCCGTCCCGATTGACGTTAGCATTACCTTAATCTGGGAACCTCTTTACTTGGGTTTATTTTCTGTTGCACCGTTGAGTTTTCTGCTACTGAAGAATGTTCTAAACCATTGCTCTCCAGTTCTCTTCCTGTTTTACCTGGATTCATCTTTTGAATTACTAATGAGGAAGATTTGGAAATCTGAAGCTATAGCAGCTGGAGGGAGCGGCAGAGAGTTTCTGGCTACAGGGTTTCTGGTGCGCGAGTGGAGGGCGATCGCCGCTGGGCAAACCAGCGCTGCAACTGTTCCCGGCAGGCGGCTTCCAGAATCCCCGGCAATACGGGAAGGCGGTGGTTGGAGCAGGGGCTATCGGGCAGATTCAGCACTGTGCGAATGGTGCCTGCTTTGGGATCATCGGCACCGTAGACCAGTAAGCCCAGCCGTGCCAGCAGAATGGCTCCGGTACACATGGGGCAGGGTTCCAGGGTGACATAGAGGGTGCAGTCTTCCAGGTGCCAGGACTGGCGCGATCGCCCTGCCGCCCGCAATGCCAGCACCTCCGCATGAGCCGTGGGGTCGCCATCCCGCTCCCGCCGATTTTCCCCCGTTGCAATTACCGTCCCCGTACCATCCACAATGACAGCACCTACGGGCACTTCTCCTGCCTCGCCTGCTGCCTGGGCAAGGGCGATCGCCTGCTCCATCCAGTGCTTGTGGGTTGCGTGCTCTGCCGATAGCTCTGCGTTCATAGGCAAGGAGATAGTGTCATCCTCCCGAAGATCGGCACATGGTTTGACCAATGCTTAGCCAGCGGAGATCAACCGACCTCTGCGGCGGCTTGCCGCAACAGGGGATCGAGTGCCCCTTCGCGATCCAGCGTATACAGCTCATCGCAACCACCGACATGCTGGTCGTTAATAAAAATTTGTGGCACACTCCGTTTGCCCCCGGCACGGTTTGCCATCCGCACTCGCGCTGCGCCATCGCCGTCAATTTTATACTCTGTGAAATCGACACCTTTCCAGCGCAACAGCAACTTGGCACGGATGCAGTAAGGGCAGGTTTGCCAGGTGTAAATTTCCACCGTCGCTTTATTTTGCTCGGGATCACGCTTGAGCCAGCGATTCAGCACATCTAGCATAGAAAGTTTGGGAGAAATGGATCAGGGGTATTTAAGTTTGAGTGTAGCGGAGGCAGTATCTCCCTTGCACGGCTCCGCCCTTCCGGCTAACCAAAATCTGCCGCTGAAATTTGTCTATGTCGGGTCAAATAAAAAGTGATGTGGCGCTTTGCACTGGCGGCAATGCCACGCTTCTCATCAAACATTCTGGGTTTTATTTTGTCCCAACATGCTCGCTATTTTTCTAAAGCCCCTGATTTTGCGTGCGCTGAGCGCACGCAAAATCAGGGGCTTTAGAAAAATGGCGAAGGTATTGTTTGATCCTAATATTTTTTGTTGTTAGAGGACTCTAAGGGACTTGCAAGAAAATAAAATCCCAATTTTTGAGAGAGGAGGCTGGCAGAGCCAGCCTCCTCTCTCAAAAATTGGGATTTTATTAATCCGCAGATCCCTAAACAACTTTGATGCGGTTGCGTCCTTCTCGCTTGGCTTCAAGGAGGGCTTGCTCGGCACGCTGCACAATGTCGCTGGCGTTGTGGTCACGTTGCAGATCCTTCTGGGCAACCCCAAAGCTCATGGTGGCGTTGATTTTGCCTGCGGTTGTGCGAATCGGGGTTTGCTGAATCGCTGCTCGCAGCCGTTCGGCAACATCGGCGGCAGGCTTTAGCAGCGTCCCATCCAGCACCACTAAAAATTCTTCTCCATCAAACCGATACACCTTTGTGCCCTGGCGGAGTTGGGCTTGCAGGCGTCGAGCCATCTCTTGCAGCACTTCATCCCCTGCTGCCGTGCCGTGGGTATCGTTGATTAGTTTGAAATAATCAATATCTCCGAGCAGAACGCTGAATGCGGGATCAACCAGCCAGATAGTGGGATGGCTGAGGTGTTCTAGCTCCCGTTCCAGGGCGGGGCGGTTGGGCAGGCGGGTGAGCGCATCACTCCAGGCATCGACGGGGGTGGGGCGTCCGTCCTCACGTTCTGCGATCGCCGAGCGCGGGTGGAGGCTTTGCATAATCTGCTGTAGGGCGATCGCCGCATGGTCAGCAATCTGATACAGAACTGGCAGATCAGTGCGGGGATCGGTTCCCGTGCTTTGATTGGTGCCCAGCAACAGCACCCCAAAAAATTCTGCCTTGAGAAATACGGGCACAAGCACCAGGGTGGAGACCTTGAAGTGGGTACAGAGATCCTCCAGCGCTTCGGGTTCAGGCTGGGCACATTGCACCACCAGATAGGATGCGCCATCTTGCAGAAAGAGATCTAACAGCTCTTGCCAGACGACTTTCGGTAGGGCGGAGGGGACAAAGCCGGGGGCATCTATGGCATCGCTCCACTGATCAATTACCGAAACTGTGGGCACGGTTCGCAGGTCGAGCAGCAGGACGCGATCGCTGTCATACTGCTGCCCAACCTCTGCCAAAATCTGATGCAACACCTCGTCTGGGTCGAGGGTAGAGTTGAGCAGATGGGCGACCCGCCCGACGAGCGATCGCTGTTGACGTACCTGCTCCAGTTGAATGGTCTGCATCGCCTGCTGATAGGTCGCCGTCAGGTGTTGTGCCTGGGCACTCCAGTAGGAAATCTCTGCGGCTGACCAGGCAGGGGGGGGCGCATTGAAGGAGCGGTCTGCTGCCATCCACGGGAGGGCTTGGGGCTGGAAATCGGTAGACACCCACAACACGGCATCAATCCAATCCACACCGCTCTGCGCTCCATCCGCTAGCAGAGACTCTACCTCAGCCCGCACGGGAAGGATCAGTTCTCCGGTATCGAGCTGGGCAATGCAGGGAGACTGTCGCCACTCTTCAAACCAGGGAGGAACGGGATCGACCTCGGACTTGCCAAACCGAGTGTGCTTTAGCTCAACGGGTTGCCCCTGTGGTTCTGGGGATGCTGCGACCGAGGCAGTGTAGACATTGATTACCTCCCGATCTAGATTGACCCAAAGCGCCAATGCCCGCCCCCGTAAGGAGAGCGTATCGCGGGTGGGGGGATGCAGTGCCAGATGCAGCGCCACATGCAGGGAATGGGCGATCGCTGCCAGCGGGTCATCCTCCGAAAGCGCCACCCCACCGCCATTTTCCCAGGGATCTATCTGTGCGTCTGTCATCGCGTCTTCCTCACCTGAGCCGGGGCAAAAATTTCGTTGTATCAGTGGGCTTAGCCCAGAACCACACCCAGAGCAATGGAGAACGGCTGGCGTTTCCTCTGCCCAAACCTGTGCGAATTCGATTAACCCCGTATGCCTGTGCAAACCAACCCTGAGACATCGCGGATTAGTAACGGGCGATCGCCCTTAATTCAATATTCCCGCTGCTATGACCAGACCGATCATGTTTTTCGATGACCGTTACGATAACCTGGGGCAATAGTCCACCACGGCTCTGTCAGATGCACGCAGATGCACGGCAGTGAATGCCGTAGCGCTATTTGGAACCAGGATTCAGCAAATCATCAATTGACGGTCCATCATCCTGAGGAGCATCACCCTCACCGGGGTTCTGCTTGTGGCGTGGCTTCATGTTATTTTTCGCTGCCTCCGTCGCCTGCGCCAAAATCTTCTGAATTTCAATTGGAGAAATATCATCTCGCACGGGTGTTTTGATCGGAGCCGCCGCTTTGCGTGGGCGATTCGACCAGCCACACTTCATACACACCTGCCGCCCCGAAGACTTCAGCGGTGGTCCCAGGCGATGACTACATTTGGGACAAGATTCTAAAGCCATGTCTTTCCAGCTCGTTCAAACTGAGTAACTATCTTTAATCAATGCTTAACCAAACCATCAGCCAAGTTAATCCAACCAAAGACACACCCTTGCAGCCTAGAAACCTCAATTTTGCATACCTTAAACGGCATGTGCAATAGGCTCCAGTTTGCAACCGCGCATTTTATATGGATCGTATCCCTCACTCCTGTTCTCGGAGCAACCGACGCAGCCAAAGCTTGACTCTGACATAGAGCGGAAACTGGTAGTGTTCGGCTACCAACCAGCCAAATAGCAGCAAATGCACAATCAAGGTGCAACCCGCCCACACACTCGGAAACCACGCCCATTTACTTCCGGGAAGGGGGGGGAAGGTGTAGATCGACAGCCAGACGAGCAAGGTCGGCGCGATCGCCACCAGGGCACCCAGCAACCAGATGAATACCGTTACGCTCTGATCTTGAGACAGGAGCGATCGCCAGTTGCGTCCATCCCAAAGCCATGCCATTGGCTGCATGCCATCTGCCATCTGCACCGTTTGTTGCTCCAGATTTGCCGTAAAAATATGCCGACAGAAATCGCAGGCAAACGCATCCATCAGCGCCAGTTCTGACAGCGTTCCATGCCGACAGACGGGGCAGAGGTAATGATCCTGCAACGTTAGGGGGCGGGGAGTTCCCTTGGAGTGCGCAGAAAAAGATTTTTTGGGGGAGTTTGAGGCAGATTGCATGGGCGCAAATGGCTTCAGCATTGAGGGAAAACGGACAGGCATTATGGACAATTAGCGCACTATCCCTGAGACACTCTTTCCTGAGGCATTTTTTAAAGAGTAGTCCCTGCAATTCTAGACATTATTTTCTGGGTCTACCAATCGGGTCTACCCATATTTTGAGTTTAGGGACTTTATTTATTTGCTAACCCCTTAGGATTACGTACGAGATAATAAAACCCGGAATTTTTGATGAGAAGCGCGGCATTGCCGCGCTTCTCATCAAAAATTCCGGGTTTTATTTTATTTTCGATCCTTACAGAATTAGCTCGAAGGAATTAGCTCGAAGTGGCTGAGGCGCGATCGCCTGAGCAGGCTGTCATCCTAAATCCAGCGCAAAATCCTCCTTTAGCTATCCTGTCCTCCACCCATTGAAACTGACCTTCTTATTTTTTTCCTAGAACTTTGTGATCCAATGTGTTTGGTTGATAGAAAAGCCGTTTGAAAGGCGCTATTCCGCTTGATTACACGGCAATTTTGGATAATGTGCCATGTTGCCCGAATAGGTTGCCTGTCTGACTTAACTGATTTATCAGGAATTTCACGTTATGAAACCATATTTAAAAGCTTTGACAGCCCTTGTGCTTGGAGGGTTGGTTGGCTGTTCTACCGGACAACCTTCTCTCGAAGAAGCGCAGGCACAGGTTTGCCAAAATTTAGCCACTTTCCAACAAAATATCGCAACTCTTGCTGCCACTAGCCAGAACTCTACTGTTGGTCAGTTCAAGGAAGCCCAAGCCAACGTTGCCCGTTCCTTCACTGAGTTGAAAGAATCCGTTGGCATCGCGCGTTCCATCAAAATAGATGAATTGGAACAAGCCTACCAGGATCTCGATCGGGCGGTTGGGCAGGTCTCCAATGATCAAACAATTCAGGAAGCGATCGCCTCTGTGCAACCTGCCATGCAAAATGTGCAGGCGGCATCCGAGCAACTCCGTACGGGCGCAGCTTGTCAGTGATTCTAGTGATTTTCAGTGATTTCCAGTGATTTCAGTAATTTGGCAATGATTTGGCAATGATTTGGCAATAGTCAGGGTTCGTAGACCTGGCCCCCCAGGAAAAATACCGCCACTTTGGTTGTGATGACCGGGCAGATCGGCTAAACCCTAATTAACCCGGTTGCATCCCAATTAACAAGCTATGGCAGCGTTCAGAGCAGACTGCTCTACAGACAATTAGGCGCATCCAATCTACCCAGGGCTAATTTTAATGGCGTATTTGTAAGAGGCATATCATAAGGAATAAATTGAGCTTTTCCTTGTTTCCAGTTCAATCTGGATTGATTTTTTAACCTAGACATAATATCTGGCTGAGATTCTTTATGCATGACTCCAGGGAAATCTCAGCCAGATTTTCCTGATCCCGGTAGGTATCAAAAAGTCACTCAAACGCTATTGCAAGGGGAATTTAGATGCTTATCAAAACCTTATTTCTAGCGCTCTTTTCGGGTTTATTTGGGCTTTTGCTTTGCTTCGCAGGCTACCGCTTCTTTACCATCATGCTTCCCGTGTGGGCATTTTTTGGTGGGCTTTGGGTAGGGGCAAAAGCCGTTTTTGTATTATTTGGAGGCGGTTTTCTGGGTACTACAACCGGGTTAACCGTTGGTTTGATACTGGGTGTTTTGCTCTCCGTCTTTTCCTGGCAGTTCTATGTTTTTGGGCTCTCATTTGTGGGGGCAATTATTGGTGCCTGGTTGGGTTCGGGGATCATGAGCTATTTGGGAATTGAGCAGGGTGTGCTTCATGCCCTGGTTGCGCTGGGTTGTGCGATCGCCCTCGGATTTTTGACCTACGCCCGTCGCTGGCAGGATGAGCTGATCACTGGACTTTCTGCCATCGCTGGGGCTAATTTCATTGTGCTGGCACTTCTGCTCCTGCTGGGGCGCGTTTCTATCGTTGGGTTGCAGGGGGCGGGCACTGCCATTAGCCCCATTTTGCAGGATTCGCTGGGATGGCTATTCCTCTGGCTGGGTTGTGCGATCGCCGGAATCATCATCCAGCGCCGCAACTTTCGCGATGTCACCTTTGCCAATGACGAGTTTTTCAAATACTGGAGCTAGCCCCTGCCATGTTTTACATTGATCCCTTTTACTTCTTATTTATTGCCATTCCAACCCTGGTAATTTCGGCGTTCACGCAGATGTACCTGAAAAATACCTTTGCCCAGTGGAGCAAAGTTCCCAATACCGAGGGCATGACGGGCATGGAGGTTGCCAAAACCCTCTTTGCTCGCACCTCTCTCACGCCAATTCCGCTAGAACGTGCCGCAGGCAGCCTGACGGATCACTACGATCCCCGTAGCAATGTTGTGCGGCTCTCCGACCCCATTGCCAACCGCCCTTCCATCGCCGCAATGGCAGTCGCCGCCCATGAGTTGGGGCATGTGCAGCAATACCAGACGGGTTCTGGCTTAATTGCTCTCCGGAGTGCGCTCTTACCAGCGTTGCAATTTACCCCGACCATCTCTTACATCGCCTTCACCATGGGGATTTTGTTCAATCTGGCAGGGTTGGTGTGGATCGGTATCTTTTTCTTTGGCTTTATGGTGCTGTTTAGTCTGCTGACGCTACCTGTGGAGTTTGATGCGAGCCGACGAGGGTTGCAACTTCTGGAAGAAGCCGGGTTGACAGATACAACCCAAGAAAAATCGGGTGCGCGGAAAGTTTTGACGGCGGCGGCATTGACCTATGTGGGGGCTGCCATCACCTCAGTTTTGCAACTGCTCTACTACATCAGCCTTGCCAATCGCAGTCAGCGTTAGTCGGAAACCATGAAGCTACAAGGGATTCTTCTATACTGCTAACAGACCGTCTGCTACCTGTGCAGCGGCTTTAGCCATATCCCTTTATTCCTGACTCATTCACCGATGGCGTTTTCGATGTTACCCAAGTGGGCGATCGCAGGCTTAGCCTTCCCCCTGATCTTTCTCAATGGTTGGTTGTTGTTGCGGCTGAGTGTGCTGCTACAACCTGTCACCAGCATTGTCATTACCGCCTGCCTGCTGGCATTTCTGCTCGACTATCCCATCAATCTACTCGAAAAACGCAACGTCCCACGGGGAGGGGCGATCGCCCTGGTCTTGCTGTCGGCGCTGGCACTGACGACGTTTCTGTTGATTTTTCTCGGTCCCCTGGTATGGCAACAGCTCAACGAGTTTGCCGAACGGCTACCCCGATGGATTGACCAGGCAAAAACAGAGTTGCTGATGCTGGGCGATCGCCCCTTTGTGCAAAATTCGCCCTTCGACTTTGAAGCGCTGGCGATTGAATCGGCGAATCGGCTCTCCAGGATTTTGAAAACCGCCACCAGTCGCACCATTAATCTGGTCATCAGCGCAATCAACAGCACCTTCAACCTGGTGATTACCCTGGTGCTGAGCATCTTGCTGGTGATCAATGGCGAACAGTTGTGGGATGGGCTGTTGGGATGGCTGCCCGACAAGGTGCAAGCGAAAATTCGCGAATCTCTGCAACCCAGCTTTCAGGGTTACTTTTCGGGACAGGCGACGCTGGCGCTGATTCAGGCGATCGCCCTATCCATTGCCTTCGTTATTCTCAATGTCCCCTTTGGGCTACTGTTTGGCATTGCCATTGGCATTGCCAGCGTGATCCCCTTTGGTGGTTTAGTCGTGAACCTGGTCGTGACCACGTTGCTTGCATTTCAGAATGTTTGGCTGGGAGTCGAGGTGCTGGTTGTTGCGGCGCTGTTGGGTCAGATCAATGACAACGTAATTGCGCCTCGCCTAATCGGGGGCGTAACGGGGCTGAATCCGGCGATCGTGGTAGTGTCGTTGCTACTGGGGGCAAAATTTGCAGGATTTTTGGGGCTGGTGCTGGCAGTTCCTACCGCCAGCTTTATTAAAAAAATCGCTGATGCCGTGCGCGAGCCAATCACGGCACGGTTTTAGAAAAAGAGCGAAGGTATCGTCCCAAGGAACGCGAATCAAATAAAATCCAAAACTTGTTTTTTGAAAGCGCGGCTGTGCGCGCTTTCAAAAAACAAGTTTTGGATTTTACTTGATCTTCAGTCCTACAAATGAGTTTTGATTTGTTGCTCAGCTCTAAAATAAAGCTCAATCCTTAACGATTTGCCTGATCAACTGTGGAACCCTCCAATGGAACCGTCCAAGCCTCTCCCTCCAATCCGAAAAGCCGTTGATGTCGGCGTCGAACTGGCGAAAGAGCGGAATCGTCTGGCTGCCGAACGCACCCTCATGGCTTGGATTCGCACCTCCCTTGCCATGATTGGTTTTGGCTTTGGTATTGATAGTGTGGTCAGTGCCATTTTGAGTTTTCAAACCGTTTCTGAGGGCAGCAACTCAGTGCGACTATCGCGCTTCCTTGGGTTAGCCTTCATTGCCCTGGGGGTCTATGCTCTCCTTGCCGCCATCGTTGACCACACCCGCGAGCTGCGCCGCATCCGCTTCAGCGCCGAGTACACCTACAAACCTCGACTTTCTGTAGGTATGACGGTTTCGATTGGGTTGCTCATCATTGGCGTTCTGGCGTTTGCCAGCATTTTTATTCAGGCAATTGTGCGATCGCTCAACTAACCCTATTTCCCACCTCACAGCACTTATCAATGGTTTCAGGATGAACAATCCCCAGCGCGTTCGGTCATACAATGCAAATAATGAACTCGCCAAGGAACGAAATCGTGCCGCAGCAGAACGGACCCTCACAGCATGGATTCAAGGCTGCCTCCTCTTAATTGGCTTTGGTGTAGCGTTCGACCGAATTTTTGGAGCGGTTCAACGTACTTTTCCTGACCTTAACTCCAGCCTCAATAACAATGTTGCGACGGCGATTGGGCTGGGGGCGATCGCCCTCGGACTGCTTCTCCTGCTGCTGACCATCTTTGAATATCCCCTCAAGTTACGGGCGATCGAACGGGAAGATTACCTGGATGAACCGACCTCCCCCTCTATCCCCATCATCATTGTTTCCGTTCTTCTATTTGGCTGTGCCGCCCTGGTTGCCGTCCTGCTCAACATCTCCATTGGTTAACAATCCGCCTCTGAGCACTGAGCAGGAAAATAAAATCCCCATTTTTGAGAGAGAAGGCTGGCTTTGCCAGCCTTCTCTCTCAAAAATGGGGATTTGATTAAGCCGCAGATCCCTTAGCTTTTAAGAAAACTTCATTATTTCTATGGAAACTATCAAAAGTTTGTGTGATGACTCTATCAGTTCCCCTGAAGCCGACAAAAAGCACGTTAAGTTGGGAGCGACTGACCTAATCCTTCCTCACTAAAATCGCTCAATATGAATATCTTGCGAAGTCTCATCGGTGGTAGCTGGGGAAAATTCAACTGGGGACTTTACGAAGTCCTCACCAATCCACGTTTAGTCACGCTTTCCATTTTGTTTGTTGTGGCGCTTTTGGTGATCGGCAGTTATCCCATCTGGCGAAAGCGGATTTTGCGAGGGTTGATGATTGCCCTCTGCACCTACTGGGTGATCATTTCTCCCCCCTTTGTGGCACTGGCAGAAGGGTTGCTGATGAGTGCTGTGCCTGCCGATTCGGGCGAAACCGCCGACGCCATTGTGGTGATTGGGCGAGGATCAGAGGAGACGGGCGATCGCTATCCCCAATCCCTAAAGCTTCTGGAAGCAGGACGCGCACCCGAGCTATTCATCACCGGGCGATACAACTTCCGCCGTGTCGGCAGGTTAATCAGCGACTACGATGTTAAGCTCCAGCAAATTAGCGGCACATCCTGCGCCCGCACCACAAAAGACGAAGCCCTGTGGGCATCCACCCTGATGGGACCCAAAGGCATCCGCCGCATCATCCTGGTCACAGATCGTCCTCACATGCTGCGAGCCTACCTCACCTTCCGCTGGCGAGGCTTCGACGTCATCCCCCATCCTGTAAGGTTAGACATCAGCAGCGCTCGCCACTCCATGCTGACTCTTCGGGAATATCTGGGTCTTGTGAGCTACGGGCTGCTGGGGCGACTCTTCCCCGGCTCCCCCGATCGGTTGACCCATCCCCCAGTTGAGTTGCTGCAAAACGCGGAGGAATGGGAATGCGAGGCGACTCCTATCGAACAGCCTGAGTTGTTTCAAGTTCAGCAAGCCAGCTAAGGGATCTGCGGCTTAATCAAATCCCCATTTTTGAGAGAGAAGGCTGGCAAAGCCAGCCTTCTCTCTCAAAAATGGGGATTTGATTTCGTACGTGATCCTTAGTCCAACTCCATCGGGTGTAAGTCGATGGCATCGTTTGCCAGTTTGCGGTCCCAGTCGATGTCGGAGACGCCATCGAAGGCGGTGCGGAGAGCGGTTTCCCACTGCCCGCGGACGGTTCTGAGGAAGCGATCGCCCAACTGCAACTGCAACTGGTGCTTCACCACAAAGCTGTTGGCGCGATACATCACCAGATTGATCGGCGGCCCCACCGAAATATTGGACTTCATGGTGGAGTCGATGGAGAGCAGGGCACATTTTGCGGCACTGTCTACCGGGGTTTCGTAGTCCAGAATGCGATCGAGAATGGGCTTGCCATACTTGGTTTCGCCAATTTGCAGAAATGGCGTTTCTTCGGTGGCTTGAATAAAATTGCCCTGGCTATAAACCATAAACAGCTCCGGGTCGCTGCCGATCACCTGCCCCCCCACTAGCAGATTGCAGGAGTAGTCGATCTTGTCCCGCTCCAGCCACGGGCGTTCGCGCTCCTGCACATCGCGCACCTTCTCGCCGATGTAGCAGGCGATGTCGTAGAGCGAGGGGATGTTGTGCAGGTTCTCGCTATCCGCCGATCGCAAGTCCCGCTGCAATGCCGTCAGCACCGCCTGGGTGATCGACAGATTGCCGGAGGTACAGAGCAATATCACCCGCTGTCCGGGAAGCGAAAAGTTGAACAGCTTCCGGTAGGTGGAAATGTAATCAACCCCAGCATTGGTGCGCGAGTCAGCGCCGATGACTAACCCGCTGCGGGTGATGATACCAAGGCAATAGGTCATGGGTGGTTCCCATAAACGACAGGTCACTCATCAAATATTAGAGTGCCCCAACGAATAAAAACTCATTATTGAGAAAGAAGGTGTGGCTTCGCTGCACCTTCTTTCTCAAATTTCTGACGGAAGGGTACGTGTCTTACAGCGCTTCTCAAGCGCTTAAAACCAGGTTGTTTTTGTGAGAGGCGCGCGGCGTGCGGCTCTCACAAAAACAACTGTGGCTGATTCAAGCGCGAAGCGCTGTAGATGATTTCTGGAAAAACTATCCCATTAACAGGAGCGCTCCGTCATGCCCATGAAAATGGGCATCCTTTGCAAACCCTATCGGTCAATCCATTCAGGCTTCCTGGATTCCCGCATATGCGGGAATGACGGGGGTATGTTCTTTCTCAGAAAATGTCTTAGAAGGTTAGGCACTTGCAAGAAAATAAAATCCCAATTTTTGAGAGAGAAGACTGGCAGAGTCAGCCTTCTCTCTCAAATACGCAAATCCCTTAGCGCTTCTGTGAGGGCGCTAATCTTCCATTGATTTTGGATTGGCGCGACTAGCTCAGGGCATCGGTGAGGTAGCCGGCGGTCGCTTCGACGAGGGCGATCGCATCCTCGTACACCATGCGAGTGGGACCAAGCATCCCGATGCTGCCAGCAGAACCCTCGCCACAGTGGTAGAGGGTGGAGATGAGAGTACAGCTCTTCATCGGCTCCAGGGGGTTTTCTGCGCCAATGCGGATGGTGATGCGGCGATCGCGGTTCAGCCCCTCCCCATCAAAAATCAGAGCGCAGAGTTGATCCTGTCCTGCTTCGAGGAGATGGACGATGGGTTGCACCTGCTCCACTTCGCCAAATTCGGGATGGCGGCGCAGCACCTCGGCAACCCCCGTCACAAACATTTGAGAGGTGAGAGAATCGCGGGTGCGGTGATTCAGGTCTGTCAAGGCTTTCCGCAACAGGTCGGCATACCGATCGAACTGTCGCCCCAGGTCGCTCCAGTCGAGGTTGGTAATTTCGGTGAGCGATCGCCCCCGCAGATGGTGATTCAAAAAGTTCGAGAGGATTTGCAACTCCTGCTCCATCAGTTGCTCGTTGATGTCGGCATCCTCGGAGACGGGCAAATCCACCAGGATGGACTGGGTGGCGTAGGAATCCAGTACCACCACCATCATCAGCCGTCCCACATCCACAGGGACGAGCTGCAAGTGCCGCAACGATACCACCATGGTCTGGGGCATCGTCACCAGGGCAATGTAGCCGCTCAGGGTAGCAAGAATCTGGGTCGCGCCCCGCAGAATAGCTTCGAGACTGTAGCCTTCGGGGTCGAGCTTCTGGGACAGCATCGTGTCCATCTGCCGCGCCCGCTCTTCAGAGGGCTTGACCAGATGATCCACATACACCCGGTATCCGGTATCCGATGGCACACGACCTGCGGAGGTATGGGGTTGGAACAGCAGCCCAGACTTTTCGAGGAAGCCCATCACATTGCGGATGGTGGCAGGGCTGACCCGGGGGCGCAGATCCTCCACCAGGGCTTCGGAACCAACCGGACGGGCTGTTGCAATGTAATGCCGAACGGTTGCACCCAGGATGCTCTGTTGGCGGATATTCAGGGAAACCGGAGCGGTCATCGTTGTTTTCTTAAGGGAGGGATGAGTTAAAACGGAAAATCTAAAGCGGAAAATCTAAAGCGGAAAATCTAAAGCGGAAAATCTAAAGCGGAAAGAAATGTGAATCGTATGCGCTGATCGTAATTTATCGGTCTTCGGTTTGTCTATGGGTAGCGATCAATACCGGGGAACGGAGCGATCGACCGCTACCGAGTAGGCATCAATGCCCCCAGCAATATTCCGCACATGCTCAAAGCCCTGACTGGCAAGCCACTGGCACATCTGAGCGGAACGGATGCCGTGGTGGCACATGACCCAGGTTTCCGTTTGCGGGTCAAGGGTTTGCTGAATCTGGGAGGACCAATCCCCAAAACGGCTCAGGGGGAGGTTGATGAAGTGGGGAAGTTGGGCGATCGCCAGTTCTTCCGGTTCCCGCACATCAATTAATTGCACGGTTGCTGGATCCTCTGCCAGCCGTTGAGCCAGATCTATCACATTCACCTGCCGCAACTGTGCTTCCATCTCTGCTCTCCCGGTTGCTTAGACATCAGCTCAACTTCGCATCGTATATAGAGCCTATCAGAAACCACATTGGAATGACGAATGTATGGACGAACCTACTGCCCAAACTGTTGCCGTGCCTGTTCGACCACTTCAACGGTGATTTCATCCAACTCTTCATCGCGGGCAATTCGCTCGATTTGGGTACGGGCTTGCGATCGCACAAAAAAAGGAATGTTATTAAATTTCTCCTTTGCCTCAGGCGTCCAGGGCAAAGATTCAAACGCATCAGGGGTCATATTATTTTCTCCCGTCGGTCTAGAGACAAAAAAGAGGTTCCCATAAAGAGAACCTCTTTTCCTAAGTTTCGATCCAGAACTTAATCGAGATCTGGCATTGCCAATACGGGTTCGGTCTCACGATCGATGCCCTTCTCGAATCCGGCGGCTGCCGCCCGCGCACGACCCGCGTGCCACAGGTGACCGACCAGGAAGAAGAAGCCCAATACGAAGTGAGACGTTGCCAACCACGCACGAGGAGATACATAGTTCACCGAGTTGATTTCGGTTGCCACACCACCCACAGAGTTCAAAGAACCCAGAGGAGCATGCGTCATGTACTCAGCCGCACGACGGGCTTGCCAGGGTTGAATGTCATTCTTGATCTTGTCCAGATCCAGACCGTTGGGTCCACGCAGAGGCTCCAGCCAGGGTCCCTGGAAGTCCCAGAAACGCATGGTTTCACCACCGAAGATGATCTCACCAGTAGGAGAGCGCATCAGGTACTTACCCAGACCTGTCGGACCTTGAGCAGAACCGACGTTTGCACCCAGACGCTGGTCACGCACCAGGAAGGTCAAAGCCTGTGCCTGAGAAGCTTCAGGACCGGTAGGACCGTAGAACTCACTGGGGTAAGCGGTGTTGTTGTACCACACCATGCAGGAGGCGATGAAGCCCATCAAAGACAGCGCACCCAGACTGTAGGAAAGGTATGCTTCACCCGACCAAATAAAGGCACGACGAACCCAACCAAAAGGCTTGGTCAGAATATGCCATACACCACCTGCGACGCAGATGAAGCCAACCCAGATGTGACCACCGATGATGTCTTCCATGCTGTTGACGCTGACAATCCAGCCTTCGCCGCCGAAGGGAGACTTCAGCAAATAGCCGAAGATCACCACGGGGTTGAGGGTGGGATTGGTGATAACGCGCACGTCGCCACCGCCTGGTGCCCAGGTGTCATACACACCGCCAAAGAACATGGCTTTGAAGACGAGCAGGAAAGCGCCCAGACCCAGGAGGATCAGGTGATAACCAATGATGTTGGTCATCTGGTTCTTGTCTTTCCAGTCGTAGCCAAAGAAGCTGGAGTACTCTTCCAGGGTTTCGGGACCGCGAACGGCGTGGTAGATACCACCCAAGCCCAGAACAGCGGAAGAAATCAGGTGCAATACACCAACAACAAAATAAGGGAAAGTATTGATCACCTCACCACCAGGACCAACGCCCCAACCGAGCGTTGCGATGTGAGGGAGAAGAATGAAGCCTTGCTCATACATAGGCTTCTCGGGAATAAAGTGCGCTACCTCGAACAGGGTCATGGCACCAGCCCAGAACACAATCAGACCAGCGTGGGCAACGTGAGCACCCAACAACTTACCGGAAAGATTGATCAGACGGGCATTGCCAGCCCACCAGGCAAAGCCTGAGGATTCGAGGTCGCGATTTCCTGCGACTACAGCATTACTAGAGAGCGTTACCACGGGGCAGTACCTCTTCGGGGAATTCAAAGTTTTCGTGGGGCTGATCCTGAGGTGCCATCCATGCTCGGATACCCTCGTTCAGCAGAATGTTCTTCGTGTAGAAGGTCTCAAATTCGGGGTCTTCC
>Ga0081520_100184_pt1 | contig 41827 bp, 35 predicted proteins | sample HotLakmasection1_FD_70988 | JGI IMG/M metagenome (GOLD analysis project Ga0081520, IMG submission 70988) | Hypersaline microbial mat communities from Hot Lake, Washington, USA - Section #1 (SPADES assembly) (version 2) | ecosystem: Environmental > Aquatic > Non-marine Saline and Alkaline >... | reverse complement strand
CCTTTCTCCCTTTCTCCCTTTCTCCCTTTCTCCCTTTCTCCCTTTCTCCCTTTCTCCCTTTCTCCCTTTCTCCCTTTCTCCCTTTCTCCCTTTCTCCCTTTCTCCCTTTCTCCCTTTCTCCCTTTCTCCCTCAAAAATCAATACTATCCGGCGTTCTCGGGAAGGGAATCACATCCCGGATATTCCCCATGCCGGTCATAAACTGCACCAGCCGTTCAAAGCCGAGACCAAACCCGGCATGGGGTACAGTGCCGAAGCGGCGCAAATCCAGGTACCACCAGTAGTCTTCAATGGGTAAACCGGCTTCTTTAATGCGACGTTCCAGCACATCCAGCCGTTCTTCCCGCTGGGAGCCGCCAATGATTTCGCCCACTTTGGGGGCCAGCACATCCATGGCGGCGACGGTTTCACCGCCGTCGTTGAGGCGCATGTAGAAGGCTTTGATGCCGGTGGGGTAGTCGGTGACGATAACGGGTTTCTTGAACAGTTCCTCCGCCAGGTAGCGCTCGTGCTCCGACTGCAGATCAATACTCCACTCCACCGGGAACTCGAATGTACGGTCGGCCTTTTCCAGTAGCTTTACCGCTTCGGTATAGGTGATGCGCTCGAAGGTGTTGTTGATAATGTTGTCAGCGGTGGCGAGGACGGTGTCGTCAATGCGCTTGTTGAAAAACTCCATATCGTCGGCGCACTGCTCCACCACGGAGGAGAACAGGTACTTGAGGAAGTCCTCCGCCAGGTCCATGTTGCCCACCAGGTCGCAGAAGGCCATTTCCGGCTCTACCATCCAAAATTCTGCCAGGTGGCGAGAGGTGTTGGAGTTCTCAGCCCGGAAGGTGGGGCCAAAGGTGTAGACGTTGGTGAAGGCCATGGCCATGATTTCGGCTTCAAGCTGGCCACTTACGGTCAGGTAGGCGGGTTTGCCAAAGAAGTCTTGGGTGTAGTCCACCAGGCCCTCTTTGGTCAGGGGCACTTTGGTCAGGTCCAGCCCGGTGACGGCAAACATTTCTCCGGCTCCCTCGCAGTCGCTGGCGGTGATGATGGGGGTGTGCATCCACATAAACCCCCGCTCTTGAAAGAACTGGTGGATGGCCTGGGCGCAGGCATTGCGCACCCGAAAGACAGCTCCCAGGGTGTTGGTACGGGAGCGGAGATGACCCAGGGTGCGCAGAAATTCAAAGGAATGACGCTTCTTCTGCAGGGGATAGGTTTCGGCGTCGGCAGCGCCAAAGATCTCGACCGTCTCTCCCTGAAGTTCCACCCGCTGGCCTTTACCGGGGGACTCCACCAGCTTGCCGGAAATCTCCACCGAAGAACCGGTGGTGAGGGGCTTCACCACATCCTCGTAGCCCTCCATGTTGGCGTCGAGCACCACCTGCAGCCCGGCCATGGAGGAGCCATCGTTCACCTCCACAAAAGTAAAGCTTTTAGACTCGCGCTTGGTGCGCACCCACCCCTGCACGGTGATGGTCTGGTCGGGTTCGCCGGTTCTGAGGATGTCTCGAATACGCTGCATGATGATGTCGTCTTCGCCTGTCGAATTGCCTTTTGCTATTTTTACGCATCCTTGCTCATTCAAGGAAAGCGGGGGCAAATTTGGGCAGAGTTCCCCTTTAGAGAGGAGCCTGTGGAATGTATTCCTTGTGACTGCAATCTATGGCCTGGGGCAGATAGCCTTTACCCAGTTGGATGGTTTACCTTAGATTTCAGGAAGAATTTCCCAGGTAAAGGCCAGAAAGCCTTGACCATGGGATTTTGTAAAGAATAAAAAAATCGGCCTCCTCAGGAAGCCGATCAAGGTTAAATTAATTACCTATGTTGTTCTCTCAATCTGGAGGAAACCGCTCAAAACTTGATGGGCGGTAACCGCGCAGTGGAGGGCTCTCATCTCCTCCACGCTCTATTGTAACAACTGGTACAGATTTTCCTTAACACGATTTCTACTGAATTGTCGGTATTTCATAACCCTGTCTGATGAGCAAATGTACTCATTATGGGCTGGGAGTGTTGACGCGGGCGGCTTTGGCTCAGATGGAGAGTACCCTGGCGTTTAAAAATTAGTTTTCTCCATAAGTGGGCCTGGCACGACCAGTCTTGCCAAGGTGGTTTGAATCGGTTGAATTTTATACCGTTGAAGCGCCGAAAGCTTGATTATGGGTAGGGTGTGTTCCCGGCCTCAGGCCAGCCGTGCGATGGGGCAACGTGCTCTGCTCTGGCCGGAACGCACCGTTTGCGTCAAGCGAGAAGCCCAATACCGTAAGCGGTGCATTACGGCCCAAAAGCAAAGTCTGTGGGGTTCTGCACGGGTCTCCAGGCCGCGAATACACCCTACATAGGTTCCTGTTGCCCATAGGGTAGTAGGGGCGAAGCATCTGGATGGAAATCTTTTGAGCAATCACGACAATTTTTTCCCAGATGCTTCGCCCCTCCGGCTAGTATCTTTTTTCTCAGAAATCTCCCAAGTAATTAGACGAATGTCACTGATGAAATAAGGTTGGTGGGCAGTGCCCACCCTACGGCAGATCAAGGCTTTCAGCTATTTGCGAGGAGTGATTTCAATTTGTTTCAGTGACATTCAAGTATTAAACCGCCGTTGCCTCCTGGGTTGAAGCATCTGCGGCCTGCTCCTCAATGCGACGGGGTTGGCCCCACAGCACCGTTTCGTGCTTGTAGATCACCATGCCGGGCAGGGCACCTTTGGGTTTGTAGACATGCTTGGGTTGGGTATACACCACGGGCACCTGGTCGGCCTGGCGGGCGCGGCTGAAGTAGGCGGTGAGGTCGGCGACGAATTCTAAATCGCGATCGCTGGGTATCTGCCCTGCCCCCAGTCGCAGCAAAACGTGGCTACCGGGAATTTCCTGGGTATGAAACCACAGGTCGTAATCCGTAGCGACAGACGAAATCAGCAGGTCGTTCTGGCGGTTGTTGCGACCCACCAGGGCAGTGAGTCCATCGGGAGTTATGATCTGCCGGAAGCCTTCGGCTTTGCCCTGGCGATTTTCTCCCGGTCGATAGTCTGGGGAAGCCATGTAGCCCTGCTGCACCAGTTCGTTGCGAATGTCGATCAGGGCCTCCAGGTCGGCGGGTTCTGCGTAGTGGTCAAGCTGGTTGAAGGCAGCTTCTACCTGTTCCAGATAGGCCAGTTCTCCCCGCACTGCGGCCAGCAGGGGAGCAACGGCATCCTTCGCTCGCTTCAGCTTCTGGTGCTGTTTGTAAAACCGCTGGGCGTTTTGAATGGCGTTTTTGTCGGGGTCCAGGGGCAGGGTAATGGGTTCCCCGGTTTCAAAATCTTCGACGGTCATCTGCGTCATACCCGGCTGCCACTGGTGGGCATAGGTCATCAACAAGTCGCCCTGCTGGCGGTACTGGTCAGACCGGGCGGATTGATCGAGTCGGTCCCGAAAGGTGTCTTCTTTCTGGCGCAGCTTTTTGAGAATGCCCTTGAGCTTCTGCTGAATCTGATTTTTGAGGCGGTCAAACTGCTGCAGGTTAAGTTCGTGGCTGTAGTAGTCCTGCAGCAGTTGATGAATATTGTCGGCTGGGGCGGTCATGTCCCACCCCAGGACGGTATAGCCGGTATCGGTCCATCCCGGTTGGAAATCTCCCTGGTCGAGCCGCCGTAGCCAGTCTTGCCAGACGGTAAAGAGGCGGTCCCAGTCGGCCTGGGTCATGGTGTCGGGGGACTGCTGGGGGGATAGGTCGGCGGTGTGGAGGAGCGATCGCACCAGCGCCGAACTCAGTCCACCGTAAGCCTGCATCAGCATTTTCTTGAGGTTGGTGGGTACCAGGGCTACTCGCTCCTGCCAGGATGCCTGGGATTCCTGCAGGCTGGGCAGGGTGTTCATCATGGCCGGGGGTAGTTCGTAGGGATCCCCCGTTTGGATGGGTCGCACCCGCGACTGCTGATCGCTGACCTGATGGGCGGCAGTGACGATCTGGTTTTTGGCGTTAGCTAGAATCACGTTGCTGTACTTGCCCATCACCTCCACATACAGGTGCCATTCAGGAGGATCCCCAGGGCGGCGACCAAACTGCAGATCCAGCGCTCGCTCCCAGGGGGCCACCGGTTCAATAGCCACCAGAGCCAGTTGATTGAGCTGATGCTTCAACTGCTGGCTGAAGGTGAAGGTGTCCTGTCCCTTGGGGGGCGCATCGCCAAAATGCAGCCGCGCTGCCTGGGGATGCCAGGAAATCGTCAGCCAGCCTCGTTTATCGAGGGTACGCAGGGCCATACTGATGGAGGTGGTATCACATTGCACCACCTGCTCGCAGCGGGAGGGAATCCAGTGGGTCTGCAAATCATGGCAGACGGCCTTTAATGATGTGAAGTCAACCGGTTGCACAGGTTTCTCCTCCTTGGCGTATTTTCAATCAAAACAACGCGATGGCCCCCAATCCATCAAGATCATTCTGTCTGTAATCAGAACGAGGTTTTACTCCCTAGAGGTAGGAATATGTAGTGCAAGGCACTGAAAGGCTAGAAACTAGAATTTTTGCCCATTATTAACCCTCAGGCCTATGTTTTTTCGTTAGGATGACCAGTAGAAACCTCTGGCTACGCTAAAAGCTCGGTTTACCGCTCCTTTTAACCATTATGGACATCAAGCTTATCAATATCGGCTTTGGCAACATTGTGTCCGCTAATCGAGTGATTGCCATTGTCAGTCCAGAATCGGCCCCCATTAAGCGGGTCATCACCGATGCCCGTGAGCGGGGGCAGTTAGTAGATGCAACCTATGGTCGCCGTACTCGCGCTGTCATTATTACCGATTCTGGCCATGTAATTCTGTCGGCAATTCAACCTGAAACCGTTGCCCATCGGTTTGTGGGTAATAAAGAACCGGTTGAGGCAAAGGCCTGAAGACAGGATAAAACCCTTGGTTCCGTCAGCTCTCGTGGGTCGCACTTGGTATCACCCACGCTACTGCACATTTCAATTCTAGAATCCCTCGTCTTTTGCCTCTTCGGGACAGGGAGGCACCGGGTCATAGCCACCCGGATGAAATGGATGGCAACGTAACACCCGCCGCACCGCCAGCCAGCTCCCCTTTACCGCACCAAACCGCTCTACCGCCGTTAATGCATACTGTGAGCAGGTTGGTGTGTACCGGCAGGTGGGTGGTAGCAGGGGCGAAATTACTGCGCGATAACCGCGAATAAGAGCCATAAGAATAGGTTTCATGGCTCTATTCTACGCAATAGAAATCTACGCAGTAGAAATCTACGCAGTAGAAAGCGATCTAAACCTTTTCCAGATCCAGTTGCCTCAGGGAAAGCTACAGGTTGCGAGCTGGACTTGGTGTAATTCGCGCCTGTGGCTGAGCTGGGTTAGACATCGTGGGGATATTCAATAGTCCAGCACTACGGTGCTGTACTCGTCCTGGGAGGGACGATTGGAGCGTTCGGGCAGATAAATATTGCTGGTAGGCATGGGCTGGGTAGACCGTTGCTTGTCTTTAGCAATAGCGGATGCCGGGGTGTAACGCTTCCCTTCCTGCTCTCGCAGAACTTCGGCTCCGTCGCCGAGGCCCTCTAACTGGTGGTCAATTTCAGCCAGGCGTTCCTGCAGGCGCTGCTGCTTCTGGTTAATATTGTCCAGTTCTTGCTGAATGCGCTTCTTCTCGACGGTGAGTTTATACATATCGAGATAGTGGGCGGCTTCGGTGCGCTGCCGGGGCAGGGTGCTGACTTTGGGAAAAATGCGACTGGGGGTGCGTCGGGTAGCCATGGGAAATTCTCCGAGGGGCTGATCAGATTCCTTTTTGAGCTTGCCCAAAGCGGAGGGCGAACTCCCAGACTTGTTGCGGACTGTAACACTAAGGGGCGCTTTTGAGTGCTTCTATCGATTACATTGGGCTACTGATGCGTGCAACACCAGAATGACCACCACCAAACTAAAACCTGACTGGGCCGGAGATGACTGGCTATCGCGCCTGGTAAATGGGCTGATTCAAACCAGGCCACTTTATGCCTTGATGAAGCAGCAGGCCCGTAAGGTGCTGATAAAAACCGCCGAGAAAAACGGCGTGGCCTGGCGGCAGCTGGCCCAGGAGCTGGATACTCCTGAGATCAAAGCTCTTGCCGATGCCCTCACCAATCCTGATGTCACCTATCCCGACTATTACCGGGTCCCCTTTCATGCCTACGATGAAGGCAACCTCTGCTGGCAGGCCGCCTTCGAAGCAGCCCCGGCTACCTACTCCATGGCACTGCGGGTCTGGCCGAAAGAATCCCTCTCCTGGGAGGAGGCCCAGCAGCGGTTAAGGAACAGCTTTCATCAGGTTTTAGATGCCCACGGCCCAGGCCAGGTGCGCGACATTTTAGATGTGGGATGCTCCGTCGGCATCTCGACCCTCGCTCTGCATCGTCACTACGCCAAAAAGCAGGGGGATACAGTACGCACTGTGGGGCTAGATCTGTCTCCCTATATGCTGGCGGTAGCCAAAACCCGCGACACAAGCCAGGAAATTGAAGCTTGGATGCACGCCAGGGCCGAAGCTACGGGGCTGGTGTCGACATCCTTTGATCTGATTACCCTGCAGTTTGTCACCCATGAACTGCCCCGCCAGGCCACGCTGGATATTTTTCGGGAAGCACTACGTCTGCTGCGACCGGGGGGCGCGATCGCCCTTGTCGATAACAACCCCAAATCTCCCGTTATCCAGAACCTGCCCCCTGTGCTCTTTACCCTGATGAAAAGTACCGAACCCTGGAGCGACGATTACTACACCTTTGACCTGGAGCAAGCCCTGGAGCAGGTGGGATTTGAACCGCCCGTGACAGTGGCGAGTGATCCCCGGCATCGGACGATTGTGGCGAGGAGGGGAGGGTGAGGGGTGAGGGGTGAGGGGTGAGGGGGGAAGGGGGAGGGGGGAAGGGTGCAGGGGGAGGGGGGAAGGGTGCAGGGTGAGGGGTGAGGGGTGAGGGGTGAGGGGTGCAGGGTGGACGGTGAAGGGGGAAGGGTGCAGGGTGCAGGGTGCAAGAGGAAGGGTGAAGGGTGAAGGGTGGACGGTGGGAGGGTTCGGAATCTTGTGGGATAGGCATCCTGCCTGTCCCAGCTGAGTAGGCGAGACGCCTGCCCTACAAGGCTTACGGAAATCTTTTTTAAATTGTTTGTTCGTCTTTACACAAAAATCAGATCACTCTCTTCCCTCTTCCCTCTTCCCTCTTCCCTCTTCCCTCTTCCCTCTTCCCTCTTCCCTCTTCCCTCTTCCCTCTTCCCTCTTCCCTCTTCCCTCTTCCCTCTTCCCTCTTCCCTCTTCCCTCTTCCCTCTTCCCTCTTCCTCTTCCTACCGATCAAAATGCGCGATCCGTTCCGCTGCTCCTACCGTCTGCTCTCCGGGACCGTAGGTTAACTGCAGAGCCTGTTGTTGCTCGAAGGCTTTGGTGGCTTCGCGGTAGACATTTTTGTTGGTGGGCAGGGTGCGGCGCTGACCGTCGTGGTCGAAGGTGATGGCGTAGTCTACATCCTTCAGCAGGATGGGATCGGTGCGCTTTTCGCGGGAGGATTTTTTGCGATTTTCCAGCTCATCGGCGGTGGGGTCTGGGGGCAGGGCTGGCCAGTACAGCCCTTGGTCGTCGGGACCGGTGACGGCGGCATCGGGTTCAATGCCGTTGCGGTTGACCAGAGAGTTGGACGCAAACCGTTCTCGGCGAATGGTGCGGGCCTGGTCGAAGCTTTCGGCATATTCCACCTGCCAGGTGTAGGTGACGGTGGCGGTGGCTTCGTAGGTGCCGGTGGTAATGCTGTCGCCTGTGGCTAAATTGGTAGCGACATCTTCACAACCGGTTAGCACGCTGAGGGCAAGGCCGGCACAGCCAGCACCGAGGGTTTGCAGGAGCGGTTGGGGGCGGCGAAAGGTCAACATGACGAATACATCAGGATTAGGCTGCTCTTTCACTCTGGGCAAAATGCCGAAGGGTCAACGGGGCACCTGTGCCAGAAACGGAACTGCCCTAAGAGTAGGAAATATTTTCCTGAATTCCTTAGGCGCGATTTGAGGCTCGTTAAGGCGTTATTCAGACTTGATTAAAACCTGTTTATTCAGGGTGGGGGTGATTATCTTCATGGGACAATTGGGGCAATATTTCTTCAACGTCTCAAGAGATTGGCCTATGGAATTGATTTTGGAATTCTTAACCTCAACAAAACATTAACGACTTGTCCATTCCATAAAAATGTTTGTCAAGCTTAGAGGAAGTTGCTCCATGTCCACCGTTGAAATCAGGGCAAGACGAGGTTCGGGGGCAACCCGTAAAGCTTTGATGATCTTTATTCCGTAGTTTTAGAATCGAACTAAAATTTTAAGGGCCGTAGGCCATCCATCCTGAAATCGTCGTTTCTGAATGAAAACGTTCATAGTCTCCCTGCTGACATAGTCTCCCTGCTGACATAGTCTCCCTGCTGATTTGATCAGTTTTCCCTAAGGCTTATCCATGACCCAGACCCCCATCTCGATTCAGCAGACGTTCCAGAGCTTGCCCCCGTTTGATCAATTGCCAGATGCTGCCCTAAAGCAGCTTTTGCAGTCAGCTCAACCCCTAAAGTACCGGGTCGGGCAGCCCATCTTACGCCGGGAAGTCTTAACCCAGCAGGTCGTTGTGGTGCTGGAGGGGCAGGCCAGATTATTAGGGTATGATCCCCGCAATCAACAGCCGGTGACCCTTAAGCGTTTGTCGCGGGGAGAAATTATTGGGGTCGTCAGTCTAATTCGGGGGCAGCCCTGCGAAACGGTGATCGCCTCGACCGAAGTGCTGGCCATGACCCTGCCCTCCTACACGTTCATGAACCTGCTGGATGAATATCCAGACTTTGGGCGAGCCATTCGGGATCATATTTATCTGATCGAGGCCTTCGATCTGCTGACCAAGCATGTGGAAAATACCGCCCTGGATTTGGGTGACCTCAAATCTAAGGCCCAAATCGTCTGTGACGAGTCGACCATCGTTACCCTGCCGGAAGGGGTTTCAGACCTCAGCCATTTAGATCCAAATTTAACCTGGGTGTTGAGTGGTGGCACGGTGCTCAATTTGCCGGTGGGTTCAGCCCTAGAGCTTGATGCTACGCGCCCCAGGGTAGAAGTTCTGAGCCCCCAGGGAGCGCGCCTGTTGGGGTTAACGTCATCGGTGCTGGCCGAGACCTTTCAGGTTGAGCCCCAGGAGCAAGTTGAGCACCGCCCGGTTGAGGTCTTGGGGGATGATGACATTCCCTACGCCACCGCTGAAATGTTGCAGGAGCAGGCTCCCGATATTGGTCGGAGGGATCAGAAAAGCGATCGCAACCGCAACTATCCCTTTGCCCGCGGTCGGGGGGAAGTAGATGGTGCCCTGGCCTGTTTTGACATGCTCAGTCAACACTACAACATGCCCTTCCGCAAGGATGTGATTCGTCGCATTCTCTCTAACCAGCACGAGCGGATGGGGCAGCTTTCCCTTTCGGTGTGCGGAGCAGTCGGGGAGATGGTTGGGCTGCGCACCCAGCTGGTAAAAGTGCCCGTAGGAGCCTTCCCCCGTCTCAATACGCCCTGCTTGATTCGCTGGCAGGAGAGCTTTGCCGTCCTGTACGAAACCGCTGAGAAAACCTTCATTTTGGGCGATCCCGAGGTGGGCTTGATTCGCCGTACTCCCCAAAGCTTTGCCGAAGCCTGGGGAGAAGACGGCGAGGTGCTGCTGCTGGAAACCACCAAAGAAACCCCCCAGCAAAAGTTTGGTCTGCAGTGGTTCTGGCCTTCCATCGTGAAATATAAATGGGTGCTGATTGAGGTCTTTGTGGCCTCATTCTTTGTGCAGCTGTTTGGCCTGGCCAACCCGTTGATGGTGCAGATCATCATCGACAAAGTCATCGTGCAGAACAGTATCGACACCCTGCAGGTGCTGGGTATTTTTCTGGTAATTGTGGCGGTGTTTGAGGCCATTCTTAGCAGTCTGCGAATGTACCTGTTCATAGACACCACCAACCGCATCGACATGACCCTGGGGGCAGAAATTATTGACCACCTGTTTCGGTTGCCCCTGCGCTATTTTGACCGCCGCCCGGTGGGCGAACTGTCAAGCCGTATCAACGAGCTGGAAAATATTCGCCAGTTCCTCACCGGTACAGCCCTGACGGTGGTACTCGACGCCGTCTTTTCGGTGGTGTACATCGTGGTCATGTTCATTTACAGCTGGCTGCTAACTCTGGTGGCCCTGGCGACGATTCCGTTTTTTGTCATCCTGACCCTTTTTGTCGCCCCCATTGTGCGGCGGCAGCTGCGGGTCAAGGCCGAAAAGAACGCCGCTACCCAGGCCCTGCTGGTGGAGTCGCTGTCGGGTATTCAAACCGTTAAGGCCCAGAACATTGAGCTGCGCATTCGCTGGAAGTGGCAGGAGCGCTACGCTGAGTACGTTAGTGCTGGTTTCAATACCGTGCTCACTTCTACCACGGCTAACTCGGCCAGCAACTTTTTGAACAAATTGTCGGCCCTACTGGTGCTGTGGGTGGGGGCCTATCTGGTGCTGCAGGGAGAACTCACCCTGGGTCAGCTGATCGCCTTTCGAATCATTTCCGGCTACGTGACGGCACCCATTCTGCGCCTCGCCCAGCTATGGCAGAACTTTCAGGAGACGGCCCTGTCCCTGGAGCGACTGTCTGACATTATTGACCATCCCCAGGAGGCCGACGAAGACGACGCCAACCAGATTCCTCTACCCGAAATTGCCGGTCGCGTTACCTACGAAAATGTGTCTTTCCGATTTGCGCCTTCCGGTCCCCTGCAGCTAGTCAACATTAACCTCGACTTTCCGGCGGGGGCCTTTATCGGCGTGGTGGGCCAGAGCGGTTCCGGTAAAAGTACCCTGATGAAGCTGCTGCCCCGTCTGTACGAAGTGGAATCAGGCCGTATCCTGGTCGATAACTACGACGTCAGCAAGGTGGAGCTTTACTCCCTGCGGCGACAAATTGGCATTGTGCCCCAGGACAGCCTGCTGTTTGAGGGCACCATTCAGGAAAACATTGCCCTCACTAACCCCGACGCTGAACCCAGCCTGATTGTGGAAGCGGCAAAAATTGCCTGTGCCCACGACTTCATTATGGATTTACCCCTGGGCTACAACACCCGGGTCGGTGAGCGGGGGTCAAGCCTGTCGGGGGGACAACGGCAGCGCATCGCCATTGCCCGCACCATTCTTCAAAATCCCCGTTTGCTGATTCTGGACGAGGCTACCAGTGCCCTCGACTACGACACCGAACGCCAGGTTTCCTCTAACCTGCAAAAGTGGGCCAGGGGGCGCACCGTGTTTTTGATTACCCACCGACTCAATACCATTCAGCACTCTGATCAAATCCTGGTGATGGATCAGGGCTCGGCGGTAGAATTAGGCACCCATGCCGAACTGATGGAGATACAGGGGCGCTACTTTACCCTCTACCATCAACAATCCAGCGCAGCCGTCTAGGATTTTCTCTACCCTCGGTAGAGGGCTTGCCCCAAGCCAAACTTTCCTGCTGATTTGAACCAGACTTAAAGCAGCACTCGTACCTCAGGACGACAGGTTAAGGACAGACACTATGGTTCGCATCAACAACGTTCCTCCCCAGAGCAGAGCCGACCACAACGGTCACAGCAACGGCAACGGTAATGGCAACGGTAACGGCAACGGCGTGATTTCCACCCAGCCTTCTCGTCAACCTAACCAGTTCGACAAGCCGGTGATTTTGCGTCAGTCTCCCCACTGGTCGCGGGCTGTGATCTGGGGCATTGTGGGGGTTACCGTGGCCACCATTGGCTGGGCCTGCCTGGCCAAATTTGAAGAAGCCGTGCCCGCCCAGGGCAAGCTGGAACCCAAAGGGGTGGTGCAGCCGGTCAGGGCTCCCGTAGGTGGGGTAATTGACGATGTCTTTGTAGAAGAAGGCGCCGCCGTTGAAGCGGGCGATGTACTGGTCACCTTTGATCCCCAGGCTACTCGCGCCCAAATTGCTTCTCTAGAGTCCATCCGCGACAAGCTGAACGCAGAAAACAGCTACTACCGCGCCCAACTGGCCGATCAAACGGAAGTCTCAGCCCCCGTCGAAATTGCCCCCGGCATTGCCCAACTCACCAGCAACCGGGCGGCTCTGGTGGCTGAGAATAACCTGTATCAGGCTCAGCTGGCGGGGGATGCGACCGGCGAAATCCTGCCTCCCTCTCAGCGGGCAAGACTGCGCACTGCCACCGAAGAAGTGAACTCTCGCCTCAGCATTGCCGCCCTGGAGCGAGACCAGCTAGAGCGACAGCTGACCCAAACCCAAGTGCAACTGGCTAATGCCAGGGATGATCTGCGGGTGAACCAGGAGATTTTAGAACGGATTAAACCCCTGGCCAATCAGGGAGCCATTGGCGAAATTCCCTACCTGCAGCAAGAGCAGGAAGTAAAAAACCGCCAGACCGAAGTCAATCGCCTGGTGGAAGAAGAGCAGCGGCTGGAGCTGGCCATTGTGCAGGCCCAGGAACAACTGCGCAACACTCTGGTCGCATCCCAGGAAGAACTACAGGACCGCATGGCCCAGAACGCAAACCAGATTGCCGATATTGACAGCCAGCTGACCAAAACCATCCTGGAAAACGACAAACAGCTGCAGGAAATTGAAAGCCAGATGGCCCAGCTACAGCAGACCCTGCAGTATCAGGAACTTAAAGCCCCGGTTAGCGGTGCGGTGTTTAACCTGCAGGCTAACCTGCCGGGGTATGTAGCCAACACCACCGAGCCCATTCTAGAAATTGTGCCTACGGATTCCCTGGTGGCGCGGGTGTTCATCACCAATCGCGACATTGGCTTTGTGAAAGAAGGGATGGACGTAGACGTACGCATCGACTCATTTCCCTACAGTGAGTTTGGGGATGTGCAGGGCACCCTCACCCACATCGGTTCTGATGCCCTGCCCCCAGACGAGGCCAACCCCTACTATCGGTTCCCGGCGGATATTACCCTGGAAGACCAGGTGATTGTCATCAACGGCGAACCAATCCAGCTGCAGTCGGGGATGTCCCTCAGTGCCAACATCAAGACCCGCCCCCGTCGGGTGATTATGATTTTCACCGACCTGTTTGTGCGTAAGATCGACAGCCTGAAGACAGGACGTTAATCATCCCATTCGCCAGGGTCTTCAGGAACTGGCTGATGTCCTGGACTGGTGCCTACTGCAGCCCATCCGAGCGGTAGGCAATAGGTGGATACTGCTGGCAAAAATACCATTCTCCATCACCCGGTTCAACGAAAACTCCCCCTACCTGATGGGCTGGCGGTGAGACCACCTCTCGCAGCTGCCGCCCCCCAAAGCCTAAAAAATGGCCAGGAATCCCTGGGCATTCCTGAGGAAAAGACGGGCAATTTCAGCGATCGCCTGACGAGTGAAGACTTGATGGTGGTGATCGATGGTAATCAGGAGGAAGTGACCAGGCCGAATCTGTACAGGGCAAGAAAACTATTCAGACCTGGGATGTTGACCCTATTCCCGCCGGGTAAATAAACCCTATCCAGGTCCAGAAGCGGCGTTTTTCCTCAGGGAAAACTACAGATTTCGAGCTGAACTTGGTATAGGCTTTTCTCCTATGTCCTTAGATTTCGGTTTAGGTGTAAATCTATTCCTTACTATTGAGGATGCTCTGCAGCCCAATTTCTAAACTGAGTATCAGTCAATCTTTCTAGTCAAAATTTGGGATCTGAAGCTTTCTTTAGAAACATGTTCAGGTCCAAATCAGACAGATATTCAGTGTTGATAGAAAAATCAGGAGATTGCTATGGCTACCGAACCCGGTACGGCAATTTTGGAATCGGGCCAGCATCGTGACCGAGTACGTTCCCATACCTCCCACTCGGTCAACGAAAAAATTGACCAGAAAATGATTGGACAGGTCAAAAGCTGCGCCAATCGCTCCCACGCAGAAATCACCCAGCGCATCCATGAGTTAGAGACAGAATGGGATACCGAGCGGGTGCTGGAGGCAAACGCTTCGGTACTGGCCTTTGCGGGGTTGATGTTGGGTATTTTCGTTAACCAGAACTGGTTCTGGCTCCCTGGCATTGTGTTGCCGTTCCTGTTTCAGCATGCGGTACAGGGATGGTGTCCGCCCCTACCTGTTATTCGGCGGTTGGGAGTGCGCACCCCCTACGAAATTGACCAGGAAAAGTACGTGCTGAAAATGCTTCGAGGCGACTTTGACCAGGTAGCCGCCGCTGCCGCTGCCGCCTCCGAGCCAGAGACCCATTCTCTGCTTGAAGCCGTTAGGGCGTAATGGGTTTGCCTGGCTGGGTGCGAGCTCAGCAAACTGTTATCTGAATGCACAGCAACCTCCCATTTACGTCATCTTCGGTTTACCCGTGCTGATGGGGGCGGCGTTCCTCGCGCTGTTTCTAGCCGGGGGCGCGTTCCCCCTGCGCCTGCCGCTGACGGTAGCACGCCGGGGCACCTGGCTCCTGGTAACACCCCGCATGTATGGCATTCACCATTTCCAGGTGCGGGAAGAAACCAACCCCAACTATTCCATCATTTTCCATCATTTTTCCCTGGTGGGACCAACTGCACCGCACCCTGGGGCTGCATGTGCCGCAATCGGCCATTACCATTGGGGTCCCGACCTATACCAAGCCAGGGGATAACCAGCTTACCCACGTTCTCAAGCTGCCTTTTTTGCGCCAGCGAGACTACTGGCTGCACCAACCGCAGTATCCAGAGGCTCGAAACCCCAAAGTTTTGGGGCAAGACCACGCTCGCATGGCCAGTGTGAAGGAGGTCGCCGGGTAAGGTTCAACGTACACCCAACAACACTCTTTAAGGAGACGTTTGATATGACTCGTAATTCCAATATCATTGCTCGTTTGACTTCGGTTAAAGGTATCGCAGCCCTATCTCTAGTGTTAACTGCCCTTGTACTTCCGGCCTGTGGCGTTGGCGAAGAGGACGGGGTATTCGATGAGGGAGATGCTGGTACAGAAGAAGAAGTCTTCGAAGAAGAAGGAATGGAGGAAGAAGAAGGCGTTATGGAGGAAGAAGAAGAGCTGGGAGACGATTGATTTTTTAACTTTCAGCATTACCTTCTCTCCATAACTTTGTCTATTGTCTATCAATATGGATTGAGGGAGATCCTCAGTGGAACTCAACGCCGCAGAGACTCTGTAGTCGGGTTCCACTTCTGGATGCCCTGGGGCCGGCCAACCAGGTGATTGACCGGGGCAAAGACGCCCGGGTCAGAGGCTAAAACCTGGTTGACTGACAAAACTTCTCAACCCAATCCCTGAAAGCCCACCCTCCGGGAAGGCTGCCTAATTGAACGTTAACCCCACAGGTTTCATGTGAGGGTTTGCTGCATTTTCACCGTCAAAGTGGGACTGGCAGGTAAAATAGGACGGTTGTATTCAGACCAAGGGCCTTGATTGAACGCTATACCCTGCCCGAAATGGGCGATTTATGGACCGACGATTACAAGTTTCAAACCTGGCTGCGGGTAGAGATTGCAGTCTGTGAGGCCCAGGCAGAGTTGGGCTACATTCCCAAACAGGCGGTCGAAGATATCAAGGCCAAGGCAACGTTCGACCCCAAGCGCATCCTCGAAATTGAGGCAGAGGTGCGCCATGATGTGATTGCGTTTCTGACCAACGTTAACGAATATGTCGGCGATGCCGGGCGCTATATTCACCTGGGTATGACCAGCTCTGACATGCTGGATACGGCTCTCTCCCTGCAGATGGTAGACAGTCTGCAGGTGATCCTCATCCATGTAGAAAACTTGATTCAGGCCATTCGCTATAAGGCCCAGGAGCATCGGAATACGGTCATGATCGGGCGTTCCCACGGCATCCATGCCGAGCCCATTACCTTTGGCTTTAAGCTGGCGGGTTGGCTGGCAGAAATGCTGCGCCATCGGGAACGGCTCACAATTCTGCAGGACCGCATCGCCGTGGGCAAAATTTCTGGGGCGGTGGGCACCTATGCCAACATTGACCCCAAAATTGAAGAACTGACCTGCCAGCTCCTGGGCCTGAATCCAGACACTGCCTCAACCCAGGTCATTTCCCGCGATATCCACGCCGAGTTTTTGAATGCCCTGGCTCTGCTGGGGGCTTCCATTGAGCGGTTCGCGGTAGAAATTCGCAACCTGCAGCGCACCGACGTCCTGGAAGTGGAAGAGTTTTTCTCTAAAAAGCAGAAGGGTTCCTCCGCCATGCCCCACAAGCGCAACCCCATTAAGTCGGAGCGGCTAACGGGGATGGCTCGCATTCTGCGGGGTAACGCCATGGCCGGGCTAGAAAACGTGGCTCTGTGGCACGAACGGGACATTTCCCATAGCTCTGTTGAGCGGGTGGTTATGCCTGACAGCTGCATCCTGACCCACTTTATGCTGGTAGAAACCACGGACCTGGTGAAAAATCTGCTGGTTTACCCCGACAATATGGCCCGAAATATGAACGTCTACGGAGGCGTGGTATTTAGTCAGCGCGTATTGCTGGCTCTGGTAGACAAAGGGGTTTCACGGGAAGACGCCTACGCCATTGTGCAGGCTAACGCCCACACCGCCTGGAATACCCAGGATGGAGACTTCCGCCAGCTGATTAGCAATGACGAACAGGTGAAGGCCCATCTATCTCCTGAAGAAATCGATGCTTGCTTCGACCCCAACCATCACCTGCGTAACCTGGACGAGGTGTATCAACGGCTGTGTATTTGAGGTCTGACTGAAGTTCCGTGAGCGACATTATTCAAACCACCGGCTCCCCTGAAGATAACATCGTCATGTTCGAGATTTCGGGCCAGGGAAATCTGCGGGCTTCTGGCTTTAATCCGCCTGAGCTGGCCACAAAGTCGGTTCAGGCGCTGGGGCAGGCCATGGGCACCATTCAAACCCTGGCAAATCGGACAACAGAAGCTATTAATAAACTGCCTGAGAAGCCATCGGAGTTTGAGCTGGAGTTTGGCATCAAAATTGATGCTGAAGCTGGCGCAATTGTGTCGAAGGTGAGCACAGAAGGCAACCTCAAGATTAAGCTAGTTTGGCAGAGTGAAGGTCGGGGGGAGCATTAGCCAGCTTCTAGAGCATTGGTACAGGATCCATAAGAGGAACGGTATCAGAACCTTCTACAGCGCATCCAACGGGGGGTGTTAGAACCAGGGGCGACATACTAGCTCGCTTTTGCTAAAACTTCCGCTTCATGGTTGGCTAGGTGCACCCGCACCAGAGCGGCGACCAACCGGGGAAAGTTCTCCTGACTCACCAGCTTCTGCAGCTCTGCGACCTGGTTGGGCAACCCCAAGTCTTTAGCGGTTTCCAGAGTGCGGTCATCGGCGAAGGGAAAGACCTCATCCCATATTCCCTGAATTTCCCGCAAAAAAATATTGGCTCCTACGTTGCCAATACCCTTAAATTCCGTTAGCAACTGGTGTTCTTTGGCGATGTCTCGGTCGGCGGCCTCCCGTAGCTGACGCAGGTCGCCATCGTAGCGATCCACCAGCAGTTGGGACGCATCGGCCAGCATAGTGGCGGTGCGCTCCTGGTAGCGGGTATACCCCGCCTGATTCAGGCACTCTACCCGGTCTTCCCAACTCGTATCCAAAAGTTTTTGGGGGGTGTTCCAGCCCTTATCCGCCATTGCCCTGGCGGCATTTACGGCGATGGATTCTTGAATTCTGGCGCTAAAGAGTTGGGTCGCGCACAGAAGGCGAAACAACGCCGAAGGATTGTTTCGTTCTATTGGAATGTCTAGCTCCTGGGCAAAAGTTTGCCCGTACTCTTGCAGCAAGACTTTGGCGGTGTTCTTGGGGTTAGGATTGGTCATGGATGGGTTGCATCCTTCGTTATCTGCCTACGGTTTAAACCATAGAGTCGGTAAACCGCTTCGTCCGCTGGGGGTAGACCCGGCACTGACAGGCTGGGTCAAGGCCAAAGGTGATTTTTACCCGAAGGAAAACCTATGGAACAGGTTCAAGCGGTTTGCCACTGATGCATGGCGGGAGCCGACGGTTTTATGGCCATCGAGCGCTACGGCATGGCCCAGCCAGCCTGGCTAGAAACTTTTCTGGAGTTGCCCGATGGCATCCCGTCCCACGACACCTTTGGGCGGGTGATGACGTTGCCCATGAGCCGCTTGAGTTCTTAGGAATGAGGATTTTATCACATCCAATTGTTGTAGGGCAGGCATCCTGCCTGCTCTTGGACAGCCGAGACGGCTATCCCACGTTATTGAATCCCCATTCCTTAGAAATAGAATTACCAGCCATGATGATTTAATCTAGGTGAGGAAACGGCCCAATATAGCTATGAGCCATAACTCCCTACCTGATCGAGACTTTGAATTTATCCATGAGCGATACCCCTATGTCCGAATCAACTTCGGGCGAAAATACTCTCTCCGCTACAGTATGGCTACTGGCCCATGGCAGTCAGATTTCTAACCTCTCAGCATTTATTCACGAGCGTGCCGACATACTCAGGGGCTATCGGTTAGCGGCCCCTGTTGCCATTGCCCGCCCTTTGCATCTACCGGACCATCTTCACATTCACCCGGTCGAGCTTGACCAGCTAGAGGCAGAGGTTATCACCGGTAACGTGCTGGCGGTGATTTTTCTCATTGATCCGACGCTGCAAGCGCCTGCCCAGCCAGATGTAGCAGCGTTGTCACGGCTCTGCAGTGCCCATAACGTTCCCTTTGCCTTCAACCTGGCCACAGCCCACCCGATCATTAACTCTTTCATGCAGACTCGGGTGGCCCATCTCATTTTTAACCCGGTGGCGGGTCAGCGAGATTCGGCCCAGGATTTGCTGCAGATTCGCCAGATTTTATCCCCCTGGATGCACCTGCATATTCACTTCACGACTCGCGATGTGGATGCCGACCAGCTGGCCCGGGAAGCCGTAGCGGCCCGACCCGACCTGATTATTGCCTCTGGAGGCGATGGTACCGTTTCGCTGGTGGCCAGTCAGATGTTGGGCACCGGTATTCAGCTGGGGGTGATTCCTCGGGGGACGGCCAATGCCCTATCGGTGGCCATGGGTATTCCTACCACGGTGGCGGGGGCCTGTCAGTTGATATTGGCGGGGACTACGCGCTATCTGGATGCGGCCTACTGCAATCAGCACCTGATGACGCTGCTGGCCGGGGTCGGGTTGGAGGCCGGTACTGTAGGCAAAGCCACCCGCGAACTGAAAAACCAGTGGGGAGTGCTGGCCTACCTGATCGCCGGGTGGGAACAGTTGGGCGAACAGGCCCTATTTAACGCTGAACTTGAGATGGAGGGAAAGGTCCATCAGTTCCCAGCGTTTGCCGTCACGATTGCCAATGCTGCCCCGCCGACATCGGTCCTGGCCCAGGGGGTAGGGGAAGTCATTTTTGATGATGGCCTGCTCGACATCACCATCATCACCAAGCAAGCAGCCCAACAACCAACGATTAAAAGTAAACTGCAGGCCGCCCGCGATTTAATTAACCTGTACGGCTCGGCCCTGGTGAAAACCAAAGCTGATTTGCCCAATCTGTACCACTTTAGAACCGAACGCCTGAAGCTCACCACAGCCTCCCCAGAAGCCATTGTGGTAGATGGGGAAATGGTGGGCGATACCCCCCTGGAAGTGACTTGCTTGCCCTCGGCCTTAACGGTGATCGCCCCAGCCAAACGCCGACCAACTTCGGTAGAAAAGGTGGCTGGCTTTTGGGTGCAGAGGGTTTTTCCCAGCGTCTCAACTTTAATTGCCGCCCTGGGGTTAGGGGGGCTGATCGGCCTTCCCATTACGTTCTGGCTGGTGAGACAAATCACAGATGTGTGGGTGCCAGCCCGTACCGAAGCTCTAGAATTGAGCATTTTGGAGTCGATTCAGCAGTTATCTACCCCGCTGGGGGACCAGGTGATGCTGCTGATTACCCGATTTGGCAACCCAGAAGTTGCGCTCCCCATTTTTCTGATCGTATTGGCTCTACTGTGGTGGCAGCGGGACTACTGGAAACTGCTCATGGGCATTGTGGCCTTTATCGGTACCCGCATAATCAACTATCAGCTGGGGCTACTGCTGGAATATTCTCGCCCGAGTGTTCAGCCTCCTTCGGTTATGGACGAATCCTTAGCGCTATCTTTCCACGGCAACTATTTGCAGGGAACGGTGCTCTACGGTCTGATTGCCTATTTGCTGGCGCTACAGTTTCCCAGACTGGCGCGATGGTTTTACGGCGGCGCTGTGCTTTGGGTAGGGGCGATTGGGTTTAGTCGCCTGTACCTAGGCATCCAATGGCCTTTTGATGTGGTCACCGGATTGGTCAGCGGCTTCCTGTGGCTGATGATTTGCATTGTGCTGCTGCGCCTGCAGGCCATTCGCCAAGCGGCAAAGCGCCAGAAGCAACAAATGGTCTCCGAGCGCTGATGCCATATTTGCATGGCCTATCTCCAAAGTCTTTGCTGAAACTTTTGGGGTACCAAAGGTCTGGCCCCAGCGGGGGTGGCACTATCTCAAGCGTTTTGAGCCTTGAGGTTGAGAAGGTTCTGGCGAACTTGCTGAGACGCTTTCCGTTCGCACCTCACCTCCAGCACCCGTACCCCCCGCTCCGGCAAAAAGCTTAAGCAAGCCTGAAGCTGCTTCCAGCTTTCCACCCGTTCATAGTTGACCCCGTAGGCAGCGCAGAGGTGGTTGAAGTCCACCGTCTGGGGAGTGGCAAAAAACTCCTCAAAGGGTGGGTCAAACTTGGCAATGGGCAACATCTCAAAAATGCCGCCGCCGTGGTTGTTGATCAGGATTACGGTAAGGTGCCCCTGCAGTCGTGGCACGCTGAGCCAGCCGTTAGTGTCGTGGAGTAGGGCCAGGTCTCCGGTCAGTAACACCGTGGGCGGTCCCTGGTGGGCGATGCCCAAAGCAGTCGAGAGAGTGCCGTCAATGCCGTTCGCCCCTCGATTGCAAAGGGGGCGGATGCGGCGATTTCCCGGCGGCCAGAACCATTCCACATCGCGAATGGGCAGGCTGTTGGCAATCATCACAGGGGTTCCCTGGGGCAGGTGCTGGGCCATCATCCAGGGGATTTTACCTTCGAAGATTGTATCCAGATCAGAGAAAGCCGCATCCAGATGGTGCCTGACTTTTTGTTCCAGCGATAGCCAGGTATTACGGTATTGGGAAGCAACCGGAGGCGATTCCTCTGGGAGTAGGGGCAGCTGTTGTAGGGAAAACGGCAAGGAGGTTGTCCTACCGTGGAGGGGGTCAAGGTTGCTGTACCCCGAACTCAGCACCCACCGTTGAGGGTTGGTAGTGCTGAGCCACTGACGCAGCACTTTACTGGTAGGCAAAGGACCAATCTGAATTACCTGCTGGGCCGTTAAATCCTCAGACCATTGGGGTTGTCGCAGGACGATATCGTAGGTCGTGACCAAATAAGGGTTGAGTTCCCCATGGTTGCGAAGGGGCGACAAGCCCTCCGCCAGAACCGGCCAGTTGAGATGGTGGCAAAGGTTCGCAACGGCCCGACAATAAGCGTCTGCATCGGCAGGTTGAGATTGCCCTGCCACAATTAATCCCTGTTTACAGTCCCTCCAAGTTTGTAGGAGAGTTGAGACTGGATGCAGATTTTCAGCCCGTAAAGACACCGGTGGTTTTGAAGCGATTGATGCAAAAAAGCTGTTGTCTATTGCTTCCTCCAGGTGGGCGACTGAACCATCCGTTAGCGGCGCAAGAGGATCCCGAAAGGGACAATTCAGATGAACAGGTCCCGCCGTTGGTACCAGGGTACGAGTCCACGCCTGCAGAAGGGTCTGCCTCAAATATCGGAGCATCTCCAGATCAGGGAGTGGCGTCGCCAGTTCTGCATACCAGTTCGGGAAGTTACCGAACAGCTTTTGCTGGTCAATGGTCTGACCCGAGGCACAGTCCCGCAGTTCTGGCGGACGATCTGCCGTCAGCACCAGCAGGGGGACTCGACTTTCTTTAGCTTCAATCACAGCGGGATAGTAGTTTGCTCCAGCGGTGCCAGAAGTACAGACCAGTACTACGGGCAATCCAGTGCGTTTAGCTACCCCCAGGCCAAAGAATGCGGCGGAACGTTCGTCCAGGATCGGCACCGCATCCACTTTGGGGTGACTGGCCAGGGCCATGGTCAGGGGTGTCGAGCGGGAGCCTGGGGATACTACCGCTGTCTGAAGCCCCAGACGGACCAGGGTTTCGACCAGAACTGAGGCCCACAGGCTGTTTGTGTTACGAAAGTCAAGAAGCGGCATCAAGGTTTTGAAAGGTTATCGACTAACCCACCCCTGCCCCTCCCAAAATGGGATGGCAGAGACAATTTATTGCAATCTTAAAAGCCCGTAGGGTGAGCACTGCCCACCACCATGACTAAATTTTGCACAGGATTTTTGCACAGGGTTTTTGCACAGGGTTTATGACCATACCATAAGCAAGTTCAGACCCTTACAGCAGGGCTTCGCTGAGGGCGCGGAATTTGAGGTTGATTTCGGCCCACTCCCGCTTTGGGTCTGACCCGGCGACGATGCCTGCGCCCGCGTAAAGTCTGGCCCAGTTGTCGTCAATCAACGCCGAGCGGATGCCGACGATAAATTCACTGTTACCTGCCGTATCTACCCAACCCAGGGGAGCGGCATACAGCCCCCGGTCAAACTGCTCGTAGGCGTGGATTTGCTCAAAGGCTTCCTGGGTGGGGACACCAGCTACTGCCGGGGTGGGATGCAGGGCTTCGACCATGTGCAGGGGATGGGTTGCCCCCGAGACCACCGCCTGAATAGGGGTATGGAGATGCTGAATATTCGATAGCCTCAGCAGACTGGGGGTTTTAGGATACTGCGGGCATAACCCCAGTCCCTCCAGATGGGACGCTAAGAAATCTACCACCATGCGATGCTCGCCCTGTTCTTTGCGGCTATTCAACAAACGCTGGGCCAGCTGGCGATCTTCCTGGGGATTACGCCCCCTGGGAGCAGACCCGGCCAGGGCATCGGTAATCAGCTGCCCCCGGTAGAGACTCAGCAGTCGCTCGGGGCTGGCTCCAATAAAGGTTTTGCCCAGGCGGTTGTTGATGGAAAACACATAGCAGTCGGGGTGGCGCTGCCTTAACTCCATCAGAGACTGAAGGGTCTGGAAAGGCTCTTGGCGCACCAGGTCGAAGGCATGGGCCAGCACCACTTTTTGTAGATGGCGGCGGGAAATGTGCTTGATGGCAGCAGCGACAGAGGTTTTGAACTGGTGCCCGGCCAGGTGGGAGGGCTGCAGCAGGCTCAGGCGAGGGCAATAGTCGTTGGGGGGGCTCCAGGCTTTTTGGTGGAGTCGTTCAATGGCCTCCAAGCGGGATTCCAGCCTGTCTAATAATGGGTGGAGAGAGGTTTCGGAAGTGAGCAACAGGTTGGCTGTCAGGGTGCATTTCGACCGATGGCGTGTAATCTGCCACTCGGGCAGCATAACGCTGGCAGCCGGAAAGTCCATGCCAGAGCCAGTTCCTTCCGGAAAAAAGGAGAAGCTGCAAAAAAATCGAGCCGAAGCAGGTACAGATTGAGAGTCTGCACCACCGGCAGGGTTGTAAGCCTGAATTTTGGGAGCCCACTGCTGGATAAACCGACGGGTCTGGTTGAAGCGGTCTGTCCCGGTGGTCTGAAAGAACAAAGCGGTACCAAAGGCGGCTACAGCATCTTGGGTGGCTCCATGTTCTAAATAGAGATGTCGTTCTCGACTGTGGCTAAGTTCGGCCAGGGCCAGCAGGGGGTCAACCTGGGGAATATCAAAACTAAGGCTAATGACTCTGGCCTGTCTATGGTGTTGGACCTGTTTAAGACCTTCGGCAATCACCGGATGAATAGACTGAAGGCTAGAAGAACGATAGGAGCAGTAAGTAACAACTGGCATGAATTCAAAGAAATATGAATTGGCTGAAATGTACTCCAGGTCTGCAGCACAGACATTCAGCAGTATTCCTACTGGTAGCACATTCACGAATTGCTAGGCCAATTCAAGGCCAGTCGTTCACGGAGCTTAATAGTGTGTGCCAGTTTTGCGGTGGTGAACGGCGGTTTTAGCGTCGCCATCCAGCACCTGTCCGTTATCGACGGTGGCATAGACCAGCCAGTGGTCGCCGCACTCCATGCGCTTGCCAACGGTGCATTCCAGGTATGCGATCGCATCCTTCAAAATCGGCGCGCCGTTCTCCGCCATGGCTGTCTCCACTCCCTCAAACCGGTCTTCTCCTGGCCCAAAGGGCTTCAGGAAGTGCTTCATCAAGCCAATGTGCTTGCCCTCCGACAGCAGGTTCAGCACGAAGGAATTGCCGGGATACATCAAGGACTCAATGGCCCGATCCTTCGCCACTGCCACGGTAAACCCCGGCGGCGTAAAGGAGGCCTGGGACACCCAGGAGGCCAGCATGGCACTGGACACATCCCCCTGGGTAGCGGTCACAATACTGAGGGAACCGACAATCCGCCCTACCGCCTGCTCTACGGAAGAGGCCGGAGTCCTGGGCTGCTTCGCCTTTCTGGCCTTTTTGAGGGACTGGGCAAAGTCGGTGCCGATCTCCTCGCAGTACTTGAGGGTGACATCCGTGGGCTTGAACTTGACCCGAATCGGCTCAAAGGCCAGGGAGTAGCCGCCATCCTTAAGCTTGCCCTCCAGCAGGTCGATGGCCTCGCCGCTCCAGCCGAAGGAGCCGAACACCCCAGCAGGCTGAGTTTTGGCAGCCGTGGAGAGCACAATACCTAACGCCGTCTGAATCTGGGTGGGGGCATGACCTCCCAGTGTGGGAGAACCGATCAAGAAGCCTGCCGACTTTTCCACCGCTTCCTTAATGTCTTCGGGGTCCGTGTGCTCGGCGTTGATGGACTCCACGGAAATTCCGGACTTACTAATGCCTCGGGCCAATGCCTGGGCAATGGTCGCCGTATTGCCATAGGCCGACGCATAAATCAGCGCCACGGAAAGATCCTGGGACTTCTGAGCCTGGCCCCACTGGCGGTAGCTGAGGAACAGTTCCTTGGCGCTGTACTGCACCACCGGTCCATGATTAGGCGCAATCATGCGGTAGGAAAAGGCCTCCATCCGATCCAGGGCTGCCATGGTCTGGCGGGTGCTGGAGGCAAACAAACAGTCGAAGTAGTAGCGACGGTCCTCCAGCAGGTCGTTCCAACCGGCAACGTCAAACACCGCATCGTCGCAGAGGTGAGCCCCGAAGAACTTGTCGGAGTAAAGAATTTGGGCATAGGGGTCAAAGGTTGCCAGGCCACCCGGATAGCGCGGTGTCGGAATCGGCCCAAACTGCAGTACGTGGCCCTGCCCCAAATCCAGGGAATCATCCCCACTGCGCACTACCCGCACCCGGGGGGAAATATCCGGCAGCAGATCCTTCAGGGCCAGGGCCGCCGGGTTCGAACATACCACCGTCACCTCCGGCAACCGCTGCAGCAAAATCTTCAGGGTCGCCGCCCGGTTTGGGTTAATGTGCCCCAACACAATGAAATTGAGCTGGTACAGGTCAATGTGCCGCTCCAGCGCCGTCAAAAACATCTCGCTGAAGGATTCCCCCGGCGGGTCAACCAAGGCCGTCCGGTCCCCCTGAATCAGGTAGCTGTTCGCCGTCGTACCCCGTTCCCGGGCGTACTCAATTTCAAACCGCAGGCGGTTCCAGCTGCGGCAGCGCATGACTGTAGTACCAGCAGCGATCTGGTAAATCTGAACGTCGCGGGGTTGCGAAGGGGTGTTGGTCATGGGAGTAGGGGAGCTGGTAAAGGGAGCAAGAGAGGGAGAGAGGGAGAGAGGGAGGGAGGAAGTTAGAAAGAGAGAGCGAGATTTTTCTGCGGTAGGGTGGGCACTGCCCACCAGCATTAGATCTTCGCATTTAGGGAGACACTTAACGAGTTTTTAGCAACTCTATGGTGTTCTTTAAGCCGGAGCCTAACGAGCAATAGATTGACGAAGGGCAAGGAGCATTCGGTTGATTTCGGCCAGCTTTTCGTCAATGGCTTGATGCTCTTCGACAGGTAGATAGGCAAGACGTCGGGCAATTTCAAGTTGGGTATCCAACTCACTTACAGAACCAATAGCAACTCGAAGAAATTGGAGATACTCCTTTTTGCCTCTAGCTGCACCCTCTGCGATATTGCAAGGGATTGAAGTCGCTGCCCGTCGCATCTGGCTTACCAAACCGTATTGCTCACTGATAGGAAATTTCTGAGTTAATCGATAAATTTCCGTCGTCAGCTCAACGCTCTTTTGCCAGACAATCAGCCGCCGATGAGGCTTCTCCAAAGCAACGACTCCCCTGAACAGCCTTTTGGAAAGTGTAAGAGCGAAAGAGATCCCACTTATCCAAATCTCATGAAAGAGAGAAACTTCTAGCTTTCTCTCTCCCTCTCTCGCTCCCTTGCTCTCTTAGTAATAATTCCCCACCTTCCGATGATGCACTGCGGTTATGCCATCTGGATCCGATACCTTGCCATCCTGCACCGTGCAGTACACAATCCAGTGATCGCTGACTTCCATCCGGCTGGTGACTTCGCACTCCAGGTAAGCCAGGGCGTCAGCTAGTAGGGGAGAGCCGTTCGTGGCGGGGCGGGTGCGCACACCGGCAAAGCGGTCGGCACCGGGGGCGAAGCGCTTCAGGAAGTGTTTCATCAGGGGCAGGTGCTTGCCTTCTTCCAGAATATTAAGCACGAACTGGTCGCCCACCTGCATCAGGGATTCGATGGCCCGGTCTTTCGCCACTGCAACGGTGAAGCCGAGGGGCTGGAAGCTGGCCTGGTTCACCCAGGAGGCGAGCATGGCGCTGGTGAGTTCGCCCTTCTTAGCGGTAATAATGTATAGTCCGCTGCTGATGCGGCCCAGGGCCTTTTCCAGATCGGCGTCGAGGGCTTTGAGTTTCTTGATTTTGCCCTTTTGAGCCAGGGTCTGGCCCAGGTCGGTGCCGGCCTCTTCGCAGTACTGGTAGATAGCTTCTGTGGGGAAGGCCTTGATACGGATGGGGTCGAAGACTTTGGAAAGTTCCAGATCCTGGAATTTGGTGGATAGGGTATCAATGGGTTCGTCGTCGCCGCCGTAGGACTCGAACAGGCCGATGGTCTGCTTATCATGCACGGCGGCCAGGATGGTGCCCAGGGTGGCCTGGGTTTCCTTGGCTCCAATACCGGAGGAGGGGGGCATGCCAATCACCAGACCTTTGGCCCGACTCACCAACTCGGTGACTTCGTGGGGGTCGGCGGAGCGCATATCCATCATCTCCACTGCTACGTCGGTTTTGGTGATGCCGTGGGCAATGGCCTGGGAAATGCGATCGCTAAACCCGTAATCTGACACGTAAAACACCGCCACCAGGGTTTCGGCCTTGGCCTTCTCCTGGCTCCAGGTACGGTAGCGCTCGGTCAGTTCCGTCACGTTGTAGCGCAGCAGGGGGCCGTGGCCGGTAGCCACCATCTGTACCTCGGGCAGCTTGTCCATGCGCTTCATGGCGGAGAGCACCGAGCGGGCGTTGGGAGCCATCAAACACTCGTAGTAGAAGCGGAAGTCGGGGGAAATGACCTCCAGATCTTCGTCGTAGGTGGCGTCGCTGCAGAAGTGCATCCCAAAAGCGTCGCAGGTGAACAGCACACCAGTCTTGTGGTCGTAGGTGAAGATGGTATCGGGCCAGTGCAGGTTGGGGGCGTTGACGAACTCAAGCACATGGCCGTTGCCCAGGTCGAGCTGGTCGCCGTTTTTGACGATTTGCCGCTCGAAGGGGCGGTGAACCAGGTCTTCAAGGAATGCGATCGCCACCTTTGCCCCTACCACCGTCGCGTGGGGAGCCAGTTCCAGCACATCCGGAACCAGGCCGCTGTGATCCGGCTCGGTATGGCTGATGACGATGTAGTCGATAGTCTTCGGGTCAATTTCCCCGGTCAGGGTCTTCAGGTACAGTTCTTTAAACTTGGCGTGGGAGGTATCCACCAAAGCCACCTTCTCGCCGCGAACGATAAAGGAGTTATAGGTGGTGCCGTTCTGCAGGCCGAACTCAATGTCAAAGCGGTCCCGGTCCCAGTCCAGGGAGCGAATAGTGGTGGTGTCTTCGGCGATGGGGGTGACCTCCATCGTCAGCCGATTTTGGTTAATGTCAGGGGCTGTGGCAACCATAAAAATCTCCTGTTAACGGGGGACCTTGACCGGGCGCAACCCAGGAGCAACGCTGCCTTGAATCTTGCCCTGCGACAGAGGCTAACTTGCAACAAAAGTTAACCAGTCCCCTTGAGTTTAGCAACTTGAACGTTTCTTATGTCACCATTCTTCCTTAAAACGGCATCCTAAAGGGTCAAAATCCCTTATAGGATTAATTGAAACCATTGACGATTTACGATGTATTCCCTGACTGGAGGCCTTACCCCCGAACCCACCGCCGATGGCTCATTCACCCTGTTTTCTGAAGACTTTGGGGAGTGGTTCCACAGTCGGGAAGGGGCCTATGCCGAGGCTTTCACGACCTATGTAGAAGCAACGAACCTGGCAACCCTGGCCCATGCAGACTCCCTGACCATTCTGGACGTGTGCTACGGCCTGGGGTACAACACTGCCGCTGCTCTGACGACGATTCAGCGGGTGAATCCCTATTGTCAGGTCACGCTGGTGGGTCTGGAACTGGACCCCAGGGTTCCCCAGCAGGCTATTCAGAAAAATTTGACCCGGGGCTGGCCTGAGACCGTGCAAATTCACCTGGCCACCCTGGCAGACCGGGGCACGATAGAGACTCCTGATCTGCAGGCCAGTCTTTTAATTGGGGATGCTCGCCAGCAGATTCAACATCTGGTAGCTGCAGGGTTCCAGGCTGATGTTGTTTTTTTTGACCCCTTTTCGCCCCCCCACTGCCCCGAGTTATGGACAGTAGAGTTCATAGCCCAGGTGGCTCAATGTCTGCACCCTGAGGGCAAACTGGCGACCTATTCCTGCGCGGCAGCGGTGCGCACAGCCCTTCGCCTGGCCGGCCTGCACATTGGGCCAACAAGGGCTAGCGGTCGCCGCTGGCCGGGCACTCTAGCCCAGTGGCAACCTGGGGGCCTTGTCCCCCTTTCGGTTCAGGAGCAAGATCATCTCACCACAAAAGCGGCGGTGCCGTACCGAGATCCAGCCCTGGCGGATAGTGCCGACGCCATTCGCAGTCGACGGCACCAAGAGCAGCAGGCGTCTACCCTGAAGTCCACCTCTGTATGGCGAAAGCGCTGGCTGCCCCCCCATTCCCCATCAGGTATGAGCTGATACCAGGGGATGGGCTGAATCTGATGCCCTAAGAAAATGCAGCGTGTAACACACGTATCAGTTTTCGGTAAACAAACAGCAGTAGGGTTTAACTAATCTGGTTTTTCCTTTACTTTGATGACAGTCTTTTTGCAGCTGGTGAGGCCCCTGCAGGGTTCTATAAGCCTTGATTTCAGGCACAGGCGAACCTCATCGGTCAAGAAAACGTCTTTGGAATGCTAGAGGTTTAGCTACAGGGAGTTTCGGTCGTGGATTTACCACAAAGAATGGCGTTCGTGGTGCAGCCTCATCGGTTGCAGGGTTTAATTTGGCAGGCACTGCTGAAATCCCAGCGGATTTCTGTAATTCTTGAAAATGCAAACGGCGAATTAGGGGAATGTTTGGAGCAAATTGCAGCGGCTGGGCTGACCCTGCCAGAGTTCATCATTCTCGACGCCGAAACCCCAGGGCTGAATCCTTATGAGTTTTGTCGCTGGTGCCGAGAACGATTTCCAAAAATCAAGGTTTTTTTGACTCGTATGCATGTTCAACCGCTGACAGAGGGCGAGTGTCGCTGGGCCATGAACCAGGGGGCCACGGGCTTTTTTAACGGCTTTACTCGCGAAACCCTGATGAGTACCGCCGTTTTCAACATTAAGCAAATTCTAACGGCAGCTGGTGAACCTTTCCTGGATGAGCGGGCTTTGCTGATGGTGCTGTTAAACATTCGTCGTCAAATCGGCACGGCTAAGTCTGCTGTAGCTGCCACCAAGCCCGAAACTTCACAAGTTAGAGTTGCCCCAGCGGCCCCCGCTGTTCCTCAACTGGCGGGCAACAATGGCAGAGGCCATGGTCCTGCTGGTACCGGGAATGGTCTGGATTGGGTCGCCTCTGGCTTACAAGCTCTAAACCACAGCAGACTTAATCCCGAGGTCAAACCTGATGAGGCCACCACCCCGTCTACTCTTGAGCCTGCCGCTAACTGGCCAGAGCGACCGACCCCTAAAGACTCGACTGAGTTTGTGCGTAAGTATCGAGGGGTTGCCTACTGACTCTGGTCCAGCGAGTCCTGGATTCTATCAGTTGAACCCTAAACGGATAGGGCCAGGTTACCCGTTTCTCCCTCAAAAGCCGTCCTGGTTAAACATGGAAATTCAACCAGGGGAGATGGCTGTTTCGACTGTCTCACGCAGGCAAGATGCCTGCCCCATGGCTATGCAGGCTGCCCCAGGGTCGTGATGTAAATTACGGCTTCATCTTCGGGAATGCCCAGCACCTCATTCACCTGGTCGTCGAAAAATCCGCCGATGCCGCTGACCCCTAACCCCAACCGCACGGCAGCCAGATTGAGTCGCTGCCCCAGGTGGCCGGCATCCATGTGCAGGTAGCGGTAGACCCGGTCGCCGTAGGTATCGATGGCGGTTTTGAGATCGGCAGTGTGAAACAGCACCGCAGCGGCATCGCGCCCCAGTTCCTGCCCCAGGCAGAGGTAATACAATTCGCGACGAAAGTTTTTAAACCGCACCTGCCGTAGTTCCTGACTTTTGGGGGCGTAGTAGTAGCAGCCTTCGTCTAAACCCTCTACCCCCAGCACCACCAGAAAGGTTTGCAATAGATTCAAATCGAAATAGTCTGGATCCCCATCAAGCCCCTGATCGACGTAATGATGGGCCTGGTAGGTGAAGTCTAACATCAGGGTAAGATCTTTGAGGGAAATGGAGGCCCCGCTGTAGCTACGGGTCGACCGTCGCTTCAGAATGGTTGTCTCTATACCGGTGAGGTCTTCTCCCCAGTCCAGGGGAGGAGTCTGGGTAGAAACCTTCAAACAAAACGGGAAATTGTACTTGTCTTCAAGCACCTGGGCCGCTTCAAAGGGGTCGCTGCTGGGGGGGGAATCTGCTGCTTCGGGGGAGGGGATGTCCTGGGAGCGAATTCGCCAGGCGGGAGAGTCGATGGATGCCGGTATTTCAGTGGCCTGATGGAAATAACTCAGCAGTTGTCCTTCCTCGACATTTGGGAAATTGGTCTGAACCGTAGCGGAGAAAACGGCGTTGTAATGGGAAAGGTTTTGCTCTACGGCTAACAAATCGGCCAGGGGCAAAACCGCTAAAACCCCTTCTTCCCCCCCAGAGAGGTACATCAACTCAGCCATGGCCTGGTCGGCAAAACTGCCAATCAGGTGGGGCCGGTAGTCAGCCAGGGCGCTGGCCAACTCTATGTTGCCCAGCAGGTGGCCGGTATCTAAAAAAATGCGGCGATAGGCCCGGTCTTGATAACGCCAGGCAGAACGGTAAAACACCCCGGTTACCACCAGCGCAATTTGGGTACTGGCCAGGGTCGGATGCCAGAAGCAGGCTGCCTGCAGCGCCTGCCAGCAGTGGTCGTCCCAGTAGCGCATGAGGCTGTGGGTGCGGGCCTGGTAGTTGTACAGGCCTGCCGGTAGCAGATGAGTGCCCCGAGAAATCAAATACAGTTCCGCCGGATAAAGCCCCCCAGCGGAGGGAGACGCCCGCAAATAGAAGGTTTGCCCGGTGCTGGTAGGAAATTTTGCCGTCAACCCATAGGAGTTAATTAACAGCCGCGAGAGGCGCATCCAGTCGGTGGTGTCGGCATCGGCGGCGGCTGGCAGAACTTCCAGGTAAGGCTTCAGGTCGACTTCGGAGCCAATTTGATAGGTCTTAAAGGGGACCGGTTGACGGGCAAAGTCAATGGGACGGGCCTTAGCGGACAGAGTCGCAGGATCATATTTAGTGCGGCTGTGGTAATGCTGTGCGATTGAGACCTGAGCGTCGGCCATGACCTCCCCTTGAATTAATGGCATAGCTGATGGACTGAACGGCTGTTAAAGCCAGTGACAGAGCAGCAAACTGCTCTGGGTTACATCTTGCCACTTCCCGCTTCTGGGATGCCACCAGCCACAGGATTTGATTTCAGGAGAAAATCTGAAAAGAAAGTTAACGCTTCTTCATTACGAAACTTAAACCCTTACAGTGTTTTTCGTCTCAAGTTGAGTAGAAATACTCCCCGCCCAGGTTTAGAAATGCAGTTTTGCCACCAGGGAAGTTACAGGCTTCGAGCCAGACTTGGACGTTCAATTTTCTATGGTGTTTGTGAACCAATATGGAGCAATTCACAAGCGACGGTTTGCTGAAGGCCTACGCTAAAGGAGAACGAGATTTTCGCCAGATTACCGCGATCGCAGTCAATCTGTTCGAGGCCGATCTGCGTCAGATTAACCTCAGTAACAGTTGCCTAGACGAAATTTACATGCCCTATGGCAACTTCAGCATGGCCCAGTTACACCACATTTCCCTGGTGGCAGCCCAGATGGCCGACAGCATTCTGTACGGAGTAGACCTGACCCAGGCGAACCTGGCCGACGCCAACCTCAGCCGGTCGGATCTGCGGAACGCCAACCTAGCCGGAGCAACGCTAACCGGGGCGACCCTGAGTGGAGCCAACCTGAGCGGGGCCAACCTGAGCGGGGCCAATCTGAAAGGCTGCAACTTGACGGGGGCAATTCTGCAAAAAACCCTGCTGCAGGGCACTAATCTCAGCCGCTGCAATCTGTTTCGTGCTGTGGGGGTGGAGCTAGAGAGCTGCTACTGCGACACCGGCACTATTTTGCCCAGCGGTTATTACTACGGGGTTTAGCCCATAGCAGGGGTCTCTGGCCGACGGTTTCCAGGAAATGTCCACCGTCTCTGCCCAAACCCTTGGAGGTATCAGGTATCCTAAGCATATTCCAATCATCCACGTGTCTGATGAGGCAGCCTCCGATCCGATTCCTGGTATCTGTTCCCCGTCCTCTCCTGGTGTTGTCGCTGATGTTGCTCAGCGGTGGAGCTACTGTGACCCAGGGGAGCGTAGCGGCGTCAGAAGCGGTGCCTTCTACCCTGATGGCACAGGCTGCCCCGGTTGCCGATGCTGCCGACTTGGCCCAGCTGCAGCAGGACGCTGACCGGGCCTTTGCCCGTGCTACGACCCTGTTTTTTGTGCTCCTGGGCACCCTCGTGCTGCTGCTGGGGGTGGGAGTGGTGATGCTGTGGCTGCTGCGGCGGTCGGTGATTCAGGAAGTGTCTGAAGTGGTGCGGAACCAGCTCAACGACATTACCGATCTGGAAGCCAAAATTCAGTCGGCGACCCGAGATTTGGACTATATTCTCAGCCAGGCAAACGAAAAGTCTGCCGAAATCAACAACCGCACCAACCGCTTTCAGGAAGAGGCCGTTACCAAAAAGCAGGTCCTCAATCGCTTAGTAGATGACCTGGCCGAGTTCAAAGCTCGTACTCTCAACGATTGGCAATCGACCCTGGCGGACCTGCAGGTCAAGCTAGAGACCTTAGAAGCCGATTTTGTCGGTCAGCTTTCTGGGCTGAGGCAGCAGGCCGATGAGCAGGTCACCACCCTGCGCAAAGAGACCCAGCTCCAGCGAGACTCTGTCTTCCGGGTATTGGAAGACAACCAGAGCGGCTTTCTGCGGGATGTGAACCGGATTAAGAGCGATGTGGATGTGCAGCAGGATGCCGTTAAGCAAAAGCTGGAACAGGCCGAAGCGGGTTTTACCGATCGCCTCTCCCGCATGACCACTGGGGTAGAAGAGGAGCGCGATCGCGTTCTGGCGGTGCTGGCCGACCTGCGCAACCAGCTTAACCCCCACCTAGAGCAGCTCAAGTCCCAGGCCCGCGACCAGGTCGAGCGGCAGACCCAAACTATTTCGGAAGATCTGACCCGCCAGCGCCAGACCAGCCTCGATCAGTTGCAAAGCCGCACCGACGAGATTCGCGGTGAGCTGGATGAACTGCAGGCCAGCGCCTACGGCCACAAAGATCTGGCCATTCAAAACATTGAGCGCTCCATTGACGAATTTACCCAGCGGTTTGCCAACCTGCGCACCGAGGTCGAAAACCAGCGCACCCGCATCCTGCAGGAACTGCGCCAGACAGCAGACAGCTTTTACGGCCAGTTTGACGGTTTGAAAGGGAACATTGAACAGCGGCAGGAAGCCCTGTTGCAAGACCTGCGCCGGGCCGCAGACGACGCCCTGGAGCGGTTTGCCACCGTGCGCACCGAGGTGGATAGCCGCCAGCGGGGCAGCGTGGATGAAATGCAGGAGATGACCCAGCAACTGCAGGATCGGCTGACCCAACTGGCGGCTGAGTCTGAAACCCAAAAGGCTTCCATGCTGGAAGACCTGGAGGCCACCGCCAGCGCCTTCAGCCAGCAGGTGCGGATTCTGCAGGAAAACCTGGGCGAGCAGCAGACCCAGGTGCTGGATGGGGTCAGGGCTATGGAAGCGGCCTTTACCGAGCAGCTAGGCCAGGTGCGCGACATGGTATTCAGCAAGCGCGATCGCATCCTTGACAAAATCGACGGCTTTGACCGCCGTTTGTCCGAAAATCTGGCCACCCTGGAAACCGAAACCGGCGAGCGTCAGCAGCAGATTCGCGTCCGGTTAGAGTCCCTGCTGGGGGAAATGAACGAACAGTTCCTGCAGCTGCAGAGCGACATCGAAGCCGGGCGGGAAGCGGCCCTGGGAGATCTGGCCGATCTGCAGCAGAGCTACCGGGTACGCCTTGAGGCGATTCAGGCCGAAGCCCAGCACGAGAAGGGCGAAATCATGCAGCGGTTAGGGGCCGTGACCCCCCAATACCTGGCCGACTCGTTTATGAGCGAGGCCCGGCAGCAGTTTGAGACCATCAGCGATAAGCTCTCCCGGCTGGAGAACAACCGGCCCCAGCTCTTCCTGACCGCGGACGAGTACATTGAGGCCGGAAATCGCTACCTGAACGCAGGGGATTACGCCCTGGCCGTGAACGAATACGACAAGGCCCTGGAAATCCAGCCCGTCAATACCGCAGTCTGGTTTAACCGGGCTAAAGCCCAGCAAGAGCTTGACCAGCTAGAAGCCGCCATCGACTCATTGGACCATCTCCTGGAACTGGAGCCCCGCCACAGTGTCGCCCTGTACCAGAAGGGGCTGCTGCTGCGGGAGCTGCGCCAGCACGAAGAAGCCCTGGATGTATTCGACCGCACCCTGGAGGTAGAACCCGACAACGCCAAAGCCTGGCTCAACCGGGGCATGGTACTGAGCCGCCTGAAGCGGCGGGAAGAGGCCATTGCAGCCTTTGACAAAGCCCTGGAAATCAGCCCTGACTACCACGAAGCCTGGGTCAACCGGGGGGTTTCCTACGGCATTTTGCAGCAGCATGAAGAGGCGTTTGAATCCTTCGATAAAGCGGTAGATTTACAGGCCAATGATGCCATTGCCTGGCTCAACCGGGGGCTATCTTTAATTGAGCTGGAACGGCACGAAGATGCCCTGGCATCTTTTGATAAAGCCACCCGCTTCAGGCCCGATTCTGCCAAAGCCTGGGACAATCGAGGGCTGGCCCTGGTCAAGCTGGGTCGTGACGAAGACGCCATCAAAAGCTTCGACAAGGCCATCGCCATTGATGCTGACTATGCCAGGGCCCACTACAACAAAGCCCTCTGCTATGCCCTGCAGCGAGAGTTTGACATCGCCCTCGAAGCTCTGCAGCAGGCTGTAAGACTAGACCCTGACTACAAAGAAGAAGCCCGTACAGAACCGGCCTTCGATGAACTCTGGAGCGATAACTGGTTCCGGGAACTGGTGGAAAAATAGGGGGAAATCTGTCTTTAGACTCTCAGTTCCTGTCCCCAGGGATAGACGTATCTCGGCCAACTTTCGTAGACATTAAAGCCATATTGTTTAAGGAAGAACACTATGTCTTTATTGGGTCTACTGGTCTGGATTATTGTCGGAATTATTGTGGGGGCTATTGCAAAAGCCATTTATCCCGGCCATCAGCGGGGCGGTTGGGTAAGCGCATTGATTTTAGGGATCATCGGCTCCTTCATCGGTGGAACGCTGGCAACTCTGATTACTACCGGTTCTCTAGCTATCACCACCACCGGCCTCAACATTTTGGGGATCATCCTGGCGGTTGTGGGGGCGTTAATCGCTATCTTCATCTGGCAACAGGTCTCTAAGAGTGCCTGAACTTGCCTGTAAAAGGGATACTGTGACCAGAAAATACCCCGCCATCGGAATATTTTATAAACTAAATGGAGCGTAACCTCAATTTTCCGCTACCCTAACGGTCGTACACCTTGCCATTCCCCATGTTAAGGATGCTGCGTTTTGGAGAGGGCAAAATGCGACCTGTTGCTCGTCTGTATTGCTTTACCGTCGGACTAAGCTTAGGGCTTGTGAGTCTGGGTTTAAATTCCGAATACGGGATGAACTCAGCCCACGCACGGGACCTTCCGGTAACGAATAGTACCAGAGTCGCTGAGTTCTCGGAGGGTAGCCGCTTCACCAGGGCGAGTTTATCGACACCGTTGTCTCGATGGCGGGCGCAGCAGCAGGGGGAGGCAGGGCAGCCCCAGGGCCTTTCCTCAGCTCTCTGGGGGCAGCATGCGCTGGAGTCTACCAAGGCTGACCAGCAGGCTTACACCCAGGCCATGCTGGTGGGCTATGCGGCTGTAGAACAGGGGGACTACCACACCGCCCTAATTAATTTTCGCCGGGCTTTAGCCGCGCGACCGGGAGATAAGTACGCCCGAGGCGCGATCGACAATATGGAAACCTACATTGCCCGTGAGCGGGCCGAAGCCCGAAAACGGACCGAAATTGCCCGGCTGCAGGATGTGCTCTCCCAGGCGGTGCAGAATAACGATTGGGCCTGCGCGGCCACCTCTGTGGATCGACTGGTGCAGCTGGTTCCCCCCGAATCGGTGGACCGGGACCGCCTGATTGCCTATCGAGGCGAAATTGGGGGATTGATTGAGTCCCGAGCCAACCTGGATCAATGGTCCACCATCTGCCTGGGGGGCAGTTAAACCCTGGCATAACCTGCAAGTAAAGTTTGGTCTGAACATTTGAGTCGGTATTTTAAGAAGTTTTGCTCCGCTAAAGTTTAGTTGCAATCGCCCTCTGCCTCATCAGGTGCAGTGATAGCCTCTAGATAACGAGACAACCTGACAACGCCTGGAGTTTGAACCCTCTCATCAAACACAGAGAGAGCCCTCCGGTCAGGCACAGGTTAAGGAGATTCACGCCATGAGAGGTAAAGTAATCGGCTTTTGCAGCATTATGACTGCCATGGCAGGGGCCGTCATTGGTTTAGCCGTTGCAGAGGCGGTTCCCAATCGGTTTGAAAGCAGTATTTACGACCAACTACACATTAAGCTGGCCTTAGCCGGAGCCGGGTTAGGAGCAGTAGCCGGGGCCAGCCAGGAAGTCATTCGAGAACTTAAGGCCGAACAGGACCAGGAACGCGAGCACCACAAAGGGGTTTATCACGACCACGGCTTCCCGCAGAACTAAGAAATGGGGCCTGCACTTTTCAATGAAATACCGTAAAAGACCTCCGTCAGTCAGAGGGCTTGATAACTCGGTAGTGTAGATATACTTCATCTCCTACAACCCGGTTGGAAACAAGCTGCAGCCTTGGGGCCGCCGCCGCCAGAAAGCCATCGCCATCGACAGGGGTCGGGGCCTGATGCCCCCCTAACACAATCGGGCATACGGTCAGGTAAACCTCATCCACCAGGGAACACCGAAATAACTCAGCCGAGAGGGTCCCCCCTCCCAGGAGAGCTATGGTCTGAAGTCCTGCTTGCTGAAACTGCTCCAATATCCAGCGCCAGTCCCAGGGTTTTGTCTGGTCTTCGGGCACGACCCAAATTTTGTCAAAAGCCTGTCTACCTTCCCAGGGTTTTGCTCCATCCTCAGTGGTCACTAAACCTTTTGGCACCGATTGTCGAAAAAAACGAAAATTTGGGTCCAGATTTCCCGACGGCGACCACACCATCTGCACGGGCTGCTGCGCCTGCCCCCGCTGCCGTCGTTGGGCCAGCAAGTCAGCATCACGCACCGAGAGGGTGGTGCCATAGGCCCGGAGGGTGCCCCCTCCAAACAGCACGCCATCCACCGCCGCCACTCGTTCTTCCAGATGGGCCAGGTCTGCCTCAGAAGAAAACCGTGCGGCACTGTGACTCTCATCGGCAATCTTGCCATCAGCACTCATGGCCAGAATCAGGCTTGTGTGAATCGGGCAATCCTTCGTCAATGTTGTCTTTGCCCCTTATCGCAACATCGTCATCACCCATCTTATGGGCACTCTCGCTTACTTTCTGCAGAGGTACCGGGAGCCTGGGCCTTCTGGGCGAAAGCCAAGATTTTGCCCAGAAGGCTCCGGTGCCTGGTTGGAGTGGTTCTGCGATGTAAAGACTTTGGTGGGTTATAACCTGAACCTGGTTCAAGCAAGGGGAATATCGCACAGGTTGCTTGAGACCATTAACGCACTCTGCAAAACCAAACGAGATAATAGAATGACCCTGCACCTTGTCTATAAATCATGGTTGCCACCCCACAACCCAGAATGACCGTAGAGGCTTACCTCGATTGGGAACCCACCCATACTCACCTTATGGAACCGGAGATGACGTAGGGTTGGATTTTCTCAACTTTAACTGCCCGGTTGAGCAGTTTTATGCAGGGGTGAGTTTAGGGTCATAAGTTGTGCGCAGAACCCAAAAAGATATCGGTGTTGAGTTCCACTCCCTCACTCCCTCGTCCTCTTTTAATTCATCACCCAAATCACCATCTGAGGAAACCGAATCATCAAAATTAAAGCCGTGAGTTGAATGATGATGAAGGGAACCACTCCACGATAAAGGTCTGTGGTTTTAACCGACTCTGGCGCTACCCCCCGCAGGTAAAACAGAGAGAAGCCAAACGGGGGGGTTAGAAAAGACGTTTGCAGGTTAACCCCTATCATTTCTACCGTCGAGCGCAGAGCCCCAATCAGGGTATTGAGGTTCAGTCGGCGGTTAATGGCAGCCAGCACCAGGGCACCGGCGACCCCGGCAGCAGGGAACCCAAAAAGAGATCGCCCACCGAGACCCCCCCAGGGAGGATATTGGTCAGCCATTGCCTCTGGCGATTAACTCCACTTTTCCATTAATAGCCTGGCTACCTACCAGTAGAAAAGAGGCAAGGTGCAAATTTGTTAAAAAGAGAAACATACCCAGGTCAATGGGAGATTGGTAGTTTGCTCTAAGGTAAAACACCACTTTGGGACTTAAGCCGGGTTACATCAAAATTACTTGATGACAGATTTACCCTGAACTCAAAGGTCAGCTATGCTAAGCCTAATTTTTTACAAGCTGGAGTAAAGCAGACGGAGGTCCAAAAATGCTAGTCAAGCTTGTACCTCACTGAACTGAGAACCGCTATATAACGGCAGCAGATGCAAGGGAGGCAGCAAACATTCCTATCGACAGAGGAATTAAATGAGAAATTGTTACTAAATTTTATATGTGGTCAACGAAAAATATTTATGCGCTTTCCTCACATTCTTTCAATTGCTAGCATTACCACCGGTGCTCTTGGTGTTGCTCTGGTATTGGGTGCCCCTGCCCAGGCCGAAACTCTGCGCCTGGCAGACAACCACACCGGCGGCATGATGGACACCACCGAGCAATCAATGGACGATGGCATGACCATTGTTGAGGTGGCCAGCAGCAATGATTCTTTTAATACCCTGGAGCAGGCGGTGCAGGCTGCCAACCTGGCAGATACCCTGTCTGGCGAAGGCCCCTACACTGTGTTTGCTCCCACAGACGAAGCCTTTGACCAACTGCCCGAAGGTGCTCTCGAATTCTTGCTACAGCCTGAAAATCAGGAACTGCTGGCAGAGGTGCTGACTTATCACGTGGTGCCTGGTTCTGTAATGTCTGGTGATCTGACCTCCGGAGGGGTAGACACCCTGAATGGCGGAATTGCGGTAGGCGTAAGTGACAGCGGCATTGTCATCAACAATGCCAGCGTAATCAACCCAAACATTGAAGCTAGCAATGGGGTTGTCCATGTCGTCAATCGCGTGCTGATTCCTGAAGATCTGCAGCAGCAGCTTGCCTCTCGCTTAGGGATCGACGACATCTACTAATACTAAAAGCAAAAAATTGCAGACCTGGGTTACTGAAACCTTGCCCAAGTCCAGAAGTGGAGTCTTGCCTTAAAGGACAGTACAGATCTCGATCTGGACTTGGTGCACTGCGGTAATTTGAGGCACAAACCATCCTGAATAACCAGGTTTTGCCCCCACCCAAAATCTCCTGCTCCCATTTTAGAAATGACCTGTTCTAAACTATCGCATTATTCTATTACAGCTTTGATGTCAGCTATTTTGTCGATGGTTGCATCATAGCCTCGTTGAATCATAGGTTTGGCCTGTTGAAAATCGAAAATACCAAACTCCATCAGGTCCGGTTCAATTAAAATTAATATGTCAGGGGCATCGCCGCCAAGTCGTACCTGGGTAACCTGTTGCTCCATGATGTTGATGGAAGTGCCAATTACATCAAAAATGTTGATTCCCGTTTCAGGGTCGGGCATCCAGTCGTCAATGTTTTCCTGCAACACTTCTTTGGCATTTTCGTAGCGGTCGACCAGTCCTTCTATGGGGCCATTTGCTTGGGGAGAGGGGTAAGATTAGTCTTCCGAACCAGAATTATTTTGATGATCAGACGATTCGTTCTCCCCGCTGGAATCTGTTTTAGTTTGAGTAGGGTCAACGGGTTGTACATCAGCATGATCTAGGGGGTCTGGGGTCGTGATTCAGGTTAACGGCAATCACCACATCCGCATCCATTGCCCTAACGATATTGACCGGCACCGGATTCATTACACCGCCATCTACAAAATAGTCGTTATTGTATTTACAGGGCACAAATATCCCCGGCATAGAAATGCTGGCTCTAACGGCATCTACTAAGGAACCAGACTTAAACACTATCTCTTGCTTCGTCAAAAAATTGGTGGCTACACATCTAAAAGGAATATCACAGCCTTCTAAGGTTGCATCGGTTAAATAGCCAGCTAAAAATTCTCGAACCCGCTGGCCTTCTACCAGGCCTAATCCTGGAAACGAAATGTCTAGCAGCGACAGCAAGTTTTTAACATCGATATCTTCTGCGAACTGTTCCAGTCGTTGCAGTTCGCCTTTAGCATAAATAGCGCCAACTAAAGCCCCAATGCTGGTACCTGCGACGCAATCAATGGCAATCTTATGCTCCTGCAACGCTCGGAGGGCACCAATGTGGGCCCATCCTCTGGCACCCCCTCCCCCCAGGGCTAATCCGACGGTTTTAGTCATAAGTTAATCAAGCTTTTTAAGCCCCTCATTTCTTCACGGGCTTATCGCGATTTTCAGCCCACTTTTCGGCCTGGGCGGTTGCGATCGCAATGGCGCGTCCCTCTTCGTAGCCCTCGTCAAGCAGGGCGTTGGCAATGTCGATCGCTTTGTGACGCACCTCGGTGGTCAGATTTTTCATAGAGACAGGATAGTCACCATAACTCCAGGGCATGGTCGGTTCCTCGTTAACATCAGCTGTTTTTTTCATCCAGTGAGGTGAGCAAATGAGCTGCATCGGTTGCTTGTACACCTGCGTTTGTATGGTAGGCAGTTTGTTGAACCTGCGCCAAGACACCAGAGAGGGAGATGAGTGCATCCCAGTTTTGCAGCCCTCACCCTAAATCCCTCTCCCAGAGCGGGAGAGGGACTTTGACTCCGGCTCCCCTTCTCCCATTTTGGGAGTAGGCCGTTGCTTGCTGTCCGAAGGACAT
>Ga0081520_100181_pt1 | contig 42369 bp, 44 predicted proteins | sample HotLakmasection1_FD_70988 | JGI IMG/M metagenome (GOLD analysis project Ga0081520, IMG submission 70988) | Hypersaline microbial mat communities from Hot Lake, Washington, USA - Section #1 (SPADES assembly) (version 2) | ecosystem: Environmental > Aquatic > Non-marine Saline and Alkaline >... | reverse complement strand
ATAGCGCGGATTCTAGCGGCGTTGCTGAATAGCGGTATGATTTTGCAAAAATTTAAACGCGGTTCCAATACCTAGAGAAATTGGTTCATACCTGGAATCAGCAACGCCTTCTAGCTGTCAGCGTTACTCCCGACCTGGGGCTGCTTGAGCTGACTGATCAAATCCGCCCGGCGCGTATTCAGTTCTCGCTCTACCATCAGCATCGTGCGCTGCAACTCGCGAAATCCAGGGCCGCTGGGTTCCTTATCCAGCAATCGACTCAGCGCCATCAGGTGAGCTGTGAGTAGCGCCAACTCCGACGGCACCTTCACATTCGGCACAATTCCCGTTTTGCCCCAGTTGCCCTGCGTCACTGGATTAATCGATTGCCCAACCGGCACAAACATCCAGAAATGATCGTTGAGGCGGTAGCCTCGCCCCGGATTCGCCCCGCCGACCGTATGCTCGCCCAAAATCGTGACCCGCTCTAATGCTTGCAGGTTGTAGGCAAATTCCTCCGCCGCCGAAAATGTCTCTTGGCTGGTCAGCAGGTACACCGGCTTATCCAAATAGCGGGGACCCTCCAGGTAGGGCACCGTCCACCACTGCCGCGTGGAGTCATCGGGTCGCCAGTACAGATCATTCAAATGCACCGCTGGATAAGCGGGCAGCAGATAACTGCACAGCAGCGCCACCATTGCCGGAGAGCCGCCCCGGTTATGGCGAATATCGATCATCAAGGCGCGGGTATGGGTAATGAAGGTCATGGCGGCGGCGATCGCGGCTCCGGCAAACTCCGGCGGCTCAAAGCCATACAGCTCTAAATAGCCGATATTGCCCCGCAGTCGTTCCACCCGATTGATGTCAAAGTTGCGCAGGCTGCTCTGGTGCTGCTCCGCCGCTAGCTCTGCGGGGGTGGGCTGAGCGGCGGGGTCAAGATGGGGTAAGGGCTGGGGACTGAAGTGAACCTTGAGTTGGCGATCGCCCGACAGTTCCTGGAGCTGCAACGTCAAAATTTCGGCCCACTGTTCCCCGCCGGAGACAGCTTCGTAGCCCTGACTGTGGCGACGCTGCCGAATGTCTGCCTGTAGCTGTTGCGCCACCTCCGGAAACACGTAGTGATTCAAGGTTTCCACCACGGCATCAAGCAAGGTATCGCGCTGGGCGGCGTCCAAGTCAAAAGGGGCGGAGTCAGAAAAATCAGCAGTCATCGATCAGTCCGTGAGAAAGGGCCACACCCGGCTACAGCCGCAGGCATGCATCGCGCGTCCCCCCTAGCCTTCTACTGCGTCCGAATCCGTTCCGGTGGCGGTGCCTTGATGGTGCCCAGGCGAGATTTGAGCTGTTGGGCGCGCAATAGCTCAGTGTAGTTCATGCCGCCACGCCCCTCAATGAGCGGTACTGTCTCGATCGCCTCTAGTAAGTGACGCACGGCATCCCGCTCGGAATAGCCCCGCCGCTGAGCGATCCGAATCGCAGTATCGTCGGCATTCAATTTGGCTTGGTTGCCGGTGTTCGATCGCCAAACTTGCCCCGCCGCGATCACGGTCAGGCCCCCCGCCGCGAGGATGCCCACCGCATCCGCCTGAAATAGCTCAAATACCGTACCGAGCACTCCCACTGCCGCGACCCCCTGATACAGTTCCGGCTTGATCAGCCGCACCGCCGTCAGCCAGCAAACATGGTGTAAAAAGAGCAGATCTCGCTGGGAAACCGACAACTCTTGCCAGAGTGACCAGTTCAGGGTGATGGCATGACTTTTGTGCCAGGGCCGGGGAAAGGGCGTCTCCACCACCGTTGACTGGCGATCGTCCATCACAATCCGGGTTTTCATCCGCCCAGATGCTGGCATCAAATCTTTGAGGCGGGTGACTTCAGCATTGGTGTTGACCACAGACAGACCCTCAAACCCTAGTTTTGACAGCTTGTGGAGAAAAAGCCTTAGAACCGGATCTTAGCGCAAAGCGAGCTACAGAACTTCTAAGCTATCGGCCAGCGCCACCAGGGTCGGCGGTACCTGAGCGTTAGCGGCTTCTAGGGCCGCCACTACTAACAGGTAAACTTCGGCCCCCGTTTGCCTGACAAGCATACTGCCCTGCATCGGTTGGGGCGGCCCGGCCCCCTGGCTCAAGCGCCCCGTCCAGGCAATTTGCAACCCCTGGGGCACCGCTGTAAAGGTCTGGGTTTGAAAGCCTTCCCCAGTGTTGAGGGTCTGGCGAGCGAGGGCGACCAGCGCTACTTCCGAGAGGGGCGTATCACTGCCCAGAGGCAACCGCACCACGCTATAGGCCAGACTGCCATCCGGCAGCGTAAACAAGGGGGCACCGCTGATGGTGGTGGTGGTCGCCCCTTCTAAGATGCCGATCTGAAAAGTCCCTTGCGGGTCTTCGTAGGTACCGCTAAAGGCTGGAGCCGCGACCACAGGAGCAGGGGGCTCCTCAACCGGAGCCTGCGCCAGGACTGGGCCTTGAGCCGAAACGGCGGGCCGGGTCCACAAGTTGCCGGAACCCACCCACAACGAGATCGCGAGGGCGATCGCCGCGATGCTCAACCACCCCAGTGATCGTCGGTTCATAGACCCCATCCCCTAGTGAATTAACAACCAGCCTTAGCTTACCGATAAATTTTAGAGCCAGCGCTCCTTTCGAAAAAATTAAGCTTGACAGTAGGACTCCACACAGCGCACAAACATTTCGACCCCGGTGGAGAGCGCCGCCTCATCAAAGTTAAAGCGGGGATGATGGTGAGGGTACGCCAGTCCCTTCGCTTCGTTCGCCGCCCCCAGGAAGAAATAACACCCCGGCACTGCCCGCAGGAAAAACGACATATCTTCGCCGCCCATCGTCTGGCATTCGGGTACGACGCCCGCCGGGGTTTCGATGACCGAGAGGGCGACCGATCGCACCAATTCCGCAATGTCGGCGTTATTGATCACGGGCGGATAGAGCGGATTGTAGTCCAACTCATAGGTAGCCCCGTGAGATTGGCAAACACCCCCAATGATTTGATGCAGTCGCTTGGCAAAGTAGCCCTCATAGGTTTCGTCAAAATACCGCACCGTGCCGCTGAGCCGGGCCTGATCAGCAATCACGTTGACCGCCGACCCGGCGTGCAATTCTCCCAGGGTCACGACCGCTGACTTGAGGGGATCAATGTTACGGGCCACAATCGTTTGAATCGCATTGACCACCTGAGCCGCCACCACGATGGAATCAATGGTCTGGTGCGGAATGGCCCCATGCCCCCCGCGCCCCTTAATGGTGCAGTGAAAGAACTCCGTCGCCGCCATCATTGGCCCCGTCCGGACGCCAACTGTACCCACAGGTAGGTTGTTCCACAGGTGCAAACCCACAATTGCATCCACGTCAGGATTTTCGAGCACCCCCGCCTCAATCATCGGTTTTGCGCCGCCCGGTCCCTCTTCCGCCGGTTGAAAAATGAATTTCACCGTGCCGCAAAAACTGTCACGGTGTCGTGACAGATAATAGGCCGTGCCGAGGGCGATCGCCACGTGGCCATCATGGCCACAGGCATGCATCACGCCATCCTGTTGCGATCGATAGTCCACCTCATTCATTTCATGAATGGGCAGCGCATCCATATCCGCCCGAATCGCCAGTACAGGTCCGGGCTTTTCACCGTGAATGACCGCCACAATGCCAGTTTTAGCGATCCCGGTTTGGTGTTCAATGCTCCACTGGGTCAGTTTTTGGCTAATAAACGCAGCGGTTTGGGCTTCACGAAAGGCGAGTTCGGGTTGCTGATGCAACTGCCGTCGCCAGAGGGTGACTTGGGGCTGTAGTTGGCGAATGGGTAAACGCACCTCCGCCAAGGTCGATGTGGAAGTTGGAAAAACCGTTGAAATCATAATTTTCTAAAAAATGGCCTGTACGGGTAGAGATACTGGGCATCGAGCCGGGTAGCGTCCTGCATGAAGACAATGGCCCTATAGCTCTTTCCCCTTGGACTCGCGATCGCATTGTTCAACCAGAACTAATCCGAAACCTCCTGCACCAACACGGCTGCTCCCAACCTCTGCAAAACCGGCTAATCAGCCGCCCGATCAAGCTTTTGCCACTTTAGAAACCACCTTCTTTTAGTGCTGATCCCAACCAGTTGATCAATACCCATGTCACCGAGAGAACCCACCCAATCGAAGCCGCAAATTGGCACAACTTTTAAACATTATGAGAGACCGTTAAAGCCTTATGTGTGATCCTGCTCCCCCACTCGTTAAATCTTTTGTTAAGGGAACCGTATAATCTCCGATGTCAGTTCTTGGCTTTACCATCACTTCATAAAGTGATCTCACTTCTTGGAGCCTGTCCGGAAGAATGGTCGAAATTATGATGCATTGATCACAGTTTTCAGCCATTCGGGCCATTGAGAAAATTCGATAACATCGCCAAATTCATCAATAATTTGCAAATTCATCAATATTTGATTGCGGTGGGGCGGGTGGGTATGCCGTCTACGCCGCCGGTCTTCCCAAAAAAAACACCCAGGGCGGTAAAGCCCTGAGCGTCGTTTTTTTGAGTCATGCTGCAAGCCGCCACCGATTGTTTGGGGGGGCCTTTAGCAGCGCTGCTCTAAGTACTGCCCGATCATGATTTCTTCGCCCGCTCGCGAAATAATGGTTTGCCGGGTCCGGGTCGAGTCACCGATCAGCTTAATTTCCTCTTCAAAGCTGGAGCCCGCATAGGCCGTCTTGAGCACCATGGTGCGCGGCTCTCGAAAGGTGAAATCAGCCGTGACTGGTTTATCAGTAGCAAAGCCGCGATCGCGATACAAGGTCGAACCTCTCACCCCAAACAGGGTGGAACCATTGACGGACTTCTTGCCCGCTTGCATATAGTTGCTCTCCCAGGTCACCTGAGCACCACATACCAGTTGAGTCCGCTCAGGCAACTCATGGAGCCGATGCAGTTCTTGCAATTCGGCACTGCCGGTGGGCAAAAACCGAATATTGATATAGCTCACCACTTCCTGGACGTCGTCATTTTTGAGGGTGTAGTAGCGCCGCTTAGAGCGCCAGTCGCCCTCACAAGTCTGAAAGAAGGAAGACACCAGGGGCTCAGCCAGAATACGGGCAGTATCGAGGGAGTAGGGCATAAACGCTTATCCGATAGCAGGGAAACGACTTAGCGAAGTCACACTTCAAGGATCGTTAACTTTTGTAACCTGTGTAAATGCTATCGATCTGTCTCAAAATTGACAACTGGCGATCGATAGCTTGAAGTCACGCCGCGACCGAGAATCCGTCTCAAGGCGTAGCCTTGAGACCCCGGAGGGGCTCTGAACCAACTGCTCGATCTGATCCAAAAGGCGTAAAGGCTTGATGAAGACGGTTATCTGCTACTCAATCGCAAGAGAGAGACTTTAAGATGTAAGGACGTTAATGCTTTCTTTGGATTTACGAGCAGAGCCGCCTGTGCCACTCACTCCGTTACCTGACAAACCTGCAGTGCCCACTCCCACCCCGATTTCCGCTGCGTCAAAATCTTCCCGCTCCGGGTGGAATCAAGTAAAGCGGCGAGTTCGCTACCTCTATTTGAAATTCGTTCGTCTGCGGGGGCATCCCAAAGAGCTAGCGCGGGGGCTGGCGGCGGGCGTGTTCGCTGGGATGTTTCCGCTATTTGGGGTGCAGACCATTATGGGGGTGGCGATCGCCCTGCGGATCAAAGGCAATCCCCTCATGGCGGCAGCCGGCACCTGGATCAGCAATCCCCTCACTTATTTGCCGATTTATGCCTTCAACTATCGCCTTGGCTGCTGGATTTTGGGCCGCCGGGCAGTCAATTTGTTTACCGATGTCGAGTCGATGAAAGCGCTGATCGACACTAGCGCTGACGTTGGGGTGGCGTTGATGCTGGGCAGCTTGGTCATGGGGGCGATTTTTGGCACAGCTAGCTATTTTGTTGGGCTACCGCTGATTCGCCGGGCGCGTCGCCGCTATCGCCAGATTAAGCATCCTGAGTCTTGATGACGGTTGTTGGGGCGATCGCTCCCTCAAGGCTAGAGGGGTACTCACCTTTTTGAAGCCCTCCTAGCGATCGGGGCATTGCTGCTAAGAGTTGCGGTTAAAAATTGTGGTCCGTTTCTCCAAGCGCTGCAAACCTCGCTCCTGGATATCCCTTTAGCATTTATTAATAGCCTGTTATCGGGCTCTAAAATGCCTCAAGGTCAAGGTTTACACCGGCCAATTCCACTGAACCCTGACAAAGCTCTTAAGGTTTATTTCAGCGACGAATATGTTGCGTTGGATGTGCGATTCTAAACAGTGTTAACGCAATCCAACGTTTGAAAACGATTCATTAAAATGGCAGATCTTAATCAGCCGACGGTCATTGTCACAGGTGCCTCTTCGGGAGTTGGGCTGTACGCTACCAAAGCCCTAGCCAAAAGAGGATGGCACGTCGTGATGGCCTGTCGCAACCTTGAAAAAGCCGAAAATGCCGCCAATCAAGTCGGCCTGCAGCCCGATCAATACACCGTCATGCATCTCGATCTGGCTAGCTTGAATAGTGTGCGCCGCTTTGTCGATGACTTTCGGGCCAGCGGCAGGACGCTGAACAGCATCGTGTGTAACGCTGCGGTTTATTTGCCGTTGTCAAAGGAACCGCAATACAGCGAAGACGGTTACGAAATCAGTGTGGCCACCAACCACCTCGGGCACTTTTTGTTGTGCCACCTGATGCTCGACGACCTGAAAACCTCGCCTGCCGAAGACAAGCGTTTGATCATCCTGGGTACTGTGACCGCCAACCGCAAAGAACTCGGCGGCAAGATCCCCATTCCTGCGCCGCCTGATCTGGGTGATTTAGAAGGGTTTGAAAAAGGCTTCAAAGCGCCCATTTCTATGATTGACGGCAAGCCGTTTAAGTCGGGCAAAGCCTACAAAGACAGCAAGCTCTGCAACATGCTGACGACGCGGGAACTGCATCGTCGTTATCACGATGCGACGGGGATTGTGTTCAACTCCCTCTATCCGGGATGCGTCGCAGATACGCCGTTGTTCCGCAACCATTTCAAGGCCTTCCGCACCATTTTCCCCTGGTTCCAAAAGAACATTACGGGGGGCTATGTCTCGCAGGAATTGGCCGGTGAGCGGGTCGCTCAAGTGGTGGCCGATGCGGAATTTAAGCAGTCGGGCTACCACTGGAGCTGGGGCAATCGCCAAAAAGCAGGCCGCGAAGCTTTTGTGCAAGAGCTATCGGCGGAGGGTAGCGACGATGCCAAAGCCAAGCGGATGTGGGAACTCAGCGAACGGCTGGTGGGTGTGGCTTCCATGGTGAGCACTTAAGTCATCGGTTGTCGTCGCATCACAACCCGGTGGCTGATCCGCAGATTGCCCATGAGGAGCGATCGCCGCCAGCCGCCGGGTTTTGTCATATTGGCCCCGGTCTTTAGGGCGTCTCAATCTGGGTGACAGAGAGAAAACAGCGATCGCTTTCACGCTTGATGTAGCCTTCCAGCGTCACGAGGGTGTCAGGGCCGATGATGTCACCACTGTTGGTGTGAATTCGGAGGTCTTCGAGGCGATAGGACTGTGGCAGCGGTTCGATCGCATTTTGTCCGTTATCGGGTTGGGCTGTGGCATCAATGCGAGCGGTCATTAGTTCACCCTGCGCTCCCGGTTGGGCGTAAAAGGCGATATCACACTCCTCTCCTCGGCAAACGGTCGCTGTATCTTGAAATAACCGGAGATAACCCGGCACGCTAACCAACGCAAACTCCTCTTGCTGACAAGCGGTGGCCACCTCTGATGGGATGGCTTGTTGATTGTCGCCACAGGCCAAGAGTCCCAGAGCCATAAACATCAATAGAGCAGACTTATTCACGCAAACTCCTTTACCCCTAAATCAGGGAATATTGATGGATGGTTCCGTTAATACTCCCTGATTGCTGCTCAGGGGCAAGAATAGCCAGTTTTATTTAATTTTGCTGGCCGCCATAAAGCTTTACGGTGGTTCACGGCATGTTCCCAAGTGGGGAATGGGCGCATGTTGGGAGCGTTGAGCTTGGCAACGCTCACCGATGCAGTCCAGAGTCGGGCGGGGTGGGGGGCTGCAATCGGCGATCGACATATTGCTTGCCAGAACGAATGGCCGCTTCCTGGGTCAGGGCTCTGGGCACCGCGATCGCGCACCCAGTGGCATGGTTTGCCCACACAGCGTAGACCACTTGACCGTCTTCCTCGGCGCAATCAATTTCTAACTGCCACCCCCGATATGCAAATGACCAAATAATGTGCGGATAATCCGGATTCAATATCACCATTGATAACCTGAAACGATGGTCAGAACTGGCTCTACCGGATGAACAGTAGAGCCATTACACCCAACGAACAGCCCTAAGCCGCCGCCATATTCTGCGCGGCAAAATCCCAGTTCACCAGCTTGCCCAAAAATGCCCCAATGTACTCGGGGCGCTTATTCTGATAATCCAGATAGTAGGCGTGTTCCCACACATCCATCGTTAGCAACGGCACCTGGCCCTTCGGCAGAGGATTGTCGGCATTGAGCGTCTTGGTAACTTTCAGGGTGTCACCCTCTAACACCAACCAGGCCCAGCCACTACCAAACTGAGTGGCCCCCGCGTTTTTGAAGGCTTCCGCAAACTTTTCGTAGCTGCCAAAATCCGCCTCGATTTTTTTCATCAGGTCGCCGGTCGGTTGACCACCGCCGCCGGGTTTCATGCTGTTCCAGTAAAAGGTGTGATTCCAGGCCTGAGCGGCGTTGTTAAACACACCGCTTTTCTCAGGATCCTTCGCCAGGGTTTTGATGGCGTCTTCAATCGGTTGGCGATCGAGATCAGACCCTTCGACGGCGGCGTTGAACTTACTGACGTAGCCTGCGTGGTGCTTATCGTGATGAAACTCTAAGGTGCTTTTCGAAATGTGCGGCTCCAATGCCGCGTAATCGTAAGGCAAAGGTGGCAATTCATAAGCCATTGGTTTTCTTCTCCTCTCGTCAGATTGCTGGTGAAACAAAAAGGCAAGGTTGCAACTATGCCGACCACGCTCCCATTGGAGGGCAGCCAAGCATCTCCATGAGTCCGACCACCCAGGCTAACAGCCATGCCTTAAGGCTTCATCCGAGGGGGAGAATAACGTACTGCCATCGGTTCTGACTATGCCGATACGGGGCAGGGGGATACGGTATTCTTGACTGTCAGCCCTTAGAATGAACTTCGATTAGGCGGTTTGTTTGGCGCAACCGTTGACCTTCTAGATGATTGGGTATGACCTCTCCTAACACGCTGACCCTCACGACTCACCAACGCAGCTTTGGCGGCTGGCAAAACGTCTATCAACATTGCTCGGAGGTGTTGAATTGCGATATGAACTTCGCGGTCTACCTCCCGCCCCAAGCAGAAATTCGGTCTTGTCCGGTCGTCTATTGGCTCAGCGGGCTCACCTGCACCGAGCAGAACTTCATCACGAAAGCGGGCGCACAGCAGTATGCGGCGCAGCATGGCCTGATTGTGGTCGCTCCTGACACCAGTCCTCGGGGCTGTAACTTGCCCGGCGAAGATGATAGCTATGATTTTGGCTCGGGAGCCGGGTTTTATCTGAACGCGACTCAGGAGCCGTGGTCTCAGCATTACCGCATGTATGACTACGTGGTGCAGGAGTTACCGGAGGCGATCGCGGCTAACTTCCCCCTTCAAGTCACGCACCAGGGCATCATGGGCCACTCCATGGGCGGCTATGGGGCGTTGATGATTGCGCTGCGCAACCCCGGTCGCTTCAAAAGTGTGTCGGCCTTTGCGCCCATCGTGGCCCCGTCGCAAGTGCCCTGGGGACAAAAAGCCTTTAGCCGCTACTTGGGCGACAATCAGCCCGACTGGCTCGCCTATGACCCGACGCATCTCGTCCAAGCGGCCTCTGAGCGGTTGCCCATGCTGATTGACCAGGGCGACGCCGACTCCTTTTTGCCGGAGCAACTCCAACCGGAAAAGTTGGTGGCAGCCTGTCAGGCGGTAAAGCATCCCCTGAATCTGCGCCTTCAACCGGGGTATGACCACAGCTACTACTTCATCGCCACCTTTATGGGCGACCATATGGCCCACCACGCCGCTGCGCTCACCTAACGCGACTGGTTGCTTTGGGGTTGGCGATGAAGTCCCTGCGCGGAAAGGGCGATCGCGCAGCGTCAAGGGTAAATCCTGACATCCGCCTTATTTTTTACTCGGGAAGTTTCTCGGCGGAATCTCGCTGCCCTGGTAAAACTTGCGTTCCAGGTTGCCCAACCAGAGCCAGAGCGCGCCTGTGGCCAGGGGCAGGCTGGTCAAGACGGCTCCCGCCGCGATCCCCGGTGTACCGAGCATCGAGAGGCTGAGGGGGATCGCTGACCACAGCAGGGCACTGGCGATCAGGGCGCCGCGCCGGATTTGCTGCAGGCGTTGCAGTGCTGGTCGGCAGCTCCCGCAGTGCTGGGTGTGGGAATGGTAGCGATCGAGCAGAGCCGTAGTGGATTGCTCTGCGGGAAGTGTTTGCCCCGGAAACGGGTCTGCCTGAAAATCGCTCACCCATTTACGAAACGCCAGCACATAGCGATCGGCTTGGGTCGGCAAATAACACGCCTGGGCATAGGGTTTGTCGTTCGCCTGCTCCAGCATTCGCTCTTGGATATGCAAAAAGATTTGGTCATCTTCTAAAACCCGGTTGTTGCCGATGTGGCTAAGCCAGCGGGGCGTCAGCTTGATAAAGAAACTCGGTAGCTTTGACGAAAACTTAAACGGGAATCGGGCAAACAGGCGACATTCTCCCTTGCGCGTCGGCACCGCATAAACCACGGTCAACGTGCGCCCAAACTGCTTGGAGGTAAGGTCGTGATACATCAACGCAGGGGCGACAAAGGTGGTGTGCTGGGTGCCCAATTTGCCCTTCCGGGGACCCTCGGGCCAGATGCCCTTAAAGCCCTGCTTGCCCGACTCCAGCACATCCATCTCCATGGGAGCGGCATTTTCGCGCTTACCAACGGTTTGGTGGTGGGTGTAGGGAATGTGGCTGGCATCCAGCACGTTTTCCAGCAGCGTCAGGGCATCGTAGGGCAAGTCGCGGAAGGTGTTGAGCAGCACCCAGCCGTCCGGTTCCGCTTCCAAGGGATCAATGCCCGGAATGGCGACTTTTTCCGCATTTGCCGCCTGGCCGGGATAGACGAATAGCAAGCCTTGGTGAATTGCCGTGGGGAGAGCCTGCACACAGGCGCGATCGCTAAGCTGAGATTTCAAGTCCGGGGCGGCCTGGGGAATGTGTTCACAGGTGCCGCTGCCCGCAAAGGCCCAGCCGTGGTAAGGACATTCCAGCAGCCCCGCTGCGTTCACCCGCCCTTCGGATAGGGGGGCCAGACGATGGGGGCACTGATCAGCAAACACTCGCCAGGTGGCGGCCTTGGGATCCCACCAGATGACTAAAGCTTGCTCTAGTAAGGTGAAACGAGTCGGACGGGTTTTGTCTAAATCTTCGAGGTAGTGGACTGGATACCAAGCTTCGGCCCAGTCAAACCGGGTCGGGTCGGGGCCTCCGGCAGGCAACGGGGCGGGATGGGCGTGCAGTTGAGGCGCTTCTTGAGTAACCGTCATGCTGATCAAAATTTTAGGATTCGTTTCTCCTCTATTGTGTTACAAAAATTCACCGATCGCAGGGGATTCTACCCTACCGTAACGGTACGCCTTTCCCTCCGACGATGCCGCCGCTAGGGGGGAGGTGGGATTGCGCGGAGCGATCGCCTTCCTGTTTACTCTCCCTAGAATGTCCAATCACTGGCTAGAAACGTAGGTATCCTCAATGTTTGCCTTGACGAACTGCACGATTTATACCGGGTTTGAGGTGTGGCGCGATCGCGCCCTGGTCATTGTGGGGCAGCGTGTTCAAGCCATTGCTCCGGCGGCAGACCTGCCTGCCGCTTGTGAATCCATCGATTTAGGGGGGGCAACCGTGGCACCGGGATTCATCGACCTGCAACTGAATGGGTGCGGTGGCGTGATGTTTAATGATGCGATCGCCCCTGCCACCCTGGACGTGATGCACCAAACTAACCTGCGCAGCGGCACCACCAGCTTTTTGCCGACGCTGATCACCACGAGCGATGCGGATATGCGGGCGGCGCTGGCGGTAGTGCAAGCCTATCGCCAGGCTCATCCCCATGCGGTGCTGGGGCTGCACCTCGAAGGGCCTTACTTGAACCCCAAACGGCAAGGCATTCATGATGGGGCGTTTGTGCGATCGCCCGATGCCGCGATGATCGCTGCGATCGCCCAAGCGGGGCCAGCGGTGGTGCGGCTCGTCACCCTCGCGCCAGAAATGGTGCCCTCCCCGCTCATCGCACAGCTACAGCAAGCGGGGATCGTTGTGGCGGCAGGGCACACCGACGCCACCTACGAGCAGGCGATCGCCGGATTTGCCCAGGGCGTGACGATGGTGACTCACTTGTTTAACGCCATGTCGCCCTGGCAGAGTCGGCAACCGGGTCTGGTCGGGGCGGCGCTGCACCAGCCCGAGATTTACGCGGGCATCATTGCGGACGGTCATCACGTACATTTCACCTCGATCGCGCTGGCTCACCAACTCAAGGGCGATCGCCTGTGCCTGGTGACGGATGCCACTCCCCCCGCCGGCACGCAGATGGACTCCTTCATTATTGGGGGGCAGCGGGTGTATTACCGCGAGGGCAAGTGCATTTCCGCTGAGGGCACGTTGGGCGGCTCGGCCCTGACAATGATCGAGGCGATCGCCAATTGCGTTAACCACGTGGGCCTGCCCCTGGCCGAGGCGTTGCGCATGGCGAGCTTGTATCCTGCCCGCGCCCTTCACCTAGCAGATCAGTATGGACACCTCACCCCTGGTAGCATCGCTAACGTGGCGATTTTCGATGCGGATTTCCAGATGTTGGGGGTCGTTGACCAAGGCCGACGGCAATTCTTTCGCCCCATTGGCGCGGCTCCATCCCCTCCCCTGGTCCCTCCCGCTCTCCCATCAGAAACGCTACCTTAGAGGAGTTCGCAATTCTTTTTATCAATGATGCTGCAAGCCAAACACTTCATGACGGCTGCTGCCCTTTGCGCTGTCGGGTTGCTGACAGGGGGAGCCGTGCAAGCCGAAACCACCCTCGAAACCGATCGCCTCCCATCGTCCCCCGCGATCGCTGACGATGAGTTACCGGAGGCCACGACCGACGCCGCTACCACTGATGAAGGGGCGGAAGCCGAGCCGCTAGAGTGTCCGCCGGGGCAGTTCCCCTCGGCGTTTGCTGATGTTTATCCCTTTGAGTGGGCATATCAGGCGGTCAACAATCTGGCATCACCCATGATGCAATGTTTTGACCTGCCCGAAGAGTATCGCTAAGAGTCCACAACCCAGCTAGCGATTGATCGCCCTCGGGTAGCTGGCGATCGCTGGTGCAAGGCGCATATTTCCGTAAGGGGCGCACGGCGGCGCGCCTCTACCCAGATGTTTTTGGCCAACTGATTGCTGACGGAGAAGCTAATTGCCTTGGGCTGAGCCGACGGCATTCGCCAGCATCGGCATGATTTCGCTACACACTTCGTAAAAGCCGGTTTTGGGCGGTTCGACAAACAGGTGAGAGATCTTACTCAGGGCTTCGTCGTATATCTGGGTATGGTGCTCTTCCATGTCGCCGGGGTTGTCCCAAAAGATGATGGCAATGCCGCGATCGCTGCCGGGTTCTTGCAAGAGGTACGCCCCGTCAAAGCCATCGCTGTAAGTCGACACCGCTTTTTCGTAGAGTTGGCGGGCTTCGGAAAAGCAGCCAGGCTTAAATTCGCCAATGGCGACATAGGCATATTTGTGCTTGAGGCAATCTAAAAAATCGGTCATGTGAATTGCTTCCTATGCATCGTGTACGGGTAGAAACTGACAGGACTTACAGGGGTGGAAGCAGCCCTCGCCACAGTTAGAATCCCTGTACAGTAGCAAACTTCGCGGAGGGATTTCTGCTCAGTAAAGATTATTTATCTGCCGTGGGGATGAACCTTAAATTCCTATAAAAATTGGGCGGCTTCACCCTCTTTGTATGAGCCGCAAACGCGCTTGAATATGTTTACCTGAAGAAAGGACTGGCGGTTTCTGGGCAAGTTGGATGGACCTAGGTGAAAGTTTACGGATGGCGGTCAAAACGTTGACTGCTAACAAGTTGCGTAGCAGCCTGACCATGCTAGGCATCGTCATTGGCAATGCCTCGGTGATTGCCATGGTCGGCATTGGTGAAGGGGCGCAGCGCTATGTCAACGACCAGTTACAAACCTTGGGGCCAAATGTGCTATTTGTGGCTCCCGGCAACCGAGAGACCCGTGAGCTGGGCGGTTTAGAAATTCCCCGAACGTTAGTGGTAGCCGATGCGCGGGCGATCGCTGAACAGGTGCCCTCAGTCGTTGGAGTCGCGCCGGAATTTAGCCTGCGCAGCCTGGTGACCTTTCGCAACCGCAATGCCAACACCAGCGTCGTGGGCACTACTGAACAATTTCTCCAGGTGCGCAGCTTTGACATGGCGCAGGGGCGCTTCATTGCTGATCTGGACTTGACGCGCCGCAGCCAGGTCGCCGTGCTGGGAGCGACCCTCGCCGATCGCCTATTTGACGACGCGCCGCCCATTGGCCAAGCAATTCGCGTTAAGGGCACGACCTTTGAGGTGATTGGTGTGATGGCCCAAAAGGGCTCCAACCTGGGCTTGGACTATGACGACTCGGTCATCGTGCCGATTACGACCCAGGCAAGCCGTCTGGTGGGGCGGCGGCAGTCTCCCTATGGCATCGAGGTGTCCTTTATCTCCGTCTCTACCAAAGACCGGGAGAGCATGAGCACGGCAGCGTTTCAAATCACGAACCTGTTGCGCCTCCGCCACAACATTCGCGGCGAGGACGACTTTTTCATCCAGAGTCAGGATACGTTGCTCAGCATTGCGGAAACGATCACCGGAGCGCTGACGGTGATGCTGGCGGCGATCGCGGGCATTTCTCTCCTCGTCGGCGGCATCGGCATCATGAATATCATGCTGGTGTCTGTGCGGGAGCGCACTCAAGAAATCGGCCTGCGCAAAGCGATCGGCGCATCTCAGCGCGATATTTTGATGCAGTTTTTGATTGAGGCCATCATTTTGTCCATTGTTGGCGGCTTGATCGGCACCGGGTTGGGGATCAGCGGCATCGTGCTGATCAGCGTGTTAACGCCGTTTGAAGCGGGCGTGTCAGGCATGGCGATCGCGATCGCGGTGGGGGTCTCTGGTGGTATCGGTTTATTCTTCGGCGTGTTTCCGGCGCGACAAGCCGCTAAGTTAGACCCCATTGTGGCTTTGCGCAGCGCGTGAGGAGAGGCCTAGCAAAAGGCTGCATGGGCGTAACCCAGAAATGGCTCACACCTGATGTTCTACTACCAATTCTGCATGCCGCTTTACGCGCTTTGGAATGCTGACTGGGAGAGTCCCTCTGGAGGCTCACCCCTGGTCGTCTCATCTTGCCCAGTGACTCATCCAGGCCCAGGGGCTTGGGCCGATCGCTGGCGATGGCTGGCTAAGTTGGCATAAGTGCGCCAGTTTTGGGCCTTAGCGTGTAGCTGGACTTTGAGGTCTTGAGCGGCGAGGGCATAACCGCCCCCAGCGGCATCAATGAGGTGAAAATGATGGTCTTGGCGGTTGAAAATCAAGCAGGTGAGCACCGCCCGATCGCTCACATGGAGGCCATAAGCCAGTTGCCCACTTTGCGATCGCTGCTCCAAATACTGCACCAGTTGTTGCGTCTGAGCCGAATTTCCCGCAATCACCATCCGCAAAACATCATCCATCTTTTGAAAATCAGTCGCCTCTCTGACGGCCCGCTTATAGCCTCCCCAACGGACCCCGCCCACCGTCAAACCACAGTCCATAAACATCTTGCCCAGGGCGTTTTCTAACCATACACGCCCTTGATATTGCCACCGCGCCAGGCGATTAGCAGCGGGCGATCGCAACCGCACTTCCGGCCTGAGCTGATGCGGGCTAAACGACAGCTGCAGGGCTGCCTCCGAGACGGGATGATACGTCTCCGGCCCCCCAAAAATCGCTTCAATGGTCTGCAAAACCTCGTGATAAACCTGGTCGCTGGTTTGGGTCGAACTGTGTAAAGACGCCACAATCAAACTCAGGGTATGACCGTGAGGACTCGGCACCTCTTGCCAACGACATTCCAACCCGGTGAGATTCGCGGGCGGGCGATCGCCCACATCATCCAGCCGATAAATCGCCTCCCGCTTGATTAACTCAGTGGCAAAGGTCATGCCGCCGCCGATAAAGCTGGCCTGACAGTAGCGCGGGGACTGGCGAAATTTTGTCACCTTAAGCGAATGCTGCTGCTGAATCACCGCCACCGGCACGACGCCAACCCGCAAATCCAGACCATAGGCGGTTCGCGCGAGTGTCCGAACGCCCAACAGGGCCTGGCGGGCCGCCGCCAAGTGAACCGGGGGCACGACGAGAGACGCTCCATCGCCGCCAAAGATGAACGGGATTTCAACGCCTGGCAGGACATTGAGCACCGCAATAATCGAACTCGCCCCCAACAGATTGACTTCTTTGTACTGCCCAGCCGCGATCGCCTCGGTAGAACCTCGAACATCGGTAATCATCACATACCAATCGTCGGGCACGCGCACATAATTCGCGGGATTTACCAAATCCAACAGCTGATCAATTGCCGGGAGTTCAGCATAAAAATCCTGAAGGGTCATGTTGAGGGCCAAAGTAAGCGGATAAACGCAGGGGTAGATGACCAACGTCAGCGGTGTATGCACTCAGGCGAAGCCAGCATTAACTTTGACGAATTCCCCTCTCTGGCTCAACCAACAGCGTCAATGCTTGAGAAGGACACTGACATCGTTGGGGAAAAAGTCGCTGACTAGCCGTTCTACCAGGTTAACGCTAATCCCATCAGAGCAAAGGGACGTTGAGCGATCGCCGCGATCCCATTATCATCCTCTACACATTGCTATGACACCTTTTTTGGATGACGAGTTTCCCCAAAATCAAACTGCTGGCGATCGGCAAGGTCAAAAAAAGCTGGATTCGTGACGGCCTTGAGGTTTACCAAAAGCGGCTACCCGAGCTGAGTATGGTTGAACTTAAGGACACTAATCCCGACAAAGAGGGCGAGCTCATTCTCTCCCAGATCAAAGGGCGCGATCGCCTCATTGCCCTGACGGAAGTAGGCCAGTGCTACAGTTCAGTCCAGTTTGCTGAGCTGGTGAGCCGGGCCGAGTCCGGGAGTTTGGTCTTTGCGATCGGCAGCGCCGAGGGCTTGAGTCAGTCCGTTAAGCGATCGGCTGCTCAATGCCTAAGTCTCTCGCCCATGACCTTTCCCCACGAACTCGCGCGGTTGCTGTTGCTAGAGCAGCTTTATCGGGCCAAGTCCATCTTGCAGGGCACCAGTTACCACAAATAAAGTGCTACCCAGGACTTGACGGGCAGGCGGACAGATTTGATACGCTGCTAGCGGCCTCAACAAATTTCCTCAAAGGAACTTGGTCTGCACCATGACACTTCAGGTTTACGGTATTCCCAACTGCGGCACCTGCAAAAAAGCCTTGAGCTGGCTAGAGACGAACAACGTTGCTTACGATTTCATCGACACCAAGACGGCTCCCCCCAGTCGCGACATGATTGCAGAATGGGTCGCCGCCCTGGGCTCTAAGCCCATGCGCAACACCTCAGGTCAGGCCTATCGAGCGATCGGTGAAGCAAAGCAATCCTGGAGCGATGACCAATGGATCGACGCCTTTGCGGAAAACGCCATGCTGCTCAAGCGTCCGCTGTTTGTCCAGGACGGTAAGGCTGTGTTGGTCGGTTTTCGGGCTAAAGAAGACGTGCTCCAGGAAACGCTGAATGCCTAGATCTCCGATATCGAAGCCAGGCAGACTTCTAGCCAAACAAGGGCTCATGCCGCGATCGCGCCCCTCCAAATGAAAAGGGGGAGATGCGGCTGAGGGTGAGGCACCTGGTCCCTTGGACTCGACCTGAATGTGTCGATTTCCCCGGTAGGGACCGGGTGCCTGCAAGCAGGGTTATTTTCAGGGCAACGGCCTACGCCGCGATCGCGGTTCATCCCCCAAGCTGACTGAGAACAATAAAAATTGACCAGGCAAAAATCGCCAGTGTAAGTAATGTCGGCAGTGCTGTTGGCATCACTTTGAGCGGTTTACTTATATTCCTTTTTTAAGATAAAAACTTTCGCCATTGACGAGTCAGCCCTACTGGCCGGTCATCCACCCTCGCGGAATAGCGCGATCGCGACCTTGTGCTGCTAGTACTCGGCGGCTTAAGTCTCGATACCGATTGAAAGTCCCTCTCCCAACTTTGGGAGAGGGATTTAGGGTGAGGGCCAAGGGTGTGCAAATTTACGCCGCACTGTACTAGTTACAGAGAGCGATTAAACATCTCCCAGATACCACATAAAACTTTTCTATGCTGAAAGATTACGAAAACAGCTTTGTTTTGTTACATTCATTTACAGAGCGATACAAGCAGTTCTTTATCTAGGAGGTCTCGATGACCTACTCCACCATTGCCCCGATTACCCCTCAAGCCACTGTTGGCGTGGTTGCCAACACCCTTACAGCAATCCGACAGCTAACGACCGACGACCAGCTGGGCCTATTGTGGACGCTTTACAAAAACATGGGCCGTGCCATCACGCCGGCGGCCCCCGGCGCAGCCCGTTTGCAGTTTGCCGAAGGGTTGCTTGAGCAGGTGAAGGCGATGCCTCACACGCTGCAACTCCAGTTCATGCGCAACCTGATTGAAAACAAAAACACCCCCGAAACCCGCGCTTACGGGGTGCTGACTAACAACACCAAACTGGCCTTCTGGTATCGGTTAGCTGTTCTGATGGATGAGGGCACCGTCGTCCCGGTTCCCGATTACTACAAGCTGTCAGACGCCGGGATGCAGCTATTTGGGACGATTTCCAGACTGGATTTCGGCCAACAAATTACCGTCATGCGTCAGATGGTGGTGGCGATGGGCGTCGATCCGCTGGCTTAAGCCCCAAAATCGTTCTGAATGGGGAGGCACAGAACCTTCGTGCTTCCTATCGTTTGTTCATATCTTTGTTGCGATCGCTGGGAGGCTGCCCGATGACCCAAGCCCAAGAAACCTTAACTCAACTGCGGATAGAACCCGTTGTCGAGCGCTACTTTGAAAGCTTTAATGCGGGCGATTTTGAGGCGACGGCAGCGCTGTTTGCTACGGATGGTCAGCTCCAGCCGCCCTTTGAAACCCCGATTGAGGGAATTGAAGCGATCGCTGCGTATTTGCAAGCAGAAGCTGAGGGCATGCAGGCCTACCCTAAAGCTTTGGAAACCGAGCCGCCAGCGGAATCATGCCGTCGTATGGTCGTTCGCGGTCAAGTGATGGCAATTATGTTTAAGGTCAATGCGGCCTGGGTTTTTGACCTGAATGAGGCTGATCAGATTCAACGGGTGCGGGTCAAGTTGCTTGCTTCCATGCAAGAGCTATTGGGATTGCGCTCATGACCGGAGCGCGATCGCCCGCGATCAGCTCAGGCAATCTCCAACAATAAACGTACCTTTAATCAACGTACATTTATAGGCGGATTTGTCAGGATGGTGCCTGCAATGGGTTGGCGTTCGGCAAAAACTACCCCTGTGCCACTGAGATTTGCTGGTTTTAAGATCCCCTTAAGCTACCTTGATAGCTGCAGGCTGATTCCAGGAAAGCGAGAGCGTTTGCCGACCCAGGTCCCGATGGTGGGGAGCACACTGCCAATCTGGATGAGCTGACATCATCAGCGATTCCAGCGATTCCTGGTCAAATAGGTGGGTGGCTGCATGACCATCGACTTCGAAGTCGATCACAAAACAGTTTTTAGACACGCACTGGATGGTTAGAGGCGCACCCATGGCGGTAGGCACATCAAGGCTATCACCTGCCGCCATCCCGCGAAAGGTTAAGATGGCTTGCCGAAATTGATCAAAATCATCCGTACTTAGCCCCGGCAAAATAATGGGCTTAGCTTCATCACCATTGACGAGCAGCCAGTAACGCCGCAACGGATCAATGCCAATTAACCAATTCTGCTCATCATCAAGCCGATAACGCGGAACCAGGGGAAAGCGATCGCTCATCGTTCATTTGGAAGTCACGTCCTTTTATAGGATTTATGAGGTGCCTTGATTTCTCAATGGCATGACACAAAAGTTAAAGAAGTTAATCAACTTGATAAAAAAGCGTTAACTATTTTGGGTTGCTGAACCTCCTCCCCATCTCCCTGTCATGGCTCACTGGTGCTAAGTTGCATGGGCAGCGCTACTTTGCAAAATTGCGATGAACTAGTCGTGGGTTAGAGAGAGGCCATGAAGTGAGACGATGGAAGCGGTCGTGGGTGCGTCGTCCCGTTATTCGACTGCCTTTTAGCAAGGGCCGCGATCGTCGCCTCACCATTCACCTAACCCACTTATTCTCCTACTCCGCTTACCTCCCCCCTATCACCCCGCTCGATTGCCTCCTATGACCACCCTCGATCGCTTTATCCCGCCCTCTATTTTTGGTCTGACGTTTGTGTTGGCCATTGGCTTATTCTTTTTTATCCGAGCCTCGACCAAAGACCGTACCGAAACCGCCCTATACGTAACGTCGCTAGAGGATGTTACCCTGCTGGAAAAATTGCAGGCGTATTTTGCCAACCGGGCCTATCGAGTGACCAAGGTGGATGCCGACTCCGGACAAATTTCGCTCGAAGGTAAAGTCGGAGCCAGTATCTTGCTGGCGATTTTTTTGGGAAGTCTGGCTACTATTGGCCTGCTTTGTCTGGCTTTAGTGCTCACTATTTCGGCTCCGCAACTAGGCAACTGGCCCTTCGGGTTGCTGCTGTTTGCGCCGCTAGCCTCTGGGTTTTATTGGCGGGGGGCAACCCGAGTGGAGCAGGTGTCTTTTCAAGTGTTGCCAGAGAGTGAGAGCGATCGCTCCGATGACGCTGGAGCTGCACCTAAGCAAACTCGCCTGCAAGTCACCGCCCATCGCGATGAGTTAGCTGCGCTGGGCTCACAAATCCCTTTAAAGCGACAGGAGGCAGAGCACTAGTCTCTACCTCCTAACATCCGGAGCTTTAAGATGTTTTTACCGAGTCCACTGAAACAGTCGAACCATTCATCAAACTTTCAACTGCTAGACGGAAGCTTACTTGGATAAGCTCACAATCTCGTCTTCGTCTTCGTTTAACAGTGCTCTCAAACTGGGAAACAAAAAGTGGTTCTCTTCAACATATTGGGCACCAAAAAGACCCTTTTCAGCCCAGAAATATCGATCTGTCGTGTGCTCGTTCCGCTTCACCAGCAACAATGCGGGGGGTGCAATGTTTTCGCTGTGAATGAAGTTGCGAGCCGCAGTAACGGGTTTATCGGTTCCGCTTTCGATACTATACTGAGGTACACACTCCAGAATGCGCCTACCTTCTAGACGACGGCGGCTCTTACGTTTACGTCTTCTTGCCAACCTGCCTACCTCCTACTCTCTGGTGTACACATAAAGCTTAGGGTGTAGTTTGTGCTACAAAACCCTAACCTTGCAAAGTATATCCGGTAAAAACTAAAATTTCAACTTGTTTGTAGGTCGCAGGGGTAATCGTCATGGTTAAATGGTAGATTTTCTGGTCCCCTCTTCACTAGCATAGAAGCAGTCGATCGCGGCTGTTGTTAGGGGGTTTAGGTACATCCTCTGCGGAAGGATTTCGGGCGATTTTTTGATGATGTTAATGCCTGCGAGTGCAGAATTTGCCGCTCTTTGCCAGTCTCAGCTGGCAATGATGACTGAGTTGGTAGGGGCTGACTCGACTGCGGTGTACCTGGCAGAAAGTTGGTCAGACCAAAAAGTTCCCAATTTGCTGCCGATCGCGTTTTACCCCGGCGAACCGGATCGTTATTCCCTGTTTGCCGCGGGCAAAGCATTGCCAGAAATGACGAAAACATCGGCGGCTTTGCTCGGGCAGCCAGAGAGAGTGGCCCCTGATGCGGCCAGTCAAGAGCCTCCCCTATCAACGACCACCGAAGCCGCTGATCCCCCCAATCCGCCCCAGCGCTTGGCGATTCCGATGATGCATGACGGGGGCGTGTTTGGGGTACTGGTGAGCTGGCGGACCGATCACCCCTGGCGCGACACCGAGCGCGATCGCCTGGAAGAATGTGCGCGATCGCTCACCTTAGCCTGTGTGTTGGATCAGCGGGGGCAATGGCTAAAGTCGCAAATGTCCTCCTTAGACCAGGTACAGGCTCAGCAGTCCGATCGCTTTCATGAGTTGCTGCATCAGTTGAGAAGTCCGCTGACGGCCCTCAAAACCTTTGGCAAGCTGCTCACTAAGCGCCTGTCGATCGAAGATCCCAATCGTCGCTTAGTCACTAACATGTTGCGAGAGGGCGATCGCATGCAAGAACTGCTGGGCTACTTTGACGAGACATTGCAAGCGGCAGACGACTCCCGTGAAGAAACGGCAAGCACTGTCCCCTTATTGTTGCCAGCCGATGATTTGGGATCGCCATCCCCCCCTTCGTTGACGGCGTCGACTGGTTCCCTAGCCCACTTTGGTGGGGCGCTCACCCTCCAGCCTCTGATGATCGCGGCGGTGGCGCTACCCCTGGTAGAGCTCACTCAACCCTTGGCCGAAGATGCCGACATGAGCCTCGAGGCGATCGCGCCGGCTGAGGAAGTGCCGGTGCTCGCTGATCCCAAAGCGCTAACCGAAGTTTTAAGCATTCTGATCGACAATTCCCTCAAATATGCCACTCCCGGTAGCCAAATCTGGATGGCGTGGGGCTACGCTCGGCCCGAGTTGCCGGGGCTAATGGGCATTATTTTAGGCGACACGGGACCCGGCATTCCCCCAGAGGATCAGGCGCGAATTTTTGAACGCCATTATCGGGGGTTACAAGCGGCTGGTGAGCAGGAAGGTAGTGGTCTGGGGTTAGCGATCGCCGCTGACTTGGTTCACGAAATGCACGGTCACATTGACGTAGTGAGTCCCCTCGCGGAACTGTCCTATCCTCTACCGGCGATCGTCACCCCGGCTTGTCAGCATGGCGGCACCGCCTTTATCATCTGGCTCTCGCTGGCCGATGCCGCGATGGTTGAGCGATCGCCATAACCCAGAAACTCTAGCCGCATACAGTCTGATGCCGGAGAGCGGGAGATCCCCATTTTTTATCACTGACCTACAATCCAGGCTGTGTAGAGCCGCTTTAATAAGGGGGCGATGATAGCGGGGGATCTCCGATCGGGAGCGCAATTTTGCAGCATCGCCTTAAATCGAGGTCTGGCCTCTTCCTGCCGAATCCTCTCTCAAATCGATTTTCGCTTCCACAAAGTCCGGCATTCGCTTCAGCGCAAAGCCGACTTTTTCACACACACGCTGCATGGCCCGGTTTTCGTGCAAAATTTCTGCCGTGATGTAATCCAGTCCTTCATCGCGTCCCACCTGCACGAGTTGCTCCAATAACTTGGTGCCGATGCCCTGTTTTTGATAAACGTCGCTGATCAGCATGGCAAACTCAGCGGCGTTGGCACCGTGGGATTTGCTCAGGCGACCAACTCCCAAGACTTCATGGGTGCCGTCGGGCTCTTTTTTATCCACCACTAATGCCATCTCGCGATCGTAATCCACAAAGCAGATGCGGGTGAGGCGTTCGTGAGCGATGCGGTGGTTTAACGTCATCAAGTGGAAGTAGCGGAAGTAGACGCTCTCTTCCGACAGCGTGCGGTGAAACTGCACCAGCAGCGGTTCATCTTCCGGGCGAATGGGGCGCACCGTGACTGCGGTATCATCTCGTAACTGCCAGGGGGATACGTACTGGTCTGGATAAGGCCGGATGGCGGGTGTGGGAATGGTGGCGGGATCAGTGTCAGCGGGATGCAGGGCAATGCGCGCATCCAGGGCCAAGAGTGGATAGCGGCTACCTTGTTCGGAAACCAGGAGGGGATTAATATCGATTTCCTTGATCCAGCGCTGCTCTAGAGCGAGTTGGCTAAACCGCACCAACAACATTTCTAGTTCATCGAGATCGGCGGGTTGGCGTCCCCGTACTCCCTTCAGGGCTTGATGAATTTTGGTCTGCTCCATCAGGCGACGCGCCAGGGTGGTGTTGAGGGGGGGGAGGGCGATCGCCCGATCCTGAAACACCTCAACGAGTTGCCCGCCGGTGCCAAATAAAATCACGGGACCAAACTGGGCGTCCAGACTACTGCCGATGATCAATTCGTAGCCTTGCGCCAGGTTGATCATCGGCTGCACGGTCACGCCCTGAAAATGCTCGGCTCCAGCTTTTTCGGTGACGGTGGCTTGAATGGTTTCGTAAGCGTGTTTGACCGACTCGGCACTCTGCAAATTGAGCTTGACGCCCCCGACATCGGATTTGTGGGTGATGGTTTGAGAGACCAACTTCACCACTACGGGGTAGCCCAGGTCTTCGGCATGGGCGATCGCTTCTTTCAGCGTGCCCGCAATCCGCGACTCCACCGTCGGAATCCCATAGGCTCGCAGAATTTGCTTCGATTCCCACTCGGTGAGGAGGGTCCGCCCTGCTGCCTTGGCCGCATTGATGATGACTTCGACTTGGGAGCGATCGGTCTTGCCAAATTCCGATTCGGGCAGTAACGACGGGGTTTCGTAAATGCCCCGCAGGTTATAGCTGTACTTCCACATGAAGTTGAACAGCCGGGCCGCCGCATCGGGATAACGATAGGTGGCAATGCTGGCCCGGTTGAGAATGGTTTCGCCATTAGTCACTTCTGCACCGCCCATCCAGGAAGCGAGAATTGGCTTGTCGGCGGCCTGAGCATACTTTTTTAACTGCTCAGCAGTCTCGGTGGGGTCGGTCATGGCCTGGGGCGTCAGGATCACCAACAACCCATCACTGTGGGGATCTTTAGCCGCAATCTCCAACGTTTTGGCATAGCGATCGGGGTCGGCATCGCCCAAAATATCGATCGGGTTGCCGTGGCTCCAGTGCGGAGGGAGCACGGTATTGAGGGCCGCGATCGTGTCGTCGGCGATCGCCGCTAGCGAGCCGCCGGTATTGATCAGTGCATCCGTCGCCAGCACGCCGGGACCCCCCGCATTGGTAATAATCGCTAGATTGGGACCCTTGGGCCGTTGCTGCTGTTTGGCCAAAACTTCCGCCAGGTCAAACAGTTCTGAAATGCGCTCGACGCGCAACACCCCACATCGCCGAAAGGCCGCGTCTAACACCGCGTCGCTGCCCGCTAACGTGCCCGTATGAGAGGCGGCGGCCTGGGCGGCGGCGGCGGTCCGCCCCGATTTGATCACGATAATGGGTTTGGTCAACGCCACTTCCCGAGCGGCTGAAAGGAACGATCGCGCATCGCCGATCGACTCCATATAAATCACGATGCTATGGGTGCGGGGATCATCGCCCAGGTAATAAATCAAGTCGCCCCAGTCGACATCCAGCATGGAGCCGATGGAAATAAAGGCGCTGAAGCCGACATTTTCCTGAAAGCTCCAGTCCAGCACGGCGGTGCACAAGGCCCCGCTCTGGCTGATAAACCCGACATTGCCGGGACGCGCCATGCTGCTGGCAAAGGTCGCATTTAGCCCCGTCAGCGGATTCATCACGCCCAAGCAGTTGGGGCCGATCAGCCGCAGCGAACTGCGTTGCAACTGCGCCAAAATTTGTTGCTCTAGCTGGCTCCCCTCGGGACCAATTTCCTTAAACCCAGCCGAGAGCACGATCGCCCCTTTGACGCCTGCTTCGACACATTCTTGAATCAAGCCTGGCACCGTTTCAGCGGGGGTGGCAATGATCGCCAGATCAACGTGATCCGGCGCTGCTTGAATGCTCGGATAGGCGCGAATGCCCAAAACGCTCTGATGTTTGGGATTAATGGGAAACACCGTGCCCCCAAATGGATTACTGATCAGGTTCCACAACACGGTGCGGCCCACACTGCCGGGGCGATCAGTTGCGCCGATGACCGCGACCGCTTGGGGATTGAAGATGGCACTGAGGGGCTGTTCTTCTGAACGGAGGATGTCGTAAGCCGGGTCGAGAGAGGGTTTGAGAGACATTGGGGCACCTTAAACCTCTGAAAAATGCGGCAATCGCAGACAGTCAAACGTGGCATGGGCGACCAGCCCCACTAGGCCCATGGGGCCTCCCTGGCTTTCATCAGGAGCACTCTAGCGAGATAATACGGTGCTGGCGACATACCCTTTCATCACTAAGTCAGTCACCGATACGATGCCCAGCAAGTTGCCATCTTGAATGACGGGTGCCCGTTGAATTCCTGCATCAGACATGACCTGGGCGGCTTCTCTCAAGGTCAGGTGCGGTTCTAGGGCGATGCAAGGCTGGCGCATGATGTCTTGCACCCGCACGCGATCAGGCTCCAGGTTGCGGGCAAACACTTTGTACACAATGTCCCGCTCGGTTAAAACGCCGTAGGGCAAGTCAGGAGTAGGCCGATCAACAATCAGCGATCGCACGCCAGAGGTCTGCATCTGGACAATGGCATCAGCGACGGTTGCCAATCGGTCAATCACCTGCACGTCTTGGGTCATAATGTCTGCGATCGTCAGCATGCCTGGGATAGTCCTCCTAATCTGCGCCAGCCAAAACCATGATTGCCCTGGCTGATTGCGGTCTGCATTCACATCCTGTCTACAGAACGCCGGTTATGCACATTTCTGCGGGATGTTTTTAGCTTTCAGCGATGTTCCACTATCCAATTATTATTCAATAAAAAAAAGCTACCCGCTAAAGCCGGTAGCTGTTGACATCTACAAACCTTCGATGTGTTCTCAATGCAGGAGGTGGTCTTGACAAACTCTGGGTAAACCCGTGTATGTCAACCCTAGTAAGCCTTCGAATCGGTTAGCGAAGCTGCTTTTGAGGGCTTGCCGTCCGGGGCCTCAAGGTGGTTGCCGAAACAAGCGGGGTAACGTCTATTGCAGAGCAGATACCCCGCACCGATCAGCCAACCTCAGGCAGACATTATCTTGCGCCACCAAGCATGGGGGCGGGTATCCACAAAAGTTCCACAATTGGTGCATTTCTTAATGCCGCGCACCCGAATGCGTTGAAGTTTTGTTTCCCCACAGTGGGGGCAGTGAATTTGCTGGGACATGATACGTTTACAAAAACTTCCAATAGACCTGATTACCAATACAGTTCTATCTTGCTGATTTCCGACCCTGACTGCCCCCAAGACACTACCGAAGCTGGCATAAGCGATCGCCACAATTTATGCAAATTTACTGAGGCGATCGCATGATCCACCCCATCGGCGATCGCCACTTCGTCAAGTGTCCAAGAGGGGGGACGGGAGATGTTGAGATTAAGGGCTTGGCGATCGCCCTATGGCGAGACCTCAAACAAGTCAAAGGGGAAGGGACCGTAGGTGCCGTTCACCGCGTCGACCTCCGGCTCAGAAGCATGAAACGACACCAGCACGCCGCGCGAGGTGCCGACATAGTCATCGAGATACCAGGCTCCCTTCAGCGTGTTGAACTTGAGATAGACTGGCCCCGGCCGGTCGTCTAGCGATAACTGAATGGGGCGACTGAGAACCCCCACGTAAGCCTCCATGGCTGCTCGGGCGATCGCCAGCGTATCGGCACAGACCCCCAGCGTTTCATAATCCGCCGCCTCACTGAAAACCTGCAAAACGTCGCGGATTGCGGCCTTTTCCGTTGCCGCCAGACTGGGTGGCGTATCGAGACAGCTAAACCGGACCAGCTGCTTGCGGAGAGCCTGGTAATCGATGGAGTCGGAGTCGGTTGAGATCATGGTTCACTCACTGTTAAAGCAGCCTTACCTCTGGGCTTACTGAAAGTAGGTATTTCACCTCATTTACCTTACTGGCTCAGGTGCATCCATGACGACCTATCAAGTGCGTGTGACCGACATGCCCTCTAGCGAGCGCCCTCGCGAGCGGTTGCTGGCTCAGGGAGCGAAAACCCTGGCGACGGCAGAACTCATTGCCATCTTGTTAGGCACCGGCCAAGGCCCCGGCAAACTCTCAGCCGTTGGGTTGGGGCAATACATCCTGCAGTGTTTGGGCGAAAACCAGCGAGACGCCATGAGTGTGATGCGCGATCTCTCAGCACGCGAGTTAATGGAGATTCCGGGGGTGGGTCCGGCCAAAGCGACCAGCATCTTAGCGGCGATCGAACTGGGTAAGCGGGTTTTGCAATCTCGTCCCCCCGAAAAAACCGTGGTGGATGATCCCAGCGTTGCGGCCGCTGCCCTCAGCCACGAATTGATGTGGCAATCTCAAGAACGGTTTGCCGTCCTATTTTTGGATATCAAGCACCGCATTTTAGGCATGAAGGTGATTACGATTGGCACAGCCACGGAAACGCTGGCGCACCCCCGCGATATTTTTCGAGAAGTGTTGCGCCATGGAGCCACCCGTGTGATCATTGCCCACAACCACCCCAGCGGCAACCTGGAGCCCTCTCAAGAAGACATTCACCTCACCCGCCAATTGCTGGAGGCGGCCAACCTTCTGGGCGTCCCCATTCTGGATCATTTGATCCTCGGGAATGGTGATTTCAGCAGCTTGCGCCAAACGACCTCACTCTGGCAGGAAAGCTCTGCTGAATAAAGCCCTCTGCTCCAATTTTGCCAATCGCGGATGCCCCTCAACAGTCGGCTGTCCCCGCTGCAATAACCGCGACCGTCAAGGTCAGATTGCGACACTGCCGAGTCAGGCATCGCCAGGAGGGCTGAGCAAAGTCCTGCTTCCCTAATCTAAGTTACTCTTTTTACTCTTTTGACTCAGTTTCCGCAGTCTTGCCAGAGCCCACTTTAGGAACCCAGTCGGGTTTTTCCGCATCTTCCCAACCGGCAGGTTTTTTCGAGTTGTACCAGGCAATGGAACCGACCACGACAGCTACGACAAATCCAACGACCAACAGGCCATAAAAAGTCGTCTTTAAAGTGGTGGAGTAATCGAGTGCGGCGAATACCAGAGGGCCAGGCATTAATTTTCGTCCTTTTTAACGGGATGGCAATCAAACAAAAATGTCGTTAGTGGCGATCGCTCCCCACCTTTTGCCCTAGAAAAAAGGGAATGAATATTCCTTTTTGACCAGTAAAGTAGGCGATCGCTCGTGCCTGAAAGTATACCAAACTACTCTGCTACTAACGGTCCCGTCGTCGTTCCCCTTGAGTACGGGAGTGGTGGCCGTGGGGGTGAGGCGTTCAGTCGCGTTATTGGCTGAATCGGGATGCCATGTACCAAAGCCGCCCAAACATCAAGTGAAAAATTGATGCCGCCGTCTAAGCGCCGTTTATTGGTTGGCTGGATCCGGATACCCCATACTGCTGGGACTCAAACAATGCCAATTGGGCAAGTGGGGCATCCACCTCAAGAGGTCATCTGGAACAGAGGTTAGCCTTGATTGTTTCAAAGTGTTTCAAAAACCCTCAAACAGGGGCTTTTGGCAACAAAACTTAAACCTGAAAGGACGGCAACGCCAGGGTTCCGTAGTAGTCTGTTTATCGAGTCATTTATCCATAAAACTCGTTTTTCAAGAGGACATATTCATGGTTCAGCGTGGTTCTACGGTCCGGATCCTACGGAAAGAATCCTACTGGTATCAGGATGTTGGCAAGGTTGCTTCGATTGACACGAGCGGTATTCGCTATCCGGCGGTCGTTCGTTTTGACAAGGTTAATTACGCGGGTGTCAACACCAATAACTTCGCACTAGAAGAATTGGTAGAAGTGGCAGCACCGAAGAAGAAGTAAGGTATTTTGACTTTACTTTTGTGAGTGGGTAGCTCTATTGATGTTTGCAAGTCTTCCTCGATTTTGAGGCGCTATTCGTGTAAACAGCCCCAGGGCGATATATTAGCAATGCTGTCAATTTCTTGAGGCTGGATTGCTAGTATTGTGCCGGAGCTTCCCGAAGTCGAAACCGTTTGTCGCGGACTTAACCAAGTCACACCTAATCATCAAATTCGGGGTGGGGAAGTGCTGTTGCCACGCAGCATTGCCTACCCCGATTCTCTTGAGGCTTTTTGGTCAGGGGTCACCAACACCAGGCTGAAATGGTGGTTTCGGCGGGGTAAGTATCTGCTGGTACCCCTGGAAAATCTCGATGGAGAGCCTGCTGGTCATTTAGGCGTCCACCTGCGGATGACGGGACAATTGCTTTGGTTGGCGGCTCAAGAGCCAGTGACTAAACATTGTCGTGTGCGCTTCGGGTTGAACGACGGTTGTGAACTGCGGTTTGTCGACCAGCGCACCTTTGGGCGAGTGTGGTGGGTGCCCCCAGAGGTTCAGATCGAGTCGGTCATTACGGGCATTGCGGCTTTAGGGCCAGACCCCTTTAGCGATCGCTTTTCCCCCGACTATCTTTATCAAGCAACTCGGGGTCGCAAGCGTCCAATCAAAAACGCCCTGCTAGATCAAAGTTTAATTGCTGGCATTGGCAACATCTATGCTGATGAAGCTTTATTTTTGAGCCGTATTCGTCCCACAACGCTCTGCACCCGTTTAGGCCGACAGCGCATTGTACGACTGCATGCCGGTATTCGACAGGCTCTCGCAGCGGGAATTGCCCAGGGAGGCACGACGTTTAGCGACTTTCGCAACGTGCACGGCATCAACGGTAACTATGGGGGGGTGGCCAATGTATATGATCGCGAGCAGCAACCCTGCCGGGTTTGTGAGACTCCCATTCAGCGGATTAAGCTAGCAGGGCGATCAGCGCACTTTTGTCCCCGATGTCAGCGGTGAGTGGCAGCGGTTTACAATAGTCCTGACAATACTGAGTTAAAGGTGCGATTTCGTTATGGCAGCGACTCTTAAGCGGGGTGATCTCGTACGGGCAGTGCGAGAAAAACTGGAAAACAGTGTTGAAGCCAAAGCTAGTGATACGCGATTTCCGCCTTATCTGTTCGAGACGCAAGGGGAAATTTTAGAGACGCGGGACGAATATGCTCTGGTCATGTTTGGCCATGTACCCACGCCCAATATTTGGCTCCGCCTGGATCAACTCGAAAAGTTTGAGTAGGCCAAATCGGCGGATTTTCCAAGGGAGTTCAAGTTGGTTTGAGATCGCCCCTATCTGATTGCCGGACAGCGGCGCATCAATTGGTGTTTGAGGCAGCGAGGTAAGCTCATGGCGCTCATGGCCCGCAAGATTGATCTCGACTTGTTAGGGGTGGTTCGCGGGGCGATCGCTCTGGTCATTGACCCCAGCAAAACTGAGTCGGTGTACGACGTCGAAGACGGTCTGCGCCATCGCCGTGCCACCACGCTAGCCGTCGAGTTTGTTAAACAAGATCTTGGCGTAGCCCAAATTTTTGCGGAGCGTTATCTGGCCGAGCCGCCGGATTTAGAGCAACTCGGACAATTACCCGAGGGGTCCCTGGGGCGTGTCTATGCTGACTATTTGCGAGATTCTGGGTTTGAGGCAGATTTCTATCGGTCTTTAGAGGTCGAAGATGATGCCTCTTATTTTTTGCTGCGGATGCGCCAGACCCATGACATCTGGCATTTGGTGGCTGGCTTCAACACCGATGTGCCTGGTGAATTAGGCCTCAAAGCGTTTGAGCTAGCGCAAACCCGGCGGCCGTTATCGGCGGTGCTGTTATCGGGAGGCGTGCTCAGTGCTGTATTCAAAGCGCCAGAAACCATTGGGCCGCTATTAGAACAAATCGCGATCGGCTACCGACTAGGGTCGACCGCTAAGCCCTTTTTGGCCCAGCGGTGGGAAGAACATTGGGAGCGATCGCTCGACGACTGGCGTGAACTCCTCAATTTCCAACCGCTGTCCCATTACCAGCCGTAATTCTGCGATCGCCAAGCCAAGGCCACGGACCTACCTAAATCACGCATTACTCAGCAGCAGTCGTTTTTAAGAAGGGCAATGCGATCGCAAAGCGATATCCCATTTCCGGGTTTCCCTGTAGGCTGAGGCTGCCCCCATGACGTTCGATCAAATGGCGACTCAGCAATAGAGACAGGGTTTCTCGGGACTGCAAGATTTCTGGTTTAGTGCTGAAATCGCAGGCCTGCACCTCGCCGTCGGTCGCCGCCTCTTCTCGCCCAGTGGCTCTGGCTAACAATCGGGCAAGGAGTGCGATTTCTACGTCAACCTCCCCAAGTTGTTGGTGCAAGTCGGCAACGGCATTGGGGATGCCATCTCCTAACCAGGGGTGAGCCATCTTCACGCTGATGTTGAGACTGCTGTCACGTTCTGCGCTGTGCACCAGCAAAGTCCCCCCTTCGCCCGCTAGTTGAATAATGCTGAACAGCAGATGATAGAGCAGGTATCTCACCACATCGCGATCTAAGGTCCAGAGCCGCGATCCTGGTTCCACTGTGAAGCGAATTTCCTGACTCTTTTTCTCTAGCAAGGGGGCGAGCATGCGCTCAACATGCTGTCCGACCATATCCACATCGACAGGGGTGGGTTGTAGGGGTTGCATGCGAGCATCCAAGCCGCTGAGTTCTAGCACCTCTTTGGCAATTTCCAACAAATATTGGCTGCTGGTGTGCACGATATTGGCGTATTCCCGCTGCTTGGGGGTCAGGGGACCGTAAATTTCACGGCTGAGCATGTTAGCCATGCCAGTGATGGTTGTTAGAGGATTACGCATGTCTTGGGTGAGTTGACTCATGAGGGTCAACCGCACGGTATCTAGCAACTGATCATTAGTGATGGTTGCCTGTGGAGCGGAGTGGTTAACCGTCGAAGGGTTGGCTAGGGCGATCGCGAGTTGATGGCGCTCATATTCGCTGACACTCCAGCGGGCGAGCAGTTCCATAAAGGCGATCGTCTCAGCAGAAAACTCGTGAGGACTGACATCCATGGCCACTAGCAAGCCCAAACACTCACTGTCAGCAGTCAATAGCGGAATCCCCATATAGGAACGGATGCCATATTCTCCAACTAGATAAGACTCTGCATAAGGACTGTTTTCGGTAATATCAGGGAGTATTAAACTTCTTCGAGTAGACAACACCGACTTCACTAGGCTGTCTTTTAGGGGCAATCGCCGGGAGCGAGCGAGGGGATTCATCAAGCCCAGTTGTGAAAGCCCGGTGGCAGCCTTGAGGACTACAGCATCCTGAGCCACCACCCCCACAAAGCTAATGGGAATACCGAGAAACCGAGCTGCAGTTTGCGTCGCTTCCTCGAAGAGGGGAAAGTCAATATCCACTAAAGGTGTCGTCTCACGAAATTCAACAGAGCTAGGGGGCTGGCTCGAGAGCGCAGAGAAACGAGGAGAAACTTGAGATGTCGCGGTATAGATCTCTGAGTCAAGTGAAATAGTTTGTTTCATAGATATCACCAAATTGCCCTAGCTATCCTATATATAAAGCATTCCCGCAGATCATCTTTGTCTAAACTAATAAGTAAAAAGGTTCTAAAAAAAGTCCTTGATTTCTGTTGAGAAGACTATCGGTTATTACGGACTTTTTTGTTTTTTGACCCAATCGCCGCGAGAAGCTGCTTTTGATATATTCAAGCTGCCTTGGCGAGTCCTCCTCAGCCAACAGAATTTTTACGGATAAACCTTTTGGCGCAAAAGCGTTTAACGTGATTTCTGCGAGAGTTTCCCTAGTTGAGCTTGGCGCGAGTCGGGCTACCATCTAAGAACTGACTTGGAGGTTCCTCTGATGGCCCGTCTCGCGCCCACCCCTCTGCACCTCACCGATTCAGAACGAACCGACTTGCACACCCTGATCAATCGCCATAGCACCGCACAACAGATTGCCCTGAGAGGGCGCATCATTCTGCTGGCCGATGAGGGCAAAAATCATCGAGAGATTGCCCGCGAGTTGAACATTAGCCGCGATATGGCTAGGCTTTGGCGTCAGCGTTGGCTTGAGCGAGCGCCCACGCACCTACCGGTCGCCGAGCGTCTCGCCGATGCCCCCCGTCCCGGCGGTCCCGCCACCTTTACCCTTGAACAAACCTTGCAACTGTTTGCGCTAGCTTGTGAAAACCCGGCGGACAGTCGGCGTCCCATCAGTCACTGGACGCCACGAGAACTGGCCGATGAAATGGTGAAACGCGGGATTGTCGAGAGCATCTCACCCCGTCATGTGGGGCGTCTGTTAGCCGAAGCCGATTTGAAACCGCACCAGGTGCAATACTGGCTCAATCCCCCCCCGACCCAGAGTTTGATGAGAAGGTCAAAGACATCTGTGACCTCTACTTGAGTGCGATAGAGCGAGCGGAGCGCGGCGAACGGACCCTCTCCATTGATGAGATGACCGGCATTCAAGCCCTGGAACGGTGTGCTCTAGCCGCATTATTCATGATGCTCGCCAGTGTGCATTGACTTGGCCCCAGAGGAGTCAACGTTAACAGCGGCTCACTAAGTACCTGGGCAATGAAAATTACACAGGCAATCACGGCAGAGCTTTGATTTCAGCCTTGAAACTTTGTAATTAATTTTGCCTAACTACTTATTATTGTTAGGTAGTACCTTGACGATCGCGGTTTTAGGGAGCTTTTCTGCTCACGCAATTGAAACCGCCCAGCCCTCGAGTCAAGTTGCTCCCCAACTCTTAGCACTAGAGTTGAATGACCGGGCTGATCTGAAGAAAGGTTCTTTTCAATGTGTAAATAATGGCGATCCCATTTGTGGAAATCCGGTTTTTCACATCTTGCCGTGGACGCTTGCCGAAGATGAAGAAAACTTTACAACGGATGGATTTCGAGGACAATTTTACGAAAGCATAGAGAATGGCACTGGTCTGACGCCAGAGCAGCAAACAACCCTGCGGCAGGCTTTAGATGATTTCAACAATGATTAACTAAAGCTGGTTTGAAGCCGAGGAAGGATGATCTGCCTCGGCAAAAGGCGGCCAGCTTCACGGTTGATGAGGCCCTTGACCGGCGACAACGTTTGGTCACCATGAAGGCGTGCAGACTCTCTACGATGGGTTGGCGATCGCCTTCCATTACTTTGCAACCAGGAGTTGAAACGATGTTGAAAATTAAACTATTTGGCTTAGCGGGTGCGATCGCCCTCGTTGGCATGGTGACCGCTTGTACCCCGCAGTCCCCGACCACAACCCCCGAAGCTGAAACAGGAGTCGAATCTGCAGAAAGTCGTGGAGCCTATAGCGAGGTACCCTTACCCCCGGCAGACCAACTGGTAGGTACTGACCCTGAACAAATCGCCCTGGATGCTTTTGGCATGGAAGATCCGGGGGAAGGCAATTTCACCCAGGAGGTGACGGTGGTTGAGCAGACCACAACGGATGCCGTCATCACCCTGACCCAAACGGGGCTGCTGGATGACTCGGTAGAAGGTATGCGTTACTGGCTGGAATTTACCGCCGCCGACAATCAGTGGGAGATGGTGTGGGCCGGACGCCAGGTGCGCTGCCAACCCAACCGGGGCTCCCAAGAATGGTCAACGGACCTGTGTAGTTGATGCCTTGTTAAGTTTTTGAGATTGATGAATGCTCTCTCGCCTCTGGAGAGTTACCCTGCTCTGGGTGGTGATCGCCCTGCAAGGGACCGTGGCCCCCGCCCGCCCCCAAATTTACGGAAAAAATCGGCGACACCTACAAAGATTCGGTGCCCAGCTATCCCCAGCCGATTAAAGCCCCGGCAGCCTCCCCCAAAGTCCTACTGATTTTGCTGGTGATGTGGGATTTGGCATGACCTCCACCTTTGGCGGTCCGGTGCGGGCTGGTCGCTGTTCGTGAAGGACGGCAAGCCCAACTTCCGCTACACGGTGTTTGAGATCGGCGATGTCACTATCTCCGGCACCGTGAAGCTGCCCGAGGGAGCGGTCACCCTCAAAACCGAGTTCATCCCCGATGGCGTTCCCGAAGGGGCTGGCACCTTGAAGCTGTACGTCAACGACCAGCCAGCCGGGGCAGGACATCTGAGCCGAACCCTCTTCCGTCACGGTCTGGAGCCCTTTGAAGTGGGGCGCGACTCGATTACGGCGATCGCCCCCGCCTACCAGGATCAGGGCAAGTTCGAGTTCACCGGCCAGATTGAGCAGGTGGCCTTTGCGTTGAAGTAAATGCTAGCCCCAGATCTCCGGGTTCTTCGAGAACCCGGAGATCTGGTTTTGCAAATGCCTCTTAATGAATCAACCGATTGACATCAATCAACACATCCGGAAACGCTAGCGGCGTCAGACTGCCAGTTGTGTAGTGAGTACAGTCCCCCCAATTCAAAATTCATAGGAATGGATCATGTAGAAAGTCAAACCACTCAAATAATTGCTTCTGTCCCTGCATTTACCATGAAAAGTAATGCATCTCGATTCTATGAAGGAGATGTTTTACAGCGTTTCCCTGCCTGGTGAGGTACACCTCTTCACCTATACATAACATAAGGGTTTGAGGCTATCAGTATGTACCTCATTGGACTGAGAACCGCTATGTACGGTCGCCTCCGGCCTTACTTAAATAAAATCGCACAAGCTACTTTCGATGGATTAGCATCGGCTGAATTTATCATTTTCCAGATACGACCATACTTAAAAAGGCTTTATTGCATCAATAAATTTTGGTCACTAGCTGCCTCCATGGGAGGCAATTTTAGGGATTCAAGACATAACTATCCGGCATACCCAGGTGGGTCATGTGATTGAGAGCAGCACAAGCCAATAGAAGTTCGGCAGCTTGGTGATTAAAGGTGCGACGAGAACAAGTGTTGCCGAAGATCGTTTTGCAGCGAAACATCATGGTTTCGGCTAGAGACCGTCGATGATATCCACGCTCGCGTTGCCACTCGGCTCGCCCCACCTCGGCGATACGGTTGAGGGTTTGATTACGGGCGTGGGTTTCTCCCTCTTGGTCCCCATATGGGGCATCCGCTCGCGGTGGCATCTGGGCCTGAGCCCCCCGCTCGGCCATGGCGTCATCACCAGCAAAAATAAATTCGGAACGAGTCTAGGGCGTTTCAGCCGATCAATGTCCCTCAATGAAGCTTGATCTGAACGAGGTATCAAGGGTTTCAGTCTGAAGAATTTTTGAATTTACAATTGCTGGGTAGGGGCGCAGTGCTTGCGCCCTTAGGGAGCAAGCGCCATTCAAGTAGGAACCCCCCATCAAAATGGGGTAGGTTGAGTAGAACGGAGTCACCCCCAACAGCAGCAAAAGCTTTATCGAGTTCCTGCCTGGGTCAAGGCGGCACCAATGTGGCCTCAAGCAACCGCCGTTATCGGCGCTTTTCGCATGATAGACGGGTCGCAGCGGTATCGCTGGTGAAAACCCTCAGAGCCGCATAAGCTTTTAGGCAAAAGGCGTGTCGTCTCTAAACAAAGTCAGTATATTTGATGAAAACCTTTAATCGATCACTGTGCCAGCTTAATAGAAGATGTTCTTTTTATGAGATTTAAACGAAATCACCCTACCACCTGCTGCCATTCGTTATATGTGGGCTAGAGCGGTGTTGAAGCTATCGCGGTCAAGCATCCTGGGATCACTGGTGCCAGCCAAGTAAAACATCGCATTTCCCGTTCTTTCATCCTGTTTTAGCCATTATGGCAAGTGCTCTTGTTTCCCTCGCAAAACCTGGTTTGAATACACCTGCCAAGACCTCACTCAAAATAACTGACATCCTGGGTGTCGCGATTTTTGATCTCACGGGGCTCCCCCGAGAGTATTTCGTCACTGAAGAAAATCCGACGACGGGCTGGGTTCAGATCGTCTTTCAAGCACTAGGATTGCGATCGCTGCTCTCCTCTTCCCTAGAACTCGAAGGCTTTCACCAAATCACCATTAACCTTGAAGAAACCACTGCCATCGTGGTGCGACGGCGGCAAGACTATATCGCCTTACAAATCAAAGGTCGATTGGTGTTCAGCAATCCCACTGATAGCGAACGGTTGTTGGCTCTCATTGGGGCTCTGAAACCCGAAAAGTTACGGCAACACCCGCACTTCAAGGCGACCTAACCGGGCTGCCAGGTGCCGTGAAAGCTGTGAGGCACCACCTCCGGCAACTGTAGACGGCAAACGGAGCCTGCGGCGAAGCGATCGCTGTCGTAAATCCACACCTCGCTCTGATGGGCGCTGCCGTCATAGACCACCGAGAGCACCCAACCGGCTGGCGTGTCACTGTCACGTTTCGGCACGTAAATCGGTTCAGAAGGGTAACGCTCTAGGCCGGCTTCGGCGACGGTCAATTGCTCGGTGTCGGGATCAAAGCGGGCGATCGCCCGAAACAGTTCCCCGGTGTTGTCTTGTCCTGGGGATTGGATGGAGAGGAAGGTGGGGGCCGTTGCTGGGGGCTGATCTTCAGCCACGTGGGGAAATTCGCAGTGCGCCTCAATGAGGGGCGTTTGGGTGCGGACTAAAGCAGTTTGAGGATCGACATAAACCCGCCAGAGTTGGCCTTCAGCGCGGGTTTTGAATTGCCCGGAGGCAATTTCCTTGAGTTGCTGGTTGGTGGCAAAGTCTTCATAGCGCACCACCTCCAGCACAATATCGCCGTCGTTGTTGACAAAGCCCTTGCCAAAATGCCACTGATACCAGGGATCAACCGCCTCTGAGCTAATGACCTCCAGCGTATCGGCATCCACCACCACCAGTTGGGTGCCCTGTCGGGGCTGCCACATCAGCGCATCGCTAAAGCTTTGGAAGCCGAGCACCGCTGGCAAGGGATTGAGCCGCACGGGCGGCACGCAAAAGACCAGATAGCGATCGGCCAACACAAAGTCGTGAATTAGCGGAATCCCGTTCAGCGGCACGGACTCTTTTTTCTCGATATGGCCGGTGCGATCGCTGCGATACAGGTTCAGCGTTGCATTGGCCCCCGCCACCAGCCCAAAGTTGAAAATGTGCCCGGTCTGAGGATGGCGTTTGGGATGAGCCGAATAAGGCTCATCGTCGCTGAGTTGGCCCAGCGGGTGAACGCCCTGCGTTTCCAGCGTTTGGGGATCGAGATGATGGGGCCACCCCCCTTCCCAAAGGGCGAGCAGCTTATCAGGAAGCGCCAGCACCGACGTGTTTCCGGCATTTTTGAGTTGGGCACTCCAGCGCTGCCAAAAGGGACCCGGTGCTAAGCTGCCGTAGCCACTGTAGAGAAACTGGTCAGCGACTTCTTCATCGGTGAAGCCTGCCGATCGCACGTAGCGATAGGTGGCCTGGGCCGTTCCCCCGGCAAAATGCACCGCTAGCACTGCGCCATCCCCGTCAAACCAATGGCTCACCCGCTGCCCCTGCCGTTCTAGACGACCGGGACCGTTGCGATACAGGCTGCCCCGCAAATCGGCGGGAATCTCTCCCTCCAGGACGACCAGCGGCGTCAGGGGAAACTCATGGGCGGGCTGGGCGATCGCCTTGGCCCAAGGTTTTTGCTGGTCGGTAATGGGCGGAGCCGCTGTCGTCATGGTTCGTTGCGCAGATCATCAGAGCCTTTTCATTGTGCAAGAAATTGGCCTCCCGTGACAGAAGTGGGGTCGCTGCCTATCGGTAAGTAGATGGGCTTAATTATTTGTAGGATGTGTTAGCGCCAGCGTAACGCATCAAATCTCTGTGGCATGGTGCGTTACGGCTTCGCCTAACAGCACCCTACAACATTGTTTGTTTATGTCCACCGACTTACGCCACGAGGGGACACTGCAAAGGCAGCGGTGCCAGCGTCATAATGAAGCAGAGTCAGCGCTCTCAACGACTGAGCCCTTAGCATGAAGCGGTTTACTGAGCTTTTTCAGGCGATCGACGCCACTACCTCCACCAATGCCAAAGTGGCAGCCATCCGCCAGTATTTTGTGGAAGAGGCACCTGCCAATGCGGTGTGGGCGCTGTATCTGCTTTTGAGCAAAACCCGCCGTCGCCTGGTCACCTCGCGGGTGCTGCGAGACGTTTATCTCAGCATTTCCGAAATTCCTGAATGGCTGTTTCAGGACTGTTATGCCCACGTGGGGGACTCGGCTGAGGTGATTGCGCTGTTGCTGCGCGATACGCCGCTTTCGGGTAAGTCTGCTGCCGACATTCCTCTGCATGAGTGGATGGAGCAGATCATTCCTTTAGCGAAAGCGGCGGAGACGGAGGCGGAACGCCACGCGCTGATCGGGTCGTGGTGGCGATCGCTCGACGACTTCGAAATCTTTGTGTTGAACAAAGTGCTGACCGGCGCTTTTCGCGTGGGGGCTTCTAGCAAGCTGGTGATCCGGGGGCTGTCACAAGCGGCGGGCATTCCCGAGGCGATCCTGGCGCATCGCCTGATGGGTGACTTTGAGCCCACAGTGGCATTTTACGCCACCCTGCTCAGCACAGAGGCCGTCGAAACTGCCCCCAGTCAACCCTATCCCTTCTTCCTGGCTGCCCAAATGGATGAGGCCAAGTTTCGCGACGAGGAGGCTGCAAAGTGGCTGGCCGAGTGGAAGTGGGACGGCATTCGGGCTCAGGTGATCAAGCGGGCGGACGAGGTCTTTATCTGGTCACGGGGAGAAGACCTGATTACCGAGCAGTTTCCCGAAATTGTCGACTCGTTCCAGGCTTTCCCCGATGGGCAGGTGCTCGATGGCGAAATTCTCTGCTGGGAGGGCGATCGCCCCCTCACCTTCAACCATTTGCAAAAGCGCCTGGGCCGCAAGCGGGTGACGAAAAAGGTGATGGCCGCAAGTCCGGTGCGGTTCATTGCCTACGACCTGCTGGAGCACGCCGGAAACGACATCCGGGAAAAGCCGCTGCGCGATCGCAAAGCCCTGCTCCACCACCTGCTGGATGAGTATGCGGACGAGCGCCTTGATCGATCGGTACCCCTAGCCTTCGATGCCTTTGAGGATCTGGAGGCCATGCGATCGCGATCGCGGGATGAAGGGGCCGAAGGACTGGTGATCAAAGCCTGGGACAGCCCCTATCTGGTAGGCCGCAAGCGGGGCTACTGGTGGAAGTATAAGGTTGACCCCATGACCCTGGATGCCGTGCTGATCTACGCCCAAGCGGGCAGTGGCAAACGCGCCAACCTGTTCACCGACTACACATTTGCCCTCTGGCAAGGCGAGGAACTGGTGCCCTTTGCTAAAGCCTATTCTGGTCTGGATAACGCCGAAATTGAGCAGCTCGACAAATGGATCCGCCGCCATACCATTGAGCGCTTTGGGCCGGTGCGCTCCGTCGAGCCCACCCACGTTTTCGAAATCGGTTTTGAGGGCATCGCTGAGTCCAATCGCCACAAATCCGGTATTTCCGTCCGCTTTCCGCGCATCCTGCGCTGGCGTACCGACAAGCCCCCCGCCGAAGCCGACACCCTCGACTCCGCCCAAGAACTGCTCAAGAACTACTAGAGCTAAAGTCAGGTGCCACTACGTTAGCAGCGCTGCGGGCTGGTAAAGCCCAGTAATTTTCAGGTTTCCTTATACCTTCAAAAAATTGGCTGGGAGTATTCTCTAGTCAAGAGGTGTTTCGTGTCGATCAGGTTTTGTACGCTCCATGAAAACCGAGCCATTCATTTTACTCGCGCCGCCTGGCGTTCAAGGGGCCGAACACGCCGCTGCCCTGGCTGCACGCTGGCAGGTGCCTTATGTGTCGATGGCGGCGCTATTGTCAGCAGCAACTGACCCCGCCCCCGCGACGTCGTCCTCCGAGGCAGTCGCCCATCCTGTATCTGACGAGTTAGCACTCAAGCTGGTGCGACAGCGACTTGAGCAACCCGACGCAGTGCTAAATGGCTGGGTGCTGGAGGGATTTCCCCGTACGGTGACCCAGGCCCAAGGTTTGGCCGCTTGGTGGGCCAAGCTGGGACAGCCAGCACCCAGGGCGATCTACTTAAAGGCGATGACGGGCATTTTGATCAATCGTCTCGCCTCTGTGCCAGGGCAAACGGCCTCGACGCCTGCCCTGCGCCGCCGCCTGGAACAGTACCAGGCCGAGGTCGACCCGGTGCTGGCGTATTATCAGCAGTGCGACCAGCTAACCACCCTCAATGCCAACCTGCCCTTTGCCGAAGTGGCGCGATCGCTCGCCCGCTTCGGCCAATCACAGCCCGATGCCGCCCCGCTCATCCACGATGAAGCGGAACTGGATACGCTGATCTATGGTTCCTCGCCGCTGGTGGTGGACTGCATGGCGTCGTGGTGTGGCTCCTGTAAGCAGGTGTCGCCGTTGATCGATCAGTTGGCGACGGAGTATCGCGATCGCGTCCAGGTGATGAAAATAGACTTTGATGCCAATCGCCAAATCTCCAAACGCTTTGGACTGCAAGGCATTCCAGCGGTCATGTTCTTCAAAGACGGCAAACTGCTGAACATCCTAACGGGCGTGAAATCCTACGGGGAATACAGCGCCGCGATCGCCCACCTGCTGGATTAACCTCGGCTGGCTTTAACGCCTTGGCACTTTAAAACCTCATCCAGATTCAGAAGTGGAGTTTTGGCATGTGGGAAACCTCACCGCCTGCGGCACCTCTCCTTCTCAAGGAGAGGT
>Ga0081520_100179_pt1 | contig 42601 bp, 50 predicted proteins | sample HotLakmasection1_FD_70988 | JGI IMG/M metagenome (GOLD analysis project Ga0081520, IMG submission 70988) | Hypersaline microbial mat communities from Hot Lake, Washington, USA - Section #1 (SPADES assembly) (version 2) | ecosystem: Environmental > Aquatic > Non-marine Saline and Alkaline >... | reverse complement strand
CTTCTTGAACATGCCGCACCCAAAGGCCTGACAGAAGACCGCACTCGATCACTTACCTACCGGATTAGAAACCTCTTGCTTCACGGGCGGCAACCACAGAAGGCTCTAAGGCACAAGATCGAAATTTACCGATTGGGATATTTATATACAGATGAGCTCAGTTCTGTTTTTCGAAAAAGGAAGGATCTACTGGGCCTCTGTTTTTTTGAAATAATCTCCAGCGTGACAACGGTGCATGTTTCGGAACAGATTTGGCCGATAATGGAAACCGACAGGAGCGACGTTCAGGACTTGCAGTTTCCGGCGATGGTTAGTTCGCTCAGCTACTACGGAGCTCGTCTGGGAAAGGGAAACATTTCTATAGACTACACCAATCTTGGAGAACTGCTCTACTCGACAAAACATTCGAAAATCGGGTCCATCGTGGATTGTGTGGCCTATCTGCGGCGAGCGACCGAGCAACAGGCAGCAGGCGGCGCGTCAGAATTCAAACAAACACTCGCTGAAATCGGACGCAGACTCGGTCCCAGCATGACTTTGGATTGCGTTCAGCACCTCCGGATATCGAAGGGCTAGGGTTTTCCAGCTGGTCCCCTGAACTGGTCGGGTCGTTCGACCAGATGGGGGCGTGAGTAGCTCTTGGATTTGCCGATGCCTTCTACCCTAAACTTGACAGAAGGGATCAGATTGGTAGCGCAAGCTCCCGGCAAAAACCTGCCTGTCGCTTTCGCGTTCCTGTGTTCCCTACCGCCCCTGCAGGAAGATATTGACCGTCAGCCTTCCCTGCCTCGGGTCGGCGGAGAAGCTGAAATCCTCCGGGACCTGGCCGGAATGGAGGGTGCGGGAGCGGTAGATCACCATGCGGTTGAAGCGGGCTTCGACCATGGCCGTCTGCTCGAAGATCGGGCCTGAGGCGCCGACATAGCCTTCCGGCAAGCCGTGCTTCTCCACAGCGTCTTCCAGCGCGTACTGATAGGCGACACGCCGTTCCGCGCTGATCGTCTCGAAGCCGGTGGAGCGGTGGCGGTAGAAAGCGGTGCCGCCCTGCTCGGGGCCGCAGAGATAATGCAACAGCGCCAGTCGCTTGCCGTCAGTGGTGTCGAAATGCGGCAGGCGCTGGATCGGCGTGAGGTCGCCCGGCGGGGTGGTGACAAGCGAAAAGGCCGCCTCGGCCAGTGCCGCGCCGCGTCCGAGACCGAAAACGTCGCGCAGAACGGGCTCCAGAACGTCCAGCCTTTCGGCAAGATAGGAGGGCTGCAGCGGCGCGCGGATGCCCGGATAATGGATGCCGCGCGGGCTGAAACTGTCGGCGGCAGCCCGGTCGACAAGCGCCTGCGGATCGGTGGCGAAATCATCGATCAGGACGACCGGCTCGGCCTCTGCACCGATACGATCGACGACAATGCCATCAGGCAGCGTCATGCCTCGTCCACGGCGCCGACATAGGGCAGGCCGCGATAGATGCCGGCATCATCCATGCCGTAACCGACCAGAAAGCGTGGCGGCGCGTCGAAGGCATAATGGTCGAGGCCTTCCTCGGCTGCGCCTGGCTTGCGGGCCAGAACGGCGGTCATCACCTCGCGCGCGCCCTTCGCGATCAAATGATGACGCGCGAAGGCGAGCGTGCGGCCGGTGTCGAACACATCATCGAGCAGCAGCACGCCCCGCCCGGTCACGGGCCGCGAGATGTCAGCGCGCACGGACACCCGACCCGAGCTTTCGCGCGCATCGCGGTAGCTTTCGAGCCAGATCGCATCGAGTTGCGGATGGATGCCCCGGCGGGCGAGCACCTTCATCAGGTCAGTGGTGAAAGGCATGGCACCGAGCAGAATGCAGACAATTGTCCATTCGCCGCGTGACAGTTGCGGTTCGAGCAAATCGGCGAGCGCTTCCAGGCGCAGGTTCAACTCCGCCTCTGGCAGGATTTCCGGAAACTCGGTTGTCACTGCGCCACCTCCGGCAAGGCGGCCCGCTGCGAGTCCGGCCCAACACGCGCGGTGTCCAGGCCCTCAGACGCATCAACGAGCGACACATCGAGCGTGTAGGCCTCCGGCGGCGGGTCTCTCAGCACGACGCTGAAACCGGCCTGCGCGCCCGGACCGATCTCTGCGGTTTCCGGCTGCGTGAAGACGACCGTCACCTCCTCGCCGCGATCATCCTTCAGGCCGATCCGGATCGCAGCAGCCTTCTGCGTCACCCGTGTGATGTTGACGGCATTTCCCGTGACGGTGAGGACCGGCGTCGTGCCGTCGAATTCGCGCTTCGAACTGACATCGGTGATCTCCAGTCCGAACCGGTTCACATCAAGCCCAACGGCCTCGAAGGCCGTCGCCGATTGCGGCCAGTAACGCACGACCTCATTGCGGAACACGCCGACGCCGACGATCGTTGCGACAAAAAGCGAGAAGCCCGTCGCCCAGGCGGCAGCAATCGCGGTGCGCCTCGCCTTCACGAGGCGCTTGCGCTGTCGCTGGCGCCAGATTTCGTGGCCGGGGGGCTTGGGTTCACTGACCGGATCGGCGGTGCGCTGCACGGTCCATTCATGCCCGCAGGCCGTGCATTTCACCGCCTGCATGCCCTCGCCCAGGCTTTGCTCGCCGGCGAAATATTGCGTCTCGCAGTTTGGACAGGTCAGAATCATGGCTGGAGATTCGCCCAATTCGATGAAATAGTCACCTCTGTCATCTTACAGCATGCTGGCACTTCCAGCGTCCAGTGCTAGGGTCATGTCTTCGCCACGAATCAGCGCGAGACAAGGAATCCAGGAACCCTCCGCAGCCGACCGCTTTCGAGAGCTGACAGTCTTGAGCTTCACCACTTTCCAGGACGACGCCACCGTCACCATCGACGAAGCCAGCGCGCGCTACGGTCGCGGGCCGGATGTGCTGTCCGGCATCAACCTCACCCTGCGTCCCGGCTCCTTCTCCTTCCTGACCGGTGCCTCGGGCGCGGGAAAGACGACGGTGTTGAAGCTCATCTATGCCGCGCTGAAGCCAACGCGCGGACGTGTCACCCTGTTCGGCCGCGAAACGCGCGACCTTGACCGCAACCACCTCGCCCTCCTGCGTCGGCGCATCGGGATCGTGTTCCAGGAATTCCGCCTGCTCGACCATCTCAGCGCCTTCGAGAATGTCGCCCTGCCACTGCGCGTGGCCGGGGAGCGCGAGCGCGATTATGCCGACGATGTCGCCGAACTCCTGCGCTGGGTCGGGCTTGGCGAGCGGCTGGAGGCAAGGCCTTCAACGCTGTCGGGTGGCGAGCAGCAGCGTGTATCGATTGCCCGCGCACTTGTGCACAAGCCGCGCCTGCTGATCGCTGATGAACCGACCGGCAATGTCGATCCGGACATGTCACACCGGCTGATGACGCTGTTTGTCGAACTCAATCGACGGCTCGGCACCACAGTGCTGATCGCGACGCATGATCTGGGCCTCATCCGGCGGTTCGAGGCGGATGTGATCCGGTTGCAGAACGGTCTTCTCGTGCGCGACGCCGAATATGGGAGGGCTGGCTGATGCCGCGCAGCGCTTCACCGACGAAAGGCCGGCAGTCAACTCTCCTGCCGCAGGAGGATGCCCGCGAGGCGACGCTCTTCTTCGTCGTGGCGGCACTCTGTTTCCTGGCAAGCCTGGCCGGGATCGTTTCGCGCGGGGCTTATGGTGCAGCGCAGGCCTGGACGAGCGAGGTGGAGGGCGAGCTCAGCGTGCTCATCGAAGGAGTTGACCGGCGCACAGCCGATGAAGCCGCCGACGTGATCCGGGGCACGCCGGGCGTGGCCAGCGCCCGCCTGCTCGACCGCGCGGAAATGGCGGCGCTGATCGAACGCTCCTTCGGGGCCGGAGGTGTGCCCGAGGGCCTGCCGCTGCCGGTCCTGATCGCGATCGATGCCACGCCCGACCGCCCATCCACCCTGCGCGGCGATATCCGCAGGCGGCTGACCGAGGTCGGCATCAGCGCCACGGTCGAGGATCATGCGAGTTGGGCCGGCGATGTGCGCCGGGTGCTCGGCTCGGTGCGCTGGGCGGGGCTCGGCGTGGTCGCCCTGCTGGTCGCGACCGCCGTTGCGGTGATCGCCTCTTCAACCCATGCCAATCTGCTGGCGCGCCGCGATGTGGTCGATACACTGCACCTTTCTGGAGCGCGAGACCGCTACATCTCCCGGCTGTTCGAGCGGCGCTACTGGCTGCTGGGGCTGAGGGCCGGAATGGTCGGGGCGCTGTTTGCGCTCGGCGTCGCGGCTTTCCTTGTCTTCGTGGCGCGCAGCGATGATGGCCGCAACTGGCTTCTGCCGCGCCTCTCGCTCGGCATATTCGACGTCCTGATCCTGCTGGCGGCACCCATCATTGCCGGCTTTGTCAGCCGCTTCGCCGCTCAGGTCACGGTGATGCGGAACCTGAAAGAAGGCGTGCTCTGATGTCTGCTGCCCGCCGCAGGACAAGAATCATCCGCCAGACAATTGCCGCGCTCATCGTGTTCGCCCTGCTGATCGCCGTAGCCGATTTCCTGATCTTTGCGGGCCGCGTCTCTGACAGCCGCGCCCCGGAGCCCGGCGCGAAGGCGGACGCCGTCGTGGTGCTCACCGGCGGTCCCGGGCGCATTCCGGCAGGTCTCGACCTCGTGGCCGATGGCATTGCAGATCGCGTGCTGATTTCCGGTGTCAACCCGGGCATCGGATTGACCGAAATCGAGGCCAATCAGGGCGGGCCGCCTGAAATCTATGCCTGCTGCACCGATATCGGTGCCTGGGCGACCTCTACCATCACCAATGCGCAGGAGGCCGCCGCCTGGGCGCGCCGGAACAATTATGACCGGCTGCTCCTTGTGACATCGGATTATCACATGCCACGCGCGCTGATCGAATTCCGCCGCTCCCTGCCGGACGCCGAGATCATCGCCTGGCCCGTCAGTTCCGAGGCCGCAAGCGCAGCCGGAGGCACACCGAACGGTTTTCGCTTGCTTGTCCGTGAATGGTTCAAGTACCGCGTGGCCTGGCTGATCAGGGGCTGAGGCGGACCAAGTGACGAAACTGCGATCCTTTCTCTTCGTTGTCTGGATGTATGTCGGCATGGTGGTCATCGGCACGCTGTTCCTGCCGAGCCTGATCCTGCCGGGACCACTGGTGCGCGGTGCGCCCTGGCTCTGGTCGCGACAGGTGCGCTGGGGCCTGCGCTGGATTGCGGGAGTGAAGACCGAACTGCGCGGGCTTGAGCATTTCACCGGCGAGCCGGTGCTCTATGCCGGCAAGCACCAGGCCATGCTGGACGTTCTCGTGCCCTTCATGGTGCCGCGGATCACCCCGGTCATGGTGCTTAAGAAGGAGCTGCTTTGGTATCCGATCTTCGGCTGGTATGCCCTGCGGCTCGGCTGCATCCCGATTGACCGGGAGGCGAGCGCGAAAGCGCTGAAATCCATGGTCGCGGCCTCGAAGGTCCAGATCGCGAAAGGCCGGAGCATCGTGATCTTCCCCGAGGGCACGCGCATGGCACCGGACGCGCCGCCGGACTACAAGCCGGGCGTTGCGGCGCTCTACCGCGCGCTCGATGTGGCCTGTGTGCCGGTGGCGACGAATGCCGGCCTCTGCTGGCCGGCAAAAGGCCTGACACGAAGGCCAGGGACAATTGTCTACGAGGCGCTTGCGCCCATCCCGGCCGGACAGGACAGACGTGGCTTCGCGAGTGCGCTGCAATCTGCCATAGAGGATGCGAGTGACGCGCTCATCGCCGAGGGCCGCGCCGCGCGGGGACGCAACATTTCGGAGAGCTGACATGGCACGCGCTGAAGGCCGGAAACCGAGCCGGTTTCCCTTCTACTCGACCCTCGTCCTGATCGTGCTGCTGATTGGCGGCTACATCGCCTACTACGTCTACGTTCAGAACGAGACCGAACGCTTTGTCGATGAGTGGCTCGCCGACATGGAGCGTGATGGCTATGAGGTCACCTATTCAGACCGGAAATTCAGCGGCTTTCCCTTCCTCGTGAAGGCGGAATTCACCGATCCGAAGATTGTCGACACGCTGGAGAATATGGGCTGGGAGGGCGAGCGGCTCTGGCTCGCGCTGCGCCCCTGGAATTTCTACACCTATCTCGGCAATGCGCCGGGAGTGAACACGATCGTGGCCCCGGATGGGGAGCGCTACACCGTCGAACTCGGTCGGAATTCGCGCCTGTCCTATGGCATGACGATGGACGGGACGCCGAACCGTATCGGGCTGCAGCTTGATGAGGCGCTGGTGCGCAATGGCTCCCGCGCCGGTGCGATCACGGGTTTTGTGGCCAATCTGGGCATCACGCCGGACGACGAGAATGACATTCGCCTGGCCGTGGACTGGACGGGTATCACGCTGCCGGGCGAGATCCCCGATGCAGCGTTTCTGGGCCGGGATATCGGCGCAGGCGCGGTGCGCCTCCTGCTGAACGAGGCGGTGCCGGCCCTTGATGCCAGCAATCCTGTACAGGCCTGGCTCGAGACTGGCGGAAGCCTGAACCTCGCCATGCTGGATGTGGTGTTCGGCCCGGTCGATCTTGAGGCCAATGCGCAGCTGAGCTTCGATGCACGCGGGCGGATGCAGGGCCCGGTGAACATCCGCCTGCTGAACCTTCCCGCGCTCGCAAAGGCACTGCGGGAAGCGGGCATGGACCCGTCCGGCGGCGGGATCGACATCGAGGCTGCGGGCGAGGAGCTGCCGCTCTCCTTCACCTTCCGGGAGGGCGATGTGTACCTCTTCGGCCAGAAACAGGCAGACACCGACATCAGCCTCTACGATTTCTGAGCCCCGCCAAAACTAACATTATATCAGGCTTTCTCGGGCATTTTCGCGGCGCAGAGGAGCCGCCATGTCCGATACGAGCCTTTCTTCCGGTGCCGGTCACCGGGCCCTTGGCCTGCCCTTCGAGCGGTCAACGCTGTTCTGGGTCGCCGGTGGCCTGCTCACCGCTTTCGCGCTGACCCTCCTTGCGGCACCCGGCGCGCTTTCGATCGACAGCGCGGTCTATATCGATATGGCCCGCTCCATGGTCGAGCATGGCAGCCTCACCCTGCCGAACGAGACGCTTCCAGGCTCCCCGGCGCTGAAGACCCGCTTCAGCCATGTGGTCGAGAGTGGGCTCGCGCCACAATATCCAGGGTTCTACGGCATTCTCGCCGCGCCGTTTTATGCCCTGGGCGGTATCCGCGGGCTGATCTTCATGAATGCGCTGGCAGCGGTGGTGGCGGTCCTCATGACCCACCGGATCGCCCTGCGGCTCTATGGTGACGCGACCATTGCGGGGGCGGCGGCTGGCCTTCTTGCCGTGGCAACCTTCCTGTCGGGCTATGCCACCGCCGTCTGGCCCCATGTCTTCACGCTGGCTCTGATCCTCCTCGCCGTGGAGCGCGTGATCGCCGCGGCAGACGCGGAAGCGGGCGGTTGGAAGGCCGGACTGCTTGCCGGTCTCGTTTTCGGCTTCGCCATGGCCATCCGCGTGGACGCAATCCTGCCCTTGCTGGGCGCGCTGGTCTGGCTGCGCCTGTTCGGGGCACCGGGAAAGCGTGTGACGGCTCTCGCTTTGCTTGCCGGTCTGGTGCCGGGTCTCTTCGTTTCCGCCCTGATCAACTGGCAGAAATTCGGCCTGTTCATGCCGTTCAGCTACGGCCCGACGGACCGGACCAGCCTGTTCCTGCGCTATTTGCCAGCGCTCCTGACAGCAGGGGCGATGCTGGCAGCGGTGATGCTCATCGATGCGCGCAAGCCCTGGGTCAGCAGCCTGGTCAACCGCATGCGTTCGCCTGTGGGCCTCATCTTCATCGCCGCGGGGTTCGCGCTGGCCGTGATCCTTGTTGCGCCACTTCGCAGCTTCATGCTGGGCGTCTATGCCCTGGCGGTCGATCTTCACCGGCTCGGAGAAGCCCACCTCCTGCCCGGCACGATCCGGCAGGAGAACGGGTTGATCGCCTTCTGGGGCAGCAACAAGCTGGCGCTCCTGCAATCTGTGCCTTTCGCAGCGCTTGCGCTCATCCCGCTTGCCCAGCTCATTCGTGGCCACGAGCAGGCGCGCGCCCATGCTCTGATGATCGGGACCGCGCTCGTGCCGATCCTCGCCTATGCCGTGGATCACTGGCATGGCGGCCTTTCCCGGGCGATGCGCTACCTGATCCCCGCACTGCCCATGCTGGCGATCCTCGGTGCGGTTGTCCTCACGGGCATCGGAGCGTTCAAGGCGAAGCACCGCCGCGCCATGCTCTATAGCGGGGCGGCCGGGGCGGGGCTGGTTCTGGCCGGGGATCATTTTTCGCGCGGCCTGACAAGCGCTGACGCCATCGCATTCGAATACTGGCCGACCATGCTGGTGCTGGCGACCGTCACACTGGCGAGCCTTGCCTACCTCATCAGGCCATCCGGCCTGCGCTGCACTCAGGCGCTTCGCCTGGCCGGTGGGCTCGGTGTCGGTGCAGCGATCATGATCAGCCTGACGACGCTCAGCTGGTACCAGGTCCGGATAAGTCACAAGGCGGCTCAGGATCGAGTGGCGCTGGAGCGCCTTGCCCCGGGCAGCCTCGTCCTGATGCGGGTGGAGGAGCGCTTTGTCAGCGCGAAGGCGAACGGTGTCCGCCTGATGACGATCGATGCCAACCGGCTGGACGAGCTTCGGGCTGCTGAAGCGGCATGGACCGCTGAGGGGCTCTGCACCTATGTCGAGGCCAGCGGTTTGGAGGCCGAGCTGACCCTGAAGCTCGGCGGGTCATGGGAAGCCGTGGAACTGGGCGATGGCTTCACCCTGCTCACCCGCGCCGGGACCGCAGAGCGCTGCGCAGATCATCCCCCATCCCGCCAGCGCAGCGAATAGAGGTCGAACCGCCGGTCGCGCAGATTGCGCACCGTGCCTTCGGCGCGCGCCCATGAGAGGTCGGTGAGGTCGAGATCGGCCATGGCGACGGTCTCGACATTTTCCGAGCATTCCTCCGCCACGCCGTCGCGGGCGAAGGGGAAGTCGCAGGGCGTGATGATGGCAGAGCGGGCATACTGGATGTCCATGTTCTCAACGCCCGGAAGGTTTCCGACATTGCCCGACATGACGACATAGCACTGGTTCTCGATGGCGCGCGCCTGCGAGCAATAGCGCACGCGCATATAGCCCTGCCGGTTGTCGGTGCAGAACGGGACGAACAGGATTTTCGCGCCTTCATCGACGAGGCGGCGTGCGAGTTCGGGAAACTCGCTGTCATAGCAGATGAGCACGCCGATGGGACCGCAATCGGTCGGGATGGTGGAAATCTCGTCGCCGCCCTCGATGTTCCACCAATAGCGCTCATTCGGCGTCGGGTGGATCTTCTCCTGGGCATGGACCGAGCCGTTGCGCAGGAAGATGTAAGCCACGTTCTGGATCTCGCCGTCCCCGGTGCGTGTCGGGTGCGATCCGCCGATGATGTTGATGTTGTAGGAGATGGCGAGATTGCGCATCGCCTCGGTGAAGCGCGGCGTGTATTCGGTGAGCTTCTCGATCGATCTCGCCGGGCTCAGGCGCTCATTCTCGATGGAAAGCAGCGCGAGCGTGAACAGTTCCGGGAACACGACGAAGTCGGAGCGGTAATCGCTGACGACGTCCACGAAATACTCCACATTGTGCATAAACTCCTCGAAGCTCTCGACCCGGCGCTGCTGGAACTGCACCGTCGCCACGCGCACGACGTCCTTGGTGGCGGGCGGCTGATGGGTGTCGGAGGCACGCGCAGCATTTGCCATCTCGTAAGGGTTGCGCCAGACCATGTGGCTCGCATACCCGCCCGAGGCCTTGTCTGAAGGCAGGTAATCCCTGAGCACGCCAATCGGCGAGAATCCAAGCCGTGACTGGAACCGCACCACCGGATCGGTGATCTTCTGTGCGACCACCGCGTCGATGTATTCCTCCGGCGTCGGATAGGCCTTGCGGCGCCGCGCCCAGCCGGGAATGCGCCCGCCAAAGACGATCCCCTTCAGTCCTTCGCGCTCCACCAGTTCCTTGCGCGCATCATAGAGGCGCTGGCCGAGGCGCAGGCGGCGGCGGTCGGGATCGACGCAGACCTCCATGCCGTAGAGCCATTCGCCATTCGGATCATGGCGCGAGGCGTAGCCGCCGCCCGTGATCTCGCGCCAGGTATGAGGTTTCAGCGCGACCTTCTCCTTGATCCGGAAAGAGGCCGCATAGCCGACAATCTCGCCTTCATACTCGATGACGAACTGGCCTTCGGGATAGTTGGATATCTGGCCCTGCACCATGCCGGCGGTGTAGGCGCCCATTTCCGGGTAGACCTTGCCCACAACGGCGATGATCCCGGGGACGTCATCCAGGGTCGCATTGCGCACGGTGATGGCGATACGGGAGGTCTGTGCAGGCATGATCATCCTTGGTTGAAGTGCCGATTGTTATCAGCCAGAAGTTCCGAAAGGGGGCGCGAAAGGGTTCCCCTGCCTTCACGGGCTTCTCAATTGGGCGTGTAGGCGGTGTCCTCGCCGCGTTCGACGAGTTTGCCCCAGGTCTTGTCGTAGGGATGCACGAGAACGGTGGCACCTGTCTCGCTCCGAAGCCCCAGCCCGGCATTGTGCCAGGAGAAGATGCCGCCCCTGAGATTGGCAACGCTGGCGGCACCTGCTTCCAGCAGCGCTTCGCGGTTCCTGTCCGCCCAGATCGAGCTTCTCCAGCCGACGCTGCAATAGACAACGACCCGTTTGCCCGACAGCTCCGCCGTACCGAGCCCGGCTTTCGCCAGCGAGCCTTTCGGCGACACACGGACCGCACCCTCGATCCGCGACACAGCGAATTCCTCCGCCTCGCGGGCATCGAGCAGGAGGATGTCCTCGCCAGCGTCCCGCCAGGCCCCGAGCTCGGCAGCGCTGACATGATCAATCCGGTCGAATCTCGCTTCCAGCTCGGCTTCGATCTCGGCAAGCTTCTTGGGCGCGGCTTCAGCGGGAGCGGCGGCGAGCCCGGCAAGAAACAGGCCGAGCCAAGCATATCTCATGAGCGCGCTCACCACCAACCAACATTCTCCGCACTGGCCCACGGCTCTTGAGGTGCCAGGGGTTCGCCCTTCTGCAGAAGCTCGATCGAAATGCCATCCGGCGAGCGGACAAAAGCCATGCGGCCATCGCGCGGCGGGCGGTTGATCGTCACACCCATGGCCGACAGCTTCTCGCAAGCGGCATAGATATCGCCGACACGGTAGGCCATGTGTCCGAAATTGCGCCCGCCGCCATAGTCTTCCGGGTCCCAGTTATGGGTGAGCTCCACCATGGGAATATTCGTGCGGGTTGGGCGCGTGCCCTCGGGGATTCCGCCCAGGCGCTGCACATCATCGGGTGCCGCCAGGAAGACAAGCGTGAAGCGGCCCTGTTCGCTGTCCATGCGCGCGACTTCGCTCAGGCCGAGGCCATCGCAGTAGAATTTCAGGCTCGCATCAAGGTCGGTGACGCGCACCATGGTGTGAAGGTATTCAATGCTCATGGCTCTGCTCCCGTCATTTCCCGCGCAAGCTCGGTCTCGAACCTGCCCGGCCGGCTGGCATGGTAACGGCGCATGAGCGGCACCGCCACCAGTCCGATCGTGGTGAAGCTCACAATCACGGCACCGAAAAAGACCTGGATGATGGAACCGGGCTCGATCGCCTCGATCATCGGCGTGTTGATCCAGAACCAGCGCCAGATCGCATTCACGACCCATGAAGCAAGCGGGAAGACGATGCCGACCGCAATCGCTGCAATCGCCGCGTAAGCGAGATGGCGCGGGCTATGTGCGCGCAGCCAGGCGGCCTCGAAGCGTGCCGCGTCCATGCCTGCGGGAAGGAGGCCGTCCGAGCGCTTCTGCTCAAACACCTCATGCGCCTCGGTGCGAAGCGCCCGGACAGACAGCACAAACCACAGGCCGAGCGCTGCTGCGAGCAGTGCGGCAAACAGGAAAAAGCCGGTGGCGAGGTTCATGAAGGCTCCGTTTCCGGACGCTGGGCGGCCCGTTCATCCGGCAGCGCGCGCTGCCTCATAGCTCAGCATGGCCCGCTTGCGCGCCACACCCCAATGGTAGTTATGCAAACGCCCGTCGCTCGCAAGGGCCCTGTGACAGGGAATGCACCAGGCGATGGGATTGGCACCGACCGCCGTGCCGACTGCGCGAGCGGCCTTCCGGTTGCCAATGGCGTTTGCAAGATCGCCATAGGTACAGGTCGCCGACGGCGCGATGTCCAGAAGCGCCCGCCAGACCTGCCGCCGGAAAGGCGTGCCATAAAGCGCGACCGGGACAGGCTCGCCGCTCTGGAAGATGCGTCGGGCCATGTCCTGTGCGGCGGCGTCATCGCTGATGAAGCGCGCCGCCGGATAGCGCGCCTTCAGCTGCGCGATCGTGTCGGTCAGGTCATAGCCCGGATGCTCGAAACCGGTCTTGCGCCTCGCGCCGTCATCGGCGAAGGCGAGCGAGGCGAGGCCCTTCGGCGCGATCAGGAAGACGCCGGTGCCAAACGGCGTCGCAGCGGTCCCCATTCGCATCTCCACGCCGTCGCCGCCGGATTTCGCCTCGCCGGGGGTCAGGCCTTCATACGCGATGAACAGGTCATGCAGCCGCGATGGTCCCGACAGCCCGGCCTCAAACGCCGCCTCCATCACGCTCGCACCGTCCCGCATGGCCTCACCCGCCGCGGCATGGGCGAGCGCGCCCTGATACTGCTTCGGCGAGAGGCCCGCCCAGCGGGAGAACTCGCGCTGGAAATGGGCGGGCGACAGGCCGACGGCGCGGGCGCAGGCTTCAAGGTCGGGATGGGTGTCCCATGTGTCGCCAAGAAAGCTGAGCGCCTCGGCCATGCGGTCATAGGCGCGGGATCGTTCGGAGAGGTCGGTGCTTGTCATGGTCACGAACATGCCGCCGCAAGCGACACGCCGCCACCCGGAAATTGCGCCGGCCTAGCGCGGACGATGTGCGGTGCCGATCCCCGCGGTGATGAAAACGGCTGTCGCGGAGGCTGAGACATCGGCGGTGTGCCAGACGCCGGGGGCGTTGATGGCGTATTCGCCGGGGCAGAGCGTGACGGTACCGGTCGTTCCGTCGGGGTGTTCCTGAATGAGGGTGATTTCACCGGCAATGCAAAGCACGACTTCCGAGCCCTCGGGGTGCATTTCCCAGCTGTCCCAAGGCTCGGAGAAAGTGTGCATCGAGACCAGCCTCGCTTCCCTCCCATCGCTTTCATGGCGGGCCGTGTAATCGGCATACCATTCCATTCCGGTGAAGGGTGGCTGGGCCTCGGCTGTCGCACCGAGGCCGAGATGGATGGGGTTGTGGTCGAGCTTCAAGGTGGTCATGGCGTCCTCCCTTTTCGTAAGGGAGAGTGCCACAGCCCTGCCGCGCTTCAAACCGCGACGCCACCTCGCGCCCGTCGGATCGCGCCTTCCAGAGCGTCGGCGAAATCCTCGCGTTCCTCAGGCGTCAGGAATCGCCCGACCACATAGACCTTGTCAGAGAGGCAGAGCCGGAGCCCGCTGGTCGGGCGCGCCGGGCGGTCAAGCTCGACCCGGGCAAAGGCGGTGGGCAGGCTTGCGGTCTTCACCCCGCCCCGGCCATCGGAGTGGCGCAGGTCGACACTTTCTCGTGTGACGCGGATCCGGGTTTCCTGGCGCTGGTTGCGGCGCGAGAGCCAGAGCGCGCCGATCAGCAATGCGGCATCAAGGCCGAAGAAGCCGAGCACCGGAAGCGCGCCTGAACGCATGAAATAGAGGCCGCACAGCACCGAGAGCGCGATCGTCGCGATGACCACGATGCGGAAGGCCCGGTCGCTGAGGGAGCGGTTCGGAGTGAGCACCGCATTCATGAACACGGTCGCATCGGGGCGGGCGGTGATTGTCATGTACGTGATTATACGCAGGAGTGTTGGACGGCCAAGGCGCGAGAGTTTATGTCGCGGCCATGAAAGACACCCCGTCCCCGAGCAAAACCAAGCGCAAGCCGCGTCCGCGCCGTTTCCCAAGGGCGAAGGCCGAAGCGCTTTTCTCCATTCTCGCCGCCGAGCGGCCGGAACCGCGCACCGAGCTTGAATATGTCAATCCCTACACGCTTGTCGTGGCCGTCGCGCTGTCGGCGCAGGCCACCGACGTTGGGGTCAACAAGGCGACGGAAAGGCTCTTCCGGGTGGCCGATACGCCGGAGAAGATGCTGGCACTCGGCGAGGCGGGCGTGGCAGAGCACATCAGGACGATCGGCCTGTGGCGCAACAAGGCGAAGAATGTCATCGCGCTTTCGCAGATGATCGTCGAGGAATTCGGCGGCGAGGTGCCGCGCACGCGCGATGAGCTGGTGCGCCTGCCGGGCGTCGGGCGCAAGACCGCGAATGTGGTCCTGAACGAGGCCTTTGGCGAGCCGACCATCGCTGTCGACACCCATATCTTCCGTGTCTCGAACCGGACCGGCCTCGCCCCCGGCAAGACACCTGATGCGGTTGAAGAAGGGCTGGAGGCCGTGACGCCCGAGGCGTTCAAGAAGGGCGCTCATCACTGGCTGATCCTGCATGGCCGCTACACCTGTCTCGCGCGGACGCCGAAATGCTGGCAGTGCGGCATCGCGGAGCTTTGCAGTTTCCGGGAAAAGACGCCCGACCCGGCGACGGTGTCGAAGCTCGGCCCGAAGGCGAAGCCGTCCGCAAAGAAGACGAGGAAGACGGCAAACCCGCCGGCAAGGTGATGGCTGCCAGCGCCTCTGCCCGCACGGTCACGGACCGTTCGGCAGAAGCGTGTGAATCATGATGATCGCTGAAACGCGCTAGCCGGGTTCAGGCTGGACCGGCGCGCAACAGCCTGCGGCCGTGAAACGGCGCGCAAGCGTCCGGCCGGACACGGCGCGGGCGAGCGTTGCGGCACGAAACAGGCCGCGGCCTTCCATGAGGGCGGAGATCAGGTCGAGATCTAAAGGCTCAGGCACCAATGCTCCGGCGCGCGCAAGCGCAAGCGCGTCCGGTCGTTCAGGCCGCGCGATCCATTGAAGCCTCAGCCGACCGCGTCCATCCGTGGTGATGCGCAGGAGAAAACGCGTATCAACGGCCATGCGATCGAGGCGGCGCAGGAGCCAGCAGAGGTTCCAGGCCAGGACCGGCCAGAACCAGAGCGGCGTGGCCTCATGGAAGCGTATGACATCGCTGCGACACATGCGGGCATTATGGCCCGGTCGTCAGGGTGTGGGATCAGCTCTGTGCTGTCCCCTGATTCCGGCTTGTGCCGGAGCTTCGCTTCGCCACGGCATAGGCAAGGCCCGAGGCGCGTTTCAGCAGGCCCCGCTCGCAGGTGGCGATGTGGTCGAGGCGGCGACGCAGGCGCGCGGCAGCGGAGGTTTCATTGCGCGCCCCGATCATGTCCCAGCTCCTGTATCCGGCAGACTGGATGGCTCCGGCCAGGCCCGGCGCGGTGAGGTGCAGCCGCTTCACGGGGATCTGGTCGAGCGCGAAATACTTCTTGTAATGATCATGCCCACCGGCAAGATTGTAAGTCTCAAGCCCCATATCGTCGATGCGCCTGATCACGTTGAGCAGGAGAAGCACGCCGGGGCCGAACTCCGCGAATGCTGGATCAAAGGCCGATATCCAGGGATGGAAATGGGCCCCGCTGCGCACGCCGAAATGCCCGGCATAGAGACGCCCTTCCGCCATCAGGGAGACCATGTAGCCCTCGATCCCGCCTCCGCTCGCGCGGGCCACGGCTTCGAGAATTCTCCTTGTCTCAGTGGCGGAAATCACATCGACCAGACCCTCGGACTGAAACTGGCTGGACTTCCAGGCGAGCAGTTGAGCGAGGCCCTGCGGCGAGGCCGGGCCGTGATTGACCATGACCGGCCCATGGATCTCGTCCAGCCTGCGGTCGAGGCGGCGGAAATTCTTCAGCCGCTTCGGATTGGCGCTTCGGCAGACTTCCAGATAGTCGTCCGGCGTGCGGTCGCCGAGCGAGATCACCCAGGCTGGCTCGCTCTCGCTGTCTGACGGTGATTGCAGGGCCTGCCACGGGTCCGGCACGGCGTCGGCGCGGTAGGCTGCGATCCTCGCGCGGTGCAGGATATCTGCCATGTCCGGCACGAAGCCTTGCGCAAGCACCGGGCCGGAGAGGTCTGAAAAAGGCGCACCCACGGGGCGGGCGAGCCCGAGGGGGCGTTGGTGGACCGCCAGGGCGAGGACGAGCGCACCATTTTCACGCACCGTCAGATAGCGGACATCGCGCCGGACGCTTGCGATGAGACGCGCGAAATGCGGGCCGAGCAGGGGCGAGCTGTAATACTGGTGGGCATCACAAAGCGCCTTCCAGTCCGCAGCCTCAGCGTCGGACAGATCTCGTTTCAGCGTGACTTCGGTCATCTCAGCCGGCCTGCTCCCAATGGGCGGGCAGGTCCTGCAGGGCACCGGAGGGGTCGAGCTCGAACGTGATCGGTGTCGGGCCCTTTTCCGGCGCCTTGTGGAAGAGCTTCATGGCACGGGCGAGCCCGGCGCGCGCGACCACCGTCGGACCGACGCGGGCGGGCAGGACCGGCTTGCCGCCGAGCCTGCGCCGGATCACGCCATTGGCGAAAAGCGCATTGGCGCGGATGAGGGCTGGCAGCGTCATGAACTCGCAGGACAGCGAGACATTCATCATGTCGCCATTCTGCACCCTGTGCGGGGCGTTCTGCGGCCAGGTGAGCGCCATGCCGGGCTTCAGCAGGAGGCGCTGGACGTCGGCCTCGAATTCGTCGCGGAAATCGACGTCCTCCTCATTCTCGCGCAGCACGATGGATTCGATCTGTGCGTCGGAGGCGAAGGGCTCACGCGCGGGATAGAGATGCAGCGTCTTCTCGCCGCGCACCTGAACGAGCGTCACGACCGGAATGTCGAGATGGTAGTGCACATGGATGCCGGGCGAGGAGATGAGCAGGCCAACATCCGGTTTCATGATTTTCTGCCCGGTTGCGGCTGACAGGCTGCCGAAAATCTCGCCCGCCATGTCGGCGAATTCCGGCAGATGGGCGCTGGCGGCGCGCAGGTTGAGCCAGATTTTTCCGGTCTTCACGGCGTGGATGAGTTCTGCCCCGCTGAGGCTTGGTGCGCGGCCGTGGCGCGCCTTCACGCGGCCTTCGGCATGGGGGGGAAAGCTGTAGATGCCGAGGCGTTCGCGTGGGTAGCGGTCGAGCACATCGGCGAGGCCGTCATCGCTGAAGGTCTCGCGCGTGTGCAGGTCATGCCTCGCCATCACCGTTTCACGGCGGAAGCCGGTGTGAATGTTCTCGTCCCAGTCAAAGCTCATGTCAGGCCCCTTGTCGCCCGTCGCGCCATACACGGCGTGGATGAATATTCGGGAAACTGCTTGTGCAAAAGCGGAGCCGCTGATCAAGGCCGGGCTTCAGTCGCCGGAAAAAAAGGGCCGCCGGTGTGGCAGCCCAGTCATTCAACCCGTGTGCGGAAGCGGGAGACGATCAGGCCTCGGCCTGCTTCTTCACGATTTCGCGCTTGATCTTCAGCGCACGCTCCGACAGGGCGGCGTCCTTCGCCTTGGCGAGGAATTCGTCCAGGCCGCCGAGCTTGTCGACCGAACGCAGCGCCTTGGCGGCGATCTTCAGCCGGTAGGTCTGGCCGAGGGTTTCGGAGGTGAGTTTCACATCAAGAAGGTTCGGCAGGAAGCGCCGCTTGGTCTTGATGTTGGAATGGCTCACCCTGTGACCCACGATCGGGCCGGTTCCGGTCAGTTCACAGATGCGCGACATGGTCTCGCCTTACAGGTTGCGGGGCGCGCGCGACAGCACGCCGGAATTCTGGAAAGCGCGGTGTTTAAGGTCATGGCGCGCCGAGGTCAAGCGCCCGCTGCCAGAAAATGCCGACCGAAGGGAGCAGGGCGACCGATGGCGGTTCGCGCCTCATTTCCGGCGTTTTCGCGGCGCACCGGTTCATCTCCGGTTCCGCTTGCATCCCCTAAGCATCGAAACCAATTTCGACACGATCGGAAAACCCGTCCCCGATGAAAGGAGCTTCCGGTATGAAACTTGTCCTGAGACTGGTCCCGAAACACACCCGAAGCCTGCTTGCGGGTGCTGCACTGATCGGCGCGACGAGCCTCAGCGCGGTCGCCGACAACCAGCCGAGCAACCTTTCGGTCTTCGCCATGACACAGGCCGGTCAGGGCGTGCGCATGGAATACGAACTGGAGGCGAGCGCCTGGGTGCTGATCATTCCGATCACGGGCAAGGCGTCCTTCAATGTCGAGATGCAACCGAACGGAACCTATGAGATCCGTTCGCGCGTGCGCACGACCGGCCTCGCCGATGTTCTTGTCGATTACGACATGCGCCTCGGTGCGTCGGGCTATCTGCGTGGCGACACGCTCTCCACCTTTTCCTATGTCTCGCAGAACAATGACGGCAAGAAGAACCGCCGGGTCGAACTCCTCTACGGTGAGAGCGATGTCTCCATGAAGGCGACGCCCCGCTTCGGCAATCTCGGCGAGCCGCCGGCGAAGCCGGCCCAGAAGCTTGAGGCGAAGGACCCGATCACGGCGCTCATCTCCTACGCGCTCGAGCCCCGCGGTGACACGCCGCACGAGCTTTGCGGGCGGACCATGAAGATCTTCGATGGCCGCCAGCTCACGCATCTGAAGATGAGCTATGTGAAGACCGAGAAGGTGAGGGCCAAGGCCTGGAAGGGCCAGGCGGTCGCATGTGACATCTCGATGGACAAGGTCGCAGGATACAAGGCCGGCGAGGCCAACAAGGACACGCTGACCGGCATTGACGGACCGCTTCGCATGTGGCTCGCGCCGATGCCGAACGGTTCCTATGTCCCGGTGAAAATCCAGGCCGACACCGATGATATCGGGAAGGTGACCCTGCAGGCCTCGAAGCTGCGCTTCAGCCCGCTTTGAAACAGGCTCGCAGCCGAACAATCCCGTTTGGCTGCGAGCCTTCTGTAGGGCAACTCTCCCGCAAACAGGAAGCGCAGACTATCCGGCATGGACAGTCTGCGCTGTTGAATGTGCGGGCAGACGGGACGGTATTGTCCCGACCTCCTGCGAACAAACCGCTAGCTTTCGAGTTCGGCCTGCAATTTCGCCATGGTATCCTGATCGGATTGTGCCAGCTGCATGATCTGGTTGTAGCGCTCCGGCGTCAGGCCTTCATCCGTGATCGCCTCGACGACGTCCTCGCGTGCTTCCATTTCCAGCTGCGCTGCTTCGTCCGGATCGGTGGAGTTCTGGATATCAGTGTTCGCTGTTTCCAGGACGTTGTTGACCTCCTTCAGCGCGGCAGCAAATTTCTTAATCTCCGCATCCTCGACCGGCGCAATGGACTGCGGCTGTGATGGCGGAGGGGCAGGCTGCTGTGCGACGGCTGTTCCGGCAGCGGCGATTGACAAGGCCGCAGCGGACAGGAAAGCCCCTGCACGGGTCTTCAATAGGTTTCTCATGAATGCTCCTCTCAGTTTGCTGAGGCCCCCAACCAAACAGGCATGGGCCCGCGATTCAACCGTGAAGCCGATTACAATTCAGTCACAAAGTTCAATTAATACAAGGATTTAATCTGCGCGTTACGGTACGGCCTGCTACGCGTGTGCCCGCGCCCAGTTCAAACGGGGCTTTTCCGCGCATGACCATCGAGGCCGAAACCGGGCTGGCCGGCAAGGCCACCCTGCGGGCCCCGACCTGACGCTTTGGCCCGCATGAATCATGCGCTAGACTGGTGACAGACCTGAAAAAGGACAACTGACCGTGGCCAATGAGGTTGCAACACTGGAGTCACCGGCCACGAGGACCGGCACCGGCCGCTGGGAGCTTGCGCGGCAGTGGGCGGTCGCCTGGAAGGCACTGAAATGGAGCGTCAACGCCTTCATCCTGATCGGCTTCCTGATGGTGATCGGTCAGGGCTTCCTGTTCTACCGCATGTTTGCCGACATCCATCCGGCCCTCGGGGTCGGTTTCGTGATCGTGCTGGGGGTGCTGCTCTTCATGCTCGTCGGGCGGCCCCTGATGAGCTTCTTCTCGACACCCGTCATGGCGCGACCGCCGCTGGTGAAGGGCCAGAAGCCGACGCTGGCGGACCTCAGGGCGCGGGTCGCCTTTGACAGGAAATACCTGAAGGCGCTCAGCCGCAATCCGGAACTGAAGGATGCCCGTCCCGCCATTGCCGATGATCTGCTGGCGCTGAACCGGCTCTTCGCAAGGGTGAACCAGGCGTCGGATGCGGATTGCGTCGCGCTGGCCGCCGAGATCGCCCGCTTTCAGGCCGAGCGGATCGAAGCACGGCTTGCCCCCATCGATGCGAAGGTCGACCGGATGATCAAGGCCGAGGCGGTCGGCGTCGGCGTGGCGACGGCAACCTCGCTGAATGGCACGATCGACGCTTTCATCGTGCTCTGGCGTGCGGCCAATCTGATTTCGCGGATTGCACGCGCCTATTTCGGACGGCCCAATCTGCGCGGCAGCCTGCTCATTCTCAGGGATGTCGCCGCGATTGTCGTGATCAGCCGGGCCGCCGACGACATTTCCGAGATGACCGGCGAAGTGGTCGGGGGCCTGCTCGGCCGGATGGGCGGGCTGGTCGCCGGGCCGGTGATGGACGGTGCCATCAACGCGACCATGACGCTCAAGCTTGGCTATCTGGCGAAAAAGCGGTGCCGCAGTTTCGAGGCCTGGACCGAGGAGCGGGCAAATTCCCTTTACGCCGAGGCCATGTTGCGCGTGCGCCGCGATGCAGGTGCCGTGATCACCGATCTCATGAAGCGTGTCGGCGGTCTGTCGGCAAAGGCTGCAAGCGCGGCACAGGCAACCATGCGGGGCACGAAGAACAGCTGGACCACGGTTCGCAGCTGGTTCGGCCGGCAGGAGGGTGCGGAGCCCGAAACCGGCAGCTGATCAGCGCTCAGTGTCCTCACTGTAGCTATCTTCCAGTTCCTCGCGGCTGATTGGCGTGTCCTGAGCCGCATCGCCACTTGTGCGGGGCTTTGCGCCCATGTCAGCCATCAGCGTGTCGGGGGCATTGGGATGACGCTCGTCATCCGGCGTGTAGACGGGCGAGCGGTCCTCATCGATCCGCGGCTCATCATCATCTTCGGCGGGCGGACGCGGCTGGCCATCATCGCGCAGGACACCGCGATCGGTTTCGGACACGCGTTCGGCCGGTTCATCATAGGCGCGCTGGCGCGATGTCTCGTCCCGGCGCTGGACGTCGGTCGGGTATTCGGTCGGTTTCCGGTCGGTCATGGCGTTTCTCCTTCTGTCGAAGGTTCAACGTGGGCCGCCTGAAGCCGTTCCGCCTGCGCCCTGACGGCTCAGTCGGTGACGCGCGGCTGGTAGCACTTGTCCGGATCGGGCGCCACGTGACCGGAATCCTCTTCGTCGCCAGCGCTGGCGGCATGGCTGTCGTGATCGTCTTCAGCGTCGTTTTCGGCATCGGGAACCGCTTGTTCCACCGCCTTGTCATCATCACTGCTTTTCATCCGTGCTCCTCCTGAATTATCTTCGCTCCCAGACCCTGCGCCCGTCAAGCTGACTTGCGCTCGGCCAGCCTTTGGGCAAGAACGCCCACTGCGAAATCCCAGCTGGGCGCGTCATGCGTTCCTGAGCCAACGAGGCCCCATGGCCAATCTCAAAGCCGTTCTCGGCCCCACCAACACCGGCAAGACCCATTACGCCATCGAGCGCATGCTGGCGCATACGACCGGCATGATCGGCCTGCCACTGCGACTGCTCGCCCGTGAAGTCTACGACCGCGTCGTGGCGGCGAAGGGGCCTGCGTCAGCCGCACTTGTGACCGGTGAAGAAAGAATATGGCCGGAATCTGCCCGTTACATCATCGCAACGGTCGAGAGCATGCCGCTCAGCCACGAGGTGGAGTTCATGGCGGTGGACGAGATCCAGCTCGCCGCCGATCCCGACCGCGGCCACATCTTCACTGATCGCATCCTTCATGCGCGCGGGCGCGGCGAGACACTGCTGCTCGGCTCGGAGACCATGCGGCCGGCCCTGCACGCGCTGGGACTGAACATCAGCGCCGACCGGCGGGAGCGTTTCTCGCAACTGTCGCATCTCGGGCCGGTGAAGGTGACCAAGCTGCAGAAACGCACCGCCATTGTCGCCTTCAGTGCATCAGAGGTCTATGCCATTGCCGAGCTGATGCGCCGCCAGCGGGGCGGGGCAGCCGTGGTGATGGGGGCGCTCAGCCCGCGCACACGCAATGCCCAGGTCGAGCTCTACCAGTCCGGCGAGGTGGATTATCTCGTGGCGACCGACGCGATCGGCATGGGGCTGAACCTCGATGTCGATCATATCGCGTTTGCCTCGCGCTCGAAATTCGATGGCCGCCGCCGTCGCCCGCTGACCGCCGCCGAGACCGCCCAGATCGCCGGCCGCGCCGGGCGTTTCCGCAGCGACGGGACGTTTGGCGAGACCGCTGATTGTCCGCCCTTCGGGCCGGAACTGGTGAGCGCTGTCGAAAACCATGTGTTCGATGCCGTCGGCCAGCTCTCCTGGCGCAATGCCGAGCTTGATTTCACCAGTGTGGACCATCTCCTGAAAACGCTGTCTGCCCCGTCGCGCTCCTCCATACTGCGCCAGAACCCTCATGCGCTGGACGAATGGACGCTGCGGCGGCTGAAGGAGGAGGGGCTGGCGGCGGGCGCGTCGTCGCCGGAACGCGTGCAGCGGCTCTGGGGTCTCTGCTGCCTGCCCGATTTCAGGGATGCCGGGCCGGAAGGTCATCTGCGCCTTGTGGAACAGGTGCTGGAAGTGCTCGCCGATCCGGCGGCGCGGCTCGACAATGATTTCATGGCGCGGCGGCTGTCCTCGCTTGACGATATCGAGGGCGACATTTCCCAGCTTCAGGAGCGCGTCGCCGCGATCCGCACCTGGACCTATGCGGCCTACCGCGACGACTGGCTCGCGGAGCCTGAAAACTGGCGCGAGCGCACCCGTGCGGTCGAGGACCGGCTGTCGGACGCGCTGCACGAGAAGCTGACCCAGCGCTTCGTCGACAAGCGCACCTCGGCGCTGATTGCAGGGCTGAAGAAGGAAGACGCGCTCGACACCGAGATCAGCCCCGAGGGTGAGATCAAGGTGGAAGGCCATCTTGTCGGCAAGCTTGAAGGCCTCGTCTTCAAGCCGGTGGCAACGGGCTCGACGCTGGAGGGCAAGGCGGTGAAGAACGCCGCGCTCGCCGCTCTGCGCCCGATCCTGTCGCAGCGCCTGTCCGACATTTCGCATGCCATGTCGCCCGCCTTCAAGTTCGACAAGGATGGCAGCGTGACCTTTGACGGCCATGCGGTGGCCAAGCTCACCGCCGGTCATGACTGGCTGAGCCCCAGGGTGGAGATGATCGGCGCGGCCGAGGCGACAACGGACCAGCGCGACCGGGCCGCCGCGCGCATTGCCGACTGGGTGAACGAACAGACCGCCCATCGCATGCCCACGCACATGCAGCTGAAAGTCACCGAGAAGACCTCCGAGCTTGAGGGGCTGGCGCGCGGCATTGCGTACCGCGTCATGGAGTCCGGTGCCGCCATCGATCTGCGCAGCGACGACCCCTCCCACAGGCTGACGGCGGACCAGCGCGAGGCGCTGAAGATGAAGGGCCTGCGCGCGGGGCGGGTGTCAGCCCACGCGCCGGACGCCCAGAAACCTGCCGCGCAAGCCCATGCCGCACGCTTGCGGACCGTGTTCTCGGGCGCTGACTGCCCGCGCGCGCCGGAAGGGGCCGGCAGTTTCGCAATTGATGAGCGCTGGACCGACGAGGCCTTGTCGACCGCGGGCTATCTCCGCTTCGGGCCGCGTGCGATCCGTGCCGATCTTGCCGAGCGCCTTGCCTGGGAGATTGACAAGCGCCGCAAGGAGGCGGGGAAGAACCTCTTTGAGCTTCCGCCGGAGCTTGCCTCGATCGTGTCGTGCCCCGGTGCGGACTTCCCGCTCGTGCTGAAGGGTTTCGGCCTTCTGCCTGCGGAGAAGGACGAGGCCGGTGTGGTGACCGCATGGCGCTATGGCCGCCGTGGCACGCCAGACGGCCAGCCCGACCGTCGCCCCAAACGCGGGCCTCGTCGCGAGGGGCAGGGCGGCCCGGCTGGCGGCCCCCGCGCCGGCAAGCCGGAACCGCGTGGGGAACGCCCCCAGCGTGCCCGCCGTCCAGAGCCGAAGCCGGTCAATCCGAACAATCCCTTCGCCGTGCTCGCCGCTCTCGTCGAGCCGCCGAAGCCTGCACCGAAAAAGAAGCCGAAGAAGAAAAAGCCGAAGCCGGAACCGACTGGGACGCCCGGTGAGGAGACGGCACCCTCAGCCGGGCAGGCTTCCACGCCGCAGGAACCCCCTCCTGCCGAACCATCAGACGCGCGTCGCGCGGGTCCCGATCCGGACGCTGACACGGCCTCTCACGCCGGGAACGGACGTGAAGACGTGCCTGAAACGTCCACCCCGGCTGATGCCGACAAGCGCTGACAAGGACGCCCTTGGACGACACCGAAACTCTCCGCCTCGATGTCTGGCTCTGGCGCGCGCGCTTCTTCAGGACCCGCACGCTGTCGGCCGAGGCGATCACGAAGCGCGGCGTGCGCGTGGACCGGACCGGGCAGGTGAGAAAGATCACCAAGCCGGGGGCAACGGTCGCACCGGGGGATGTTTTGACCTTGCGCCTCGGGACCCATATCAGGACTGTTGAAATCGCGGACCTCGGCACCCGTCGCGGCCCGCCCAGCGAGGCGCAGGCGCTCTATATCGATCACACCCCGCGCCCTGAAGAGGACAGCTGAGCCATGATGACCGCCCTGAGGCGCCTGTTCAAATCGAGACCCGCTGGCATCGAGCCTGACCGGGTCAATGATCCGAAAGTGGCCACGGCTGCGCTCCTCGTCGAGGCCGCGCTCTCCGATGGCGTTTATGCCGAGGTGGAGCAGGCCGCGATCCTGAAAGTGATCGGCGACGCCTTCGAGATCGGCGAGGAGGAGGCGCAGGCGATCCTCCGAGAGGCCGAGCCGCAGAGCGAGCAGGCCGTCGATGCCTGGCGTTTCACCACCATTGTCAAGACCCTTCCACTGGAGACGCGGCTGAAGGTGATTGGCGGGCTCTACAAGGTGGCCAGTGCCGATGGCGATTCCTGCAAGTTCGAGGAAGCCTTCATCCGCCATGTGGCGTCGCTGCTGCACATCGCGGATGTCGACCGCGCACATGCGCGCCGTGACGCGCTTGGGGAGGGCAAGTGAGACCTGCTGAGCGCCCCTGCGAGGTCCCACCAATTGACAGGCGTTCTCGCCGCGCTATTCCCGGCTTCCAAGGAGAAGACCGCCCATGACCTATCTCGTCACCGATGCCTGCGTGCGCTGCAAGTATACCGATTGCGTGGAAGTCTGCCCGGTGGACTGTTTCTATGAAGGCGAGAACATGCTCGTCATCCATCCTGACGAGTGCATCGATTGCGGTGTGTGTGAACCGGAATGCCCGGTGGAGGCGATCGTGCCGGACACCGAGGATGATCCGGACGGCAAGTGGCTGAAGATCAATGCCGATTTCTCGAAATCCTGGCCCGTGATCACGCGGCGCAAGGATCCGCCCGGCGACCATGAGCAGTTTGCCCAGGAAACGGGCAAGTTCGAGAAATATTTCAGCCCGAAGCCCGGTGCCGGCGACTGACAGAGATGTTGCCGGCCCGCTGGCAGCCTGACTGCGGGGCCGCTCCAACGCTTCGTAGACTCCCGGAATTGACATGACTGCAAGTTGAACACTTGCGGAAATCACTATTTTTGTGTAAAGCTACAAGCCTTGGCGAATTCATAGAGACATACGGAACAGGACTTTTGCGGCCAGAAATGGCAGGCGACGGTCCCGCTCGTGCTGTTAAGATGAAGGGCCCTAACGTCGCGTGGTCGAGGTGAATAAAATGGCGAAAATTCAGGAAAAAGAACTGACCTTTGAGGTTGGCCAGCACATTGTCTATCCCGCTCACGGCGTCGGCAACATTGTCGGCATCGAGAAGCAGTCTGTGGCAGGCATGGAGCTGGAAGTCTACGTCGTGTCCTTCGATCAGGACAAGATGATCCTCCGCGTGCCCACCAATCGTGCAGCCGCCTCCGGCATGCGCTCGCTCGCCGGCACAAAGCTGGTCGAGGACGCGCTGAAGACGCTCGGCGGCCGTGCCCGCATCAAGCGCACCATGTGGTCGCGCCGGGCGCAGGAATACGAGGCGAAGATCAATTCCGGCGACCTGATCTCGATTGCGGAGGTCGTGCGCGACCTTCACCGCGGCGATGACCAGCCCGAGCAGTCCTATTCCGAGCGCCAGCTCTATGAGAGCGCGCTTGACCGCATGGCACGCGAACTGGCGGCTGTGGAGAACATCGAGAAGGACGTGGCCATGGAGCGGCTGGCAGAGAGCCTTTCCAAGAAGGCCGCCTGATCGACGTTGACCAGACTTGAAATTTCGGAAGGGCGGGGTGAACCACTCCGCCCTTTTTGTCGTAACCCTTCATAAACGCCTGCGTGAGCGCGGGCGCGATCGGCTCCCGGTATGGTCCGGGCTGGCACGATCCTTGAGAAGGGAGACTGAGGATGGCGTCCAACTGGTCCGAGAACTCCGCCGAGCGTCGGTTCGTGAAGACGGCGATGAAAGTGCCGCTGCTGGAACAGGATCATGAGCGACAACTCGCCGAGCGCTGGCGCAATGACCAGGACGAACAGGCGCTGCACGAACTCACCCAGGCCTATATGCGCCTCGTCATCTCCATGGCCGCGAAGTTCAAGAATTACGGCCTGCCCATGACCGATCTCGTTCAGGAGGGATCGGTCGGACTGATGCAGGCCGCCGCCCGTTTCGAGCCTGAGCGCGAGGTGCGCTTCTCCACCTATGCCAGCTGGTGGATCCGTTCCTCCATTCAGGATTACGTGCTGCGCAACTGGTCCATCGTGCGCACCGGCACGACAGCGGCGCAGAAATCGCTCTTCTTCAACCTCCGCCGCCTGCGCGCCATGATCAATGACACCGGCGACGGTGCGATCACGCCGGAGAATCGCGGCTGGATCGCCAAGCATCTCGGCGTCAACGAGCGCGATGTGGAGAACATGGCCGCCCGGCTGTCGGCGGCTGATCGGTCCCTCAATGCCCCGCTCGCGGTCGATGGCGATGCGCAGTGGCAGGACATGCTCGCCGATGAGAGCGCGGAGCCGGAAGAGGAAATCATGACGGCCCATGACGGCATGCGCCGTGCAGAATGGATCCAGGAGGCGCTGAAGGCGCTGAACGAGCGGGAAATGACCATCATCCGCCAACGCAAGCTGAGCGAGGAGACCGTCACGCTGGAAAATCTCGGCAACCAGCTCGGCATATCCAAGGAGCGCGTGCGCCAGATCGAGCACCAGGCCCTGATCAAGCTGCGCAAGGCGCTCACGAAGATTGTCGGTGATCCGGAAGAGGCGGGGCTCCTGCCCGGCGTTTAGGGAAGCGATCAGGAGTGAAACGAGAGATGGTCGCTACACACGCCTGTTCCGGCGCAAGGATCGGTTCACAGTCTATGCCGTTCCTTTCAGCCTTGCTTCAAAGGCCGAGCACATCCCCCATGCCGTAAAGCCCCGGCGACTGGTTCAGCGCCCAGGCGCCCGCGTGTAGCGCACCGTCGGCGAAGACGCGGCGGTCCAGCGCCGTGTGGGAGAGGCGGAGGGTCTCGCGGGCGGCGGCGAACATCACCTCATGCTCGCCGAAGATGCCGCCGCCGCGTTTCACCGAGAAGCCAATCGAGCCCTCAGCACGAGGCCCGGTCCGGCCGTCATCGGGGGCGCGGCGGAGCGTTTCGAGGCGCGCACCGCGTCCGCTGGCAGCCGCTTCACCCAGCATGAGCGCGGTGCCGGAGGGTGCATCCACCTTGTGGCGGTGATGGGCCTCGCTGATCTCAATGTCCCAGGACTCGCCCGGCAGCGCGTGAGCCGCACGCTTCACGAGCGCCATCAGCATCTGCACGCCAAGAGAGAAATTGCCGGCCTTCACAATGGCAAAGCGCCCGGCATGGGCGTCGATCTCGTCTTCCTCGGTGGCGCTGAAACCTGTCGTGCCGATGATGACGGCGCTGACGGGCGTGTCGTGGAGGGCCTTCAGGGCGTTGAGCGTTACGGCCGGTGCGGTGAAATCAACCCAGACATCGGCGGCGCGGGCGGCATGTGCGGGGTCCGGCGTCGTCATCTGCCCGACTGGATCGCGCCCGATCAGGCGGCCGAGATCGTCGCCCGCTTCCTCGGGGCGTTCGGTCCCGCCGGCGAGGGTCCAGCCGCTATCAAGCGCAGCTTCAAGGAGTTGCCGGCCCATGCGGCCGGCCGCCCCGGCGATTGCAATCCTGTTCGTCATGAGGGGCAGCCTTAATCGGAATTCGCCCGGAGGCAAATGGCTGGCCGCGGGGCGCTCAGCCGGTGGCCGCAACCACCTCCTCGGCGAAATCCTCGTAATCGATCAGGATTTCCGCCCCGGCCGGAATGGGCGTGCGGGCCGTGAGCATCACGGTTTCGGCAGCCGCATCAACGGCGAAGGCCGCATTGGCTTCCGGACTGTGATTGCACATGGAAATCTCGCCAAAGGCGACCGCGCCGCGCGTGCCGGCCTCAGTCTCATCGAAATGGAAGATATAGTGATAGACCTTCGTGGCCTTGAGTGCGGCGGTTTCATCGACGCTCAGGACCAGCAGCGGATAGGTGCCGATCTCCTCTCCCGGCGCGAGGTCACGGGCGGCGAAGAGGCCGCGGCCATGAACCGCCGAACGCGCCACGAAAACCTTGTCCCGCCCGCTCATCTCACCTTGCCATCCTCTGTTCGAGCCGCGTCGCATACCAGCCAATGATGCGCCGCCAAAGCTCGTCCTTCAGCACCGCCGCCTCTGTGTCGATTTCGAGGTTCGGATTGTCATTGATCTCGATCACCACGACGCCGGTCTCGGTCTCCTTGAGGTCGACACCATAGAGACCGTCGCCGACGAGACGGGCGGCGCGTGTCGCGATGTCGACAACGTCCGGCGGGGCGTCGGCAATGGCGAGCGTGGTCGATCCGCCTTCGGTCATCTTGCCACCCTCGCCATGTCGAACGATCTGCCAGTGGCCGCGCGCCATGCGGTACTGGCAGGCATAGAGCGGCTCGCCGCCCAACACGCCGATGCGCCAGTCGAACACGGTCGGCACATAGGTCTGCGCGATCAGGAGGGCGGTCTCGGAGAACATTTGTTTCGCACCGGCCTCGAGTTCGGCGAGCGTTTTCGCCTTCACCATGCTCGCGCCGAAGGAGCCATCAGGCGTTTTCAGGACGACAGGGCTGCCGAGGCGCTGGAAGACAACCGCCAGGTCTGTGCTGCGGTCGAGGATCTCGGTCTTCGGGATGGGAAGGCCCGCCTTTTCGAGCAGTTCCTTGAGATACACCTTGTTGGTGCAGCGGATCATGGACAGCGTATCGTCCATGACCGGCATGCCCTCCTGTTCGGCGCGGCGGGCGAATTTGTAGGTGAAATTGTTCGTCGCCGTGGTCGCGCGGATGAACAGCGCGTCGAACTCCGCAAGGCTTGAGAGGTCGGAGGGCTCCAGCAGTTCGACCTCGACGCCCATCTTCTCCGCAACGCTCGTCAGGCGTCTGATCGCGTTCGGTCTTGACGGCGGCGTGCGCTCGTCCGGGTTAACCAGCACGGCGAGCGACCATTTCGCTGCTGGGCGCGATTTCGGCACGCTCATGCGGGTGTTGGTGTAGGCCGCCATGGCGTCGAGGAAGAAGGCCCGGCGTCCGCCTTTCAGCTTGTGCGGCGGGATGGCGCGGATGCGCGTGATCTCGAAGGACGGCTTCTCATCGAATTCAAGCTCCAGCGCCGGGGTACGGAACCAGTCTGCGGCCTCGCGGGCAAGGCGTTCGAAGCCGGTCGCGTCGGTGCGGGCAAAGGCGATGAAGAGGCTGTCTGTCGCGACTGCACCCTTGGCGCGCGCTTCTCTCAACCTCGCATTCAGATCGGGCAGGGCGTGGGCATAGAGCGTTTTCTGGGACAGCTCCACCATGGTCTGGACGCTCGGACTGACACGGTGGCCGCGCGCCTCGGCAAGCAGTGAGGCGTAATAGCCCTCAGACTGATAGGCATAGGAACGGGCGAGGTTCAGCACATAGGGCCGACGTCCGCTGAACAGCGACGGGCTTTTCAGATAGTCGCTGATGCGCATCACCTTGTGCGGGGTTTCCGCCTGGCCGATATCGTTCAGCGCGTCCACAAGGACCAGCCAGTCGCTCAATGGCGGGCATCCTCATGGGGGACAATCCGCTTTTCCATGTGCTGTGCGTCTTCTCCATCGCCATAATAGCGAGACAATCGCGCGATTACGCCGAAACCAGTGGATTCGTAAAGTGATATTGCGGCGAGGTTGGAGGCGCGCACCTCAAGACGCAGGGTGTGGCTGCCCTGCTCGGCGGCGAGGGCCTCGGCGGCGGAGAGGAGCGCGCGGGCGAGCCCTCGTCCCCGCGCAAACGGCGCGATGCTGAGGGAATAGAGCCTCGCCTTGCCTGCGCCACGCCGGAAAAGAACGACGGCAGCCCCCTCGATCGCCTCAGCGCCGTCAACGACCAGCATGGCGGCCGGCCCCCTGAGGAAGCGCCGGAAGCTGCGCCGGGAGATGCGGTCGGCCTCGGGAAACATGGCCTCAAGCGAAACGAGTCTGTCCAGGTCCCCGATCCGGGCCGGGCGTATGGCGGCTTGCACGGGCCCTGACGCCTTATCCAAGCGGGTAGTCGGCTTCCGCAGTGTAGCGGGTTGGCCCCTTCGAGAAGGTCTGGCTCGAATAGAGGTGAAAACGGTCAACCCAGAAGGGTCCGGAGCGGTAGTGGCTTGTCCGCTTCACATAGCCGCCAACGGCATCGGGCGGGGTGTTGTGAAGATAGGCGAGCGTGATGTGCGGCTTGAAGGGGCGCGGTTCGGGAGGCAGGCCGGCGCGCCTTGCGGCCCCTTCGCAGCGCCGGGCGAGACGCTTCAGCTCCACATGGTTCTCCTCATCCACACCCCGCACCACTGCATGCACCGAATAGGGCTCGCGGCGACCGAAGAAATCGGTGCCGATGGCTTCCAGTTCAAGTTGCGGCATTCCGATCTGGCCGAGTTCATGGTCGAGGTCGCGGGCGATGGCCCCGTTAACCTCGCCGAAGAAGCGAAGCGTAATGTGGAAGTTTTCCGTCGGCCGCCAGCTCGCACCCTCAAGCCCCTTCTGGAGCTCGACAAGGCCGTCATGCACCTCTTCGGGCACGGGCAGGGCGGCAAACAGGCGGAACATCTCACTCCCCGGCCTCCGGACCGCTGGCGCGCTGCCAGACGATCTCACCGCCGACAATGGTCATGACCGGCTCGATGGCGAGCATGTCCTGCTCACCAGCTTTCATGAAATCCCCGTCAAACACCGAGAAATCGGCAAGCTTGCCGACCTCGATGGTGCCGAGATCGTCTTCCATGAAGGCGGCAAAGGCCGGTCCGGCCGACAGCATTCGCAAGGCATCGAAGCGCGAGACCGCCTGTTCAGGGGCCCAGCCTTCTTCCTGGAAACCGTCAAGGCTCTTGCGGATGGTGGCGGCGTAGAATTCGATGTTCGGGCTGCCGACCTCGACCGGCGCGTCCGATCCGCCGGCGATCACGACGCCCGCATCGAGCAGGCTCTGCCAGGCATAGGCGCCTTCGAGCCGGGAAAGGCCCAGCCGGTCCGGCGCGAAGAAGAGATCGCCAATCGCGTGGCTGGGCTGCATGGAGGCGATGACGCCAAGCTCGGCAAAGCGCGTGATGTCCTGCGGGCGCAGGATCTGTGCATGTTCGATGCGCCAGCGCCCGTCCGGCAGGGGCGCGACATCGCCGGCGAAAACCGCCTCGACCGCATCCAGCACGCGGGTGTTGGCCAGGTCGCCAATCGCATGGATGGCGAGCGCGACACCTTCGCGGTCGGCGCGCACCAGCAGGTCTTCCAGTTCAGTCTGCGAGAGCAGGGCAAGGCCGGTTTCGCCGGGCCGGTCGGCATAGGGCTTTGACAGGAGCGCGCCGCGCGAGCCGAGCGCGCCGTCCATGTAGACCTTCACCGCGCGATTGGTGACGGTGGGCGTCTCGAATTCGCGGCCCGCAGCCATGTCAAAGCCTGCCGGATCGAAGGCATTGTAGAGCCGGATCGGCAGACGGCCATTCCTTGCGAGACGCTCGATGATGGCGGCGTGCAGGGGATCGACGCTCATACTGTGCATGCCGGTCCAGCCGCGTGAGGCATAAAGGCGCGCGCCGGTCTCAAAGGCCTCGACCAGGTCGGTTTCCGAGGGTTCGGCGACGAGCTGCATGACCGGCGACATGGCGGTGTCGATCAGGAGGCCGGTGGCGTTTCCCTCGGCGTCACGTTCGATGCGTCCGCCTTCGGGGTCGGGCGTGTCGGGGCCGATGCCTGCGGCCTCGAGCGCGGCGGAGGACGCGACCAGCGCATGGCCGTCGGCGCGCACGAGGATGACGATCCTGCCAGGCGCAACGGCATCGAGATCGGCGGCTGTCGGCATGCGGTCTTCCGGCCAGCCGGTCTCGATCCAGCCGCGACCGAACAGCACCGCGCCTTCGGGCAGGTCAGAGGCTTCCGCATCGATCCGGGTCACGAGTTCGGTCAGCGAGGCGGTACCGGCGAGGTCGAGCATCATTTCGCGCTGGCCGATGCCGAGCAGATGGGCATGAGCGTCGGTAAAGCCCGGATACATGAAGGCCCCGGCGAGGTCGATGCGTTCCGCCGCGCTCGCGTTGATGGCCTCGGTCAGCCCCGCGGTGCTGCCCGTGAAGATGATCCGCCCGTCAGCGCCGATGGCGACCGCCTCCACCGTCGCACCGTCAGCGACGCCGGTATAAATTGTGCCGCCTTCGAAAATGCGCGCAGCCGCCGGAAGCTCGGCGGCGTCCTCGGCGCTGCAGGCGGTGATCATAAGGGCGCTCAGTGCGGCCAGCAGGTGTCTTGCAATCATGATTCAGTCTCCGCCCATTTGCCGATCAGCGCCCTGAACGGCCTGATGCTGATGGTTTCGAAAAGGTCCGCCTTAACATAGGGGTCGCTGGCGAACAGCATTTCCAGTTCGGCGACGCTCTCGCCCTCCATGATGAAGCAGGAGCCGGCGAGCGTTTCGCCATCACCGGCCAGCATGGGACCTGCAACGCGGATGCGGTCGGCGAAGCCCTTCGTCCATTCGAGGTGCGCGGGCCGGTTGGCCATGCGGACCTGCAGATGGCCGGGCTTGTCAATGGCGTGGATGATGAAGAGCATGGGACGGTGTTCCTCAGGCGACGGTTTCACTCTCGGCCTTGAAGGGGCGGTTGAGCAGGGCCTCCATGGCCGCTTTCACATCGACCTCGCCGGCGAGCAGGCGCGCGACGGCCTCCGAGATCGGCATTTCGACGCCCTGGCGTCTGGCGAGTTGGACGAGTGCCGGGGCGGTGGCGGCACCTTCGGTCACGGCCTTTCGCTCGGCGAGGATGTCGCTCGCGCTGCGGCCCTCGCCCATCGCCTTGCCGAAGCTCATGTTTCGCGACTGTTCAGACGAGCAGGTCAGCACGAGGTCGCCGAGACCCGAAAGGCCTGCAACGGTTTCCGCCCGGCCGCCAAGGGCGAGCGCGAGCCGTGTCATCTCCGCAAAGCCGCGCGCGATGAGGGCGGCATGGGCAGACTTGCCGAGCCCGAGCCCGATGCAGATGCCGCAGGCAATGGCGAGCACATTCTTCACTGCGCCGCCCACCTCCGCGCCGACCAGGTCGGTTGAGGCATAGGGCCGGAAGGTCGGCAGGCCGATGGAGGCGATCCAGGCGCTGGCATCGTCCGGCGTGGCGCTTGCGAGCGTGACAGCGGTCGGCAGGCCGCGTGCCACATCGGAGGCAAAACTCGGTCCCGACAGGACAGAGGGGCGCGCCTGCGGCAGGATGTCGGCGAGGACATCGGTCTGGAGCTTCAGCGAGGACTGCTCCACGCCCTTGGCGCAGAGCGCGACAGGTGTCGGACGGGTGAGGTGCCGGTCGAGCGTGACATAGGACGGGCGGGCGAACTGCGCGGGCACCACGGCGAGGATGGCATCGACCCCCGCCATGACGGCCATGTCGCTGGAGGCCTCGATCGCGGGCAGGCTGAGGCCCGGCAGGTAGACCGGATTGCCCTCGCCTCTTGACAGGGCCTCTGCCACCTCGGTCTCACGGGCCCAGATGACCACGTCGCGGCCAGCCCGCTGCGCGACCACGGCAAGGGCTGTGCCCCAGGCCCCGGCACCGAGCACGCCGATGCGCTGGAACACGGTTGTGTCTGAACGAATTGTTGAAGATTCAAGCATGATCAGTAGTCTGAGATGATGGACATGAAGACCGAAGAGAAGAAGGCGGATGAAACGCGGGCGCTGATCCTTCAGGCGGCGATGACGCGCATCCTGCATTATGGCTATGGAAAGACAACCATGGCCGAGATTGCACGCGATTGCGACATGTCGGCGGGCAATATCTACAGGTTTTTTGCCTCCAAGCTAGACATCGCCGAAGCGCTCGCCTGGAAGAAGCACGGCCTGCTGATGACCGAACTCTCGCGAATCGCCTCGGACACGGGCAAGCCTGCGCCGGAACGCCTGCGCGCCCTCCTCTGGCGGCATATGCAGTACTGGTTCGACCTCGTCGCCAAGGATGACAAGGTGCTGGAGATTGCCGAAGTGCTCGAGCGCGAACGCCCGGGTTTCGTGCGCGACGAAGCGCGCCTGCAGCGCAAGCATTTTGTGCGCATTCTGGAGGACGGCGTGAAATCGGGCGAATTCGCGCCGATCGACGATACCGAGCTGATGGCCGACACCATCCAGACCGCGACCATGAAATTCTGCTATCCGACGCTGCTCTCCAAGGTGCCGCGCGAACGGCTGGAGGATGAGATGCGTCGTGTCTCCGACCTGATCCTTCGCGGCCTCTCAAGCTGACCGGCACCCATTACAGTGCGGTTTGGCCTGTCCGGGGAGCCGCCTCCGTTTATCCCTGTGTCAACGGAGGACAAGCCTATGAGACCGACACTTTTCCTGAAGGTCAGCCTTTGCGCGCTGGCCCTTGGCCTTTCGGCACCCTCCCTCATCGGGGAGACCGCAATGGCGCAGACCGTAACCGGGTATGAACTCGACAAGATTGAAGGGGCGATGGGCTCGTCCCAGCTGGCCGACAATCCCTCGATTTTCGACGGGACGAGATTCGTTGATGGCGCCGATATCGGCACGGCCAATCGGTACATGAACGACTTCATCCGCGCCAACAACAACGTGGTGCGGACCTTCAACAGTCTTACCGGCAATGCGCAGAACTCACCCCAAGGCAAGGCGCTCCTGGAGTTTGCCAATGCCAACACGGCAAAGGCCAACGCGATGCGGGCCGACTGGACGCGCTTCGAGGCAGATGCCCGTGCCGCCGAGGAGCGCGCCGCGCAGGAAGCCGCAGCAGCTGCAGCCGCTGAAACTGAAGCCCTGCGCGCCGAAGCCGAGCGCCGCGCCGCCGAGGCCCGGAAGCGCGCTGAAGAGAAGGCGATGGCCGAGGTGACGCCCGCACCGGGCATTGCGCCGGACACCGGTCCGGGCCTGACGCCTGCGCCGGCTTCGGCTCCGGCTTCGGACGAGGTCGGGCTGCTGGAGGGCGGTGACGACAATCTTGCCGCCTGCCAGGCCTTCAAGCAGGATGTCATGAATGGCAATCAGGACCGGATGCAGACGCTGCGCGCAGTGCTCGCGGGCACGTCCTTGCGCATCGGCAACGCCGATGAGGTCAGGAACTGGCGCGCCTTTGCGAGCAAGGTGAGGGCGGCCTGCGAGGCGGCCGGTCCGCAGGTCACGCAGCGCAAGTGCAGGAATGCCTACAGCCCGGAGGACCAGCCGGCGAGCTGGTGCGCCGATATCGAGCGCACCGAGGAGGCGATCCGCGCCATGGTGATGGCCGAGGTGACCGGCCGGATCGACACGCTGACCCAGTACCAGGTCCAGAGCGTGGATGAGTTCATGGGGCAGGAGGGCTGGATCACGAAGACCGGGCCGCAGACCTTTGACGGCCTGTTCAACCCGGCTTCGATCCTCAATGACGGTGCAAGGAGGGAAATCGAGGCCATGCTGGTGGAAATCGACCTGACGCTCGAGGATGTCTCCGGCGAACTGTCGGCCTCGGCGGGCAAGATGAGTGAGCTGAGAGCGGCTGTTATCGAGACCGCGCCGAACTGGGAGCTGCCGTTCCGGGCCGGCGAGAACTATTCGTCACAGGTGGCGGGCAACATCCTGAACAGGGCCTATGGCGGCGACGCAAACATCAGTGTGAAGGATGCCTGGCTGTCGCGCATGGAGTGGAAGATTCACAAGAACAGCCTCGGCATTCCGGACCGCCGCACGCTTCCGGGCTATGTGCTCGTGCGGGTGAATGCCGATCCGGAGGGGCTCTGCCAGCTTCGCTCCTTCACCCTGACGGAACAGTTTGACGGCACGGGCTACCAGAAGGCGCAGTCGGTGAAGTTCGGTTATACGCGCTTCCACACCTGTCTGTGACGGATAGCCGGTGAACGCTGCCTAAAATGTTCATTGATAAGTCTGGTGGCAAGCCGTAGACTGTTCGAAGGTCGATCCCACGGACTGACCGGAATCCATTCCTTGCCCGGCGACGCCTCTCGCCGGGCTCTTTTTAGGCCATGAAGATGGCATAGACGACGAAACCCAGAAAGATGCCGATGCCGAGCAGGAAAATCTCGAGTTCGTGCTTCTCGATCCATTCCTCGGCACGTTCGCCGAGAACCATGACCAGCGCGGCCATCCAGCCATAGCGGATTGCGCGCGAAAGGGTCACCGCAACGACGAACCAGATCAGGCTGTAGCCGACGACGACCGCCGCTGCGGCACCGATCTGGAAGGGAAAGGGCGTCACGCCGATCAGGAAAAGCGATACGAAGCCGTTCTCCTTCAGTTGTTCCTGGGCGTCGGCATAGGTATCGACGGCACCGACCGATTCGACGAAGGGCTCGATCACGGGGCCTTCCAGCCACATGCCGAGGCTGTACATGGCAAGGCCCCCGGCGACATTGCCGATGAGCAGTGCCAGCGCGATCCTCCAAGCGCCGCGGCCGCGGCTGGCCATCATGGGCAGGAACAGCGGCTCCATCGCAATGAGGACAATCGTGTTTTCAACGAAGCCGATCAGCGCGGCGATGGGCAGGGCGTAGTGGCTTTGCGTGACGGCGCGCAGCCGCTTGCGGAGTTTCGCCTTGGAGGATTCAAAAAGGGCCATGCCTGCTTAAACCGCAGAAGGCATGGCCCGTTCCCGTGAGATGATATTTGTCATTGGCGGAGTTACCCGCCGAAGCCCTCGCCGACGCCGAAGTCGCGGCGCGCCGAGACGATGGTCACCATCACACCGGCCAGCACGTCGAGCAGGGTCATCATGGTGATGATGAAGAACACGCTGGTCGCAAATTGCGGGAAGAGCAGGAACTCCACCAGGCAGATGATGAAAATCACCATGGACAGCGCATGATTGAAAATCGTCGAGGTGCCGGTCGAGGTCGCCTTGATGATCTCGAAGAAAAGCATGGCCACGGCGAAAAGCAGGAGCGCGTCGCCGGAGGTGACCTGCCAGTGGACGCCTGAAATCATCGGCACCGAGAACAGGCCATTGGCGAGGTTGTCGATCATCGGGGAATAGGTCTTTGCCCCTTCAATCGCCGCCTCCGCTGCGTCGGCATCGCCACCGCCGAAGACAAACGCCATAAGATTGTAGATCAGGACCGGAAAAAGAAGCAGCGGGAAGCTGCTGAAGATTGCGCGCATGGGATGTCCCCTCCTTGGATCATTGCCGTTGCCGCCGGCGGAAGCCTTCCGCTTGCGCTCGAGCATGGCAGCACCCGCCATGCCAATCATCGCTTCCTTCGGCGGCTTGTTCATGGTCGTTCCCGTACAAGGCCAACACGGCCCCGTTTAGCGGAGTGCCGCGCCCATGGCGAGAGGTGACGTGCGTTTCATGTAAACAATCAGGTCCCGGCCGAGAACGATGCTCCCGGCGAGCCCGACGCCTCCACCCGCATCCAGATGCCTTCCTGATCTGCCTGAATGCGTTCGACGAGCAGGCGCGAGACCTGGCTGTCATCGTGGAAGGCGGCACCGGTGACGCTGTCGAGCAGGGCCTTGGCGAGATTGTCGAGGTCCATCCAGGGCGGGTCACCCTCATATTCCATGCGGATATGGACGTGGAAATCGCCGTATTTCGGGGAAATCCGCGTGAACTCCTTGCGAAAGAACTCGCGCAGCAATTCCTTGTAATAGCGCGCCTGCGTGGTCAGGCCGCGCACCGAAATCTCCAGCGCGCCGCCTTCCATGCGCGCGCGCACCTTGCCCTTGCCGGTCCAGTCGATCGTAACAGTCATGAATGACGCCTAGCGCGTCACCTGCCATCCCGCCAGTTCACGCCGCGCGATTGCCTCGATCACGTCAATGGCCGGATCGGTGTCGTTCAGGCAGGCCAGAGCGGCGAATTTCTCGCCACCGGCTTCGAGGAACTCCTCGCAGCCCTCCATGGCGATCTCTTCAAGTGTTTCCAGACAGTCGGAGATGAAGGCCGGAGAGGCCACAGCCAGCCGCGTCACACCCTCGCCCGGAAGCGCCTCAAGGCGCTCGTCGGTGTAGGGCTTCAGCCATTCCGTCGGCCCGAAACGGCTCTGAAAGCTCGTCTCGGCGAAGCCCTCCGGCCAGCCAAGGCGCTCCGCGACCAGCCGCGTCGTCTTGTGGCAGTGACAGTGATAGGGGTCGCCCTTGTCGAAATAGGATTTCGGGATGCCGTGATAGGACATCAGCACCTTTTGCGGCTCGAAATCGAGCGCAGCAATCTGGCGCTCCATGCTGGTGGCCAGAGCCTCGATATAGGCCGGATGGTCGTGGAACGGCCCCGCCGTGCGCACTGAAGGCTGCCAGCGCATCTTCATCAGCGCCTTGAAGGTCTTGTCGTAGACGCTTGCCGTGGTGGTGGCGGAGTATTGCGGATAGAGCGCGATGACCACGATCTTCGTGCAGCCCTTTTCGCGCAGGGCTTCAAGCTTCGATTCGATGGACGGGTTGCCGTAATTCATGGCGAAATCGACATGCACGCCGCTCATGCGCGCCTGAAGCCGCTCGGCCTGTGCGCTTGTGTAGACGAGCAGCGGCGAGCCCTCATCAGTCCAGACCTTCTTGTAGGCGCGGCCGGATTTCGACGGCCGGAAGGTCAGGATCGGCCCCTGAAGGATAAGCTGCCAGATGAAGGGATTGACCTCGATCACACGGCGATCGGAAAGGAATTCCGACAGATAGCGCCGCATCGACCAGTAATCGGTCCCGTCCGGCGTGCCGAGATTGACGAGCAGAACGCCCACCTCGCCCTGCGCCACGGGCGGGTGGCCTGCGGGCAGTTTCATGCTTGTGTCGAGGTCTGGTACGGTCATCGTATCGGGCATTAGCGGTTTCCATGCTGTCCGGAAAGGCAATCAGGTTTCGTTACGCTTCCTGAGGCGCATCGGATTGGCCGTTACGCCTGATCTTCCATGCAAGGGGGGAAGAGAGATGAAAATGCGACCGATCGCGGCAATGACGCTCGCCGGAACGATGATGGCACTCGTGGCGTGTGGTGGGGGTGACAAGACCACAGCCGCCGGTGGCGGGGCCTGCGCGCCGCTGGCCATCGAATTCGAGGGGGACGAGACCAGTCTTTCCCCGAAGCCCCGCGCGCCGATTGTGGCCGCAGCAAAGAAGGCGGTCGGCGAGTGCCCGCAGATCACCATCGCGTCGTATCCGGCCGGCGGCGATGAGGAAACCGCGCGCCTCCGGATGAACCATGTGAAGAACATCTTCCAGATGGGCGATCTCAAACATCCAGCTGACAAGATCACGGCGGCCGTGGTGGATGCACCCTCCGAAGACCTTGGCGGCAAGGTGCAAGTCTCCTTCTCGGCTGAATAGCCGCTTCTATGCAGCGCCATGGTGGGGATGCATGACTCCCGCCATGGCCGACGACATGAAACCCGATCCCCAGACCTCGCTCTACGAGACCGACTTCTATGCCTGGACCCCGCAGCAGGCCGAGCGCCTGCGGCGTGCCACGTTGGACGGTTCGCCAGAGGGCATGGACTGGCTCCATTTGGCCGAGGAGATCGAGGACATGGGTCGCGAACAGCTTCAGAAAGCCGAATCCCTCACAGAACGGATCATTCGGCATCTTTTCAAGCTGGCCTGTACAGAAAACGATGCTGCAGTCCGTGGTTGGCGCAAGGAGACTCGCGCCTGGCGACCGCAGTTGCGACGGGTCCTGAAGCGGGATCCCAAAGTCCTTTCGGATTTGCGCGATGAATTGGAACAACTTCACGGGGATGCTGCCGAAGCCATTCTTGAAGATTTTCTGATCGATGAGCCGACGGCGCCCGTCGACACCACCCTGCGCTGGACGCTGGAACAGATCCTTGGTGAGGCTGATGATCCTCTCGACGCCTGAATGTCCGGTCTGCTAAGGCCCCTCGACCTTATTTTAAACAGGGGACGAACATGACCGAAAACACCCGTACCGAATCCGACACGATGGGCTCCGTCGAGGTGCCGGCCGACAAGTACTGGGGCGCACAGGCGCAGCGCTCGCTCGGCAATTTCAGGATCGGATGGGAACGCCAGCCCGAGCCGATTGTCCGCGCCCTCGGCGTGGTGAAGCGCGCCGCCGCCGAGACCAACATGGCACTGGGCAAGCTCGACGCGCGCATTGGTGAGGCCATTGTCCGGGCGGCTGACGAGGTGATCGAGGGCAAGCTGAACGCGCATTTCCCGCTTGTGGTCTGGCAGACCGGTTCCGGCACCCAGTCGAACATGAATGCCAATGAGGTGATCGCGAACCGCGCCATCGAGATGCTGGGTGGCACCATCGGTTCCAAGGATCTGGTCCACCCGAACGATCATGTGAACATGAGCCAGTCCTCGAACGACACCTTCCCGACGGCCATGCACATTGCCTGCGCCGAGGAGGTCGTCCACCGGCTGCTGCCGGCGCTGGCCGGGCTGCGCAATGCGCTGAATGAAAAGGCCGAGCGCTGGAAAGACATCATCAAGATCGGTCGCACGCATACGCAGGACGCGACGCCGCTGACGCTCGGCCAGGAGTTCTCCGGCTATGTCCGCCAACTCGACAATGGCATCAAGCGCATTGAGTCCACCCTGCCCATGCTCATGGAACTCGCCCAGGGCGGCACGGCCGTCGGCACAGGGCTCGCCTCGCCGGTTGGCTTCGCCGAGGCGGTAGCCGAAAAGATCGCAGAGATCACCGGACTTCGCTTCACCAGCGCGCCGAACAAGTTCGAGGCGCTCGCCGCCCATGACGCCATGGTGATGACGCATGGCGCGATCGCCACGGTTGCCGGGTCGCTGTTCAAGATCGCCAATGACATCCGCTTCCTGGGTTCCGGCCCGCGCGCGGGCCTCGGCGAACTGGCCCTGCCGGAAAACGAGCCCGGCTCCTCCATCATGCCCGGCAAGGTGAACCCGACGCAGTGCGAGGCGATGACGCAGGTCTGCGCCCATATCCACGGCAACAATGCCGCCATCGGTTTCGCCGGCAGCCAGGGCCATTTCGAGCTCAATGTCTTCAACCCGATGATAGCCTACAATTTCCTCCAGTCGGTGCGCCTGATGGCCGATTCAGCGGTGAGCTTCACCGACAATTGCATCGTCGGCATCGAGCCGCGCGAGGAGAACATCGCCCGCGGCGTGGCGAACTCTCTCATGCTGGTCACGCCGCTCAAGGAGAAGTACGGCTATGACCGTGCTGCAAAGATCGCCAAGACCGCGCACAGGAATGGCACGACGCTGCGCGAGGAAGCCATCAAGGACGGGATCCCGGCAGAGGATTTCGACCAGATCGTCGACCCGAAGAAGATGATTGGGCCAGGTTGATTGACAGCTGACACCACATCCCGAATATTCTCGTCATGAATATTCGGGATTGGCGCCTTTCAAGAGACCTCACGCAGCTGGATTGCGCTGAACGGCTCGGCATCTCGCAGGCGACGCTTTCGAAAATTGAGTCCGGATCCCAAATCCCTGGTCGGCGTACAGCAGAGCGCATCGAAGCTGCGACCAATGGCGAGGTGACCGCCGCAGAATTGCTCGGCCTGGAAACGCCTGTTCGGCAACCCGCGGTCCGCAAAGACGCGTCCGCGTCCGAACACAGGGCAACGCTGGAGGTTTCCATGCCGCCGGAGACGCTTGAGGCCGCGAGGGCCTATGAGCTGGATGCGGCATCTCTGCTGCTGAAAGGTGGCCTCGACGCGGTCCGCGCGGCGATTGCGAGAGCGTATTACTTGCGGAACAAGGAGGCTGTGGACGCCGTCAATGCTGAAATTCGCGAGCATGGCACCTTTGCGGAGCAGATGGGTTCGGCCTGGTGGTGAAGCAGTTCGACGTATGCGGGATCACGGGACGTTCTCCCTTCCGCCTCGCCATCATCCTGCAAGCCCGCGAGTTCGATCACCTGGCCAGCCGCCTCGTGGCGCCAGTGATTGAACGCGCTTGTACCGGGGCACGGTTATGAGACAGCGCGTTGCGCTTGTCATGCCGCCATCTTAACCCCCGTGGCGGCTTCGGTTTCAAGGCCTTTCTGTTCGGCCCGGATCTG
>Ga0081520_100176_pt1 | contig 43637 bp, 40 predicted proteins | sample HotLakmasection1_FD_70988 | JGI IMG/M metagenome (GOLD analysis project Ga0081520, IMG submission 70988) | Hypersaline microbial mat communities from Hot Lake, Washington, USA - Section #1 (SPADES assembly) (version 2) | ecosystem: Environmental > Aquatic > Non-marine Saline and Alkaline >... | reverse complement strand
GGACTGGGAAACACACCTCGAAAGCGCCATCGCCTGGCTCTTCATCGCCCATATCCGTATCGCAACGCGAAGGCTTGCAAGAGCCTGATTTCATTGACGAACGTTTTGATTCAGACTCTTAGAAGCTATCCACTAGGCGACGCGGCAAGGAGCAATTCTAAGTAATCTGTTCTAATCGCAGCGTGATCTGCTGCGGACACTAGAATTCCCGTTAGCACTACTGGCTCGTCGGGTTTCTTCGTTTCTCCAAATGACTCGTCCATGAACAGAAAGTGCATACGTGTTGATCCGGGGATTGGAGATGAGCAGCTGGAAGGTTGAGTGCTTCAACTTCAGCATGGTCGGAGCTAACTCAGCGTCGATCAATACGCTTGGCCGTGAAGAGTGAGCTAAGACCCACGTGTCCCTCGTTCTTGTCGAGACTCTGACCCTTTCATAGGCCATGGCTTTAAGTGTGACGAGCGTGTCAGCACCGAAGCTTTTCGCATGCGCGAGCGACCGGCTCGAAAGGGCCACAAACCGCCCATTCCTCACCCGGTCTCACCCCACCTCACCGCCTGCGCCCGCCCATGATGCCGCGCAGGACATAGCGGAAGCCGTCTTTCAGAACGTTCTGGACGATGCGGGAGCCTTCCCTCTCGATCACGCTCCGACGGCGTGATGAGGAGGTCGAAGTCTTGCGGCTCTTCTGTTTTTCCAACTCCCGGGCGGCCTTTTCCTCTTCCCTGGCGAGACGCTCGGCCTCCTTGGCCGCCTCCGCTTCGCGCTTTTCGAGGATTTCATAGGCGCTCTCGCGGTCGATCGCCTTGTCATACTTCGCCGCCACCGGGCTGGCGGAAAGGATTTCGCGCCGTTCGGTCTCGGTTGCGGGACCGAGGCGCGAGCTTGGCGGGCGGATCAGCGTGCGCTGCACCACGCCCGGCCGGCCCTTCTCGTCAAGCGTGGAGACAAGCGCCTCTCCGACGCCAAGCTCGGTGATCACTGTCTCGGTGTCGAAGTCCGGATTGGGCCGGAAGCTCTCGGCCGCCGACTTCACCGCCTTGCGCTCCGATGGCGTATAGGCGCGCAAGGCGTGCTGGATGCGGTTGCCGAGTTGGGCGAGCACGCTCTCGGGCAGGTCGCGCGGGTTCTGGGTGACGAAGAAGACGCCGACACCCTTGGAGCGGATGAGCTTCACCACCTGGTCGATCTTGGCAAGCAGCGCCTTCGGCGCATCGTTGAAGAGAAGGTGCGCCTCGTCGAAGAAGAAGACGAGCTTCGGCTTGTCCGGGTCGCCAACTTCGGGAAGCTCCTCGAAAAGCTCCGACAGCAGCCAGAGCAGAAAGGTGGAGTAGAGCCGGGGAGAATTGATGAGCCTGGTGGCGTCGAGCACGCTGACCACGCCGCGCCCGTCAGTGTCGGTGCGCATCAGGTCGGCCAGTTCAAGCGCGGGTTCGCCGAAGAAAAGGTCCGCACCGTCACGCTCAAGCATCAGCAGCGAACGCTGGATCGCGCCGAGCGTGGAAGAGGAAATGCGGCCAAATTCGCGGCTCACCTCATCCATCACCTGCTTGTCGCCGAGATGAACGAGCAGCTTGCGCAGATCCTTGAGGTCGAGCAGCAGCATGTCCTGCGCGTCGGCATATTCGAAGGCAACCGTCAGCGCTCCTTCCTGCACCTCTGTCAGGTCCATCAGGCGGGACAGGAGGACCGGGCCCATCTCGGAGATCGTGGCGCGGACCGGATGGCCCTGTTCGCCGTAGAGGTCGTAGAAGATGGTCGGCGTGGCACGATAGTCGTATTCGGCGAGCCCGATCGTATCCGCGCGAGACAAAAGTTTGTCATGGAGCTTGTGTTCGGCGCTGCCGGACTGCGAAATACCTGACAGGTCGCCCTTCACATCTGCGCACAAAACCGGGACACCTTCTCTTGAGAAACCTTCTGCAAGTATTTGCAAGGTTACGGTTTTCCCGGTTCCGGTCGCGCCTGCAACGAGGCCGTGCCGGTTGGCACGGTTGAGCAGGAGTTCCTGCGCCTGGCCATAGGCCTCCCCGCCACCGCCGATGAAGATGCCATGAGCCATCTGCTTCTCCCTTCAAATCCCGTTCCATAACGCCTTGATCGCCGCTCTAGCCGTGTTTGGCGGCTTGACAAAGAGCGCTGACGCAGAAGTCTGGCGCGACCTGAGGGAGGCTTGCGAAATGACAGACGCACCGCGCACCGGAATCTGGATCATCGCGATTGGCGTGATCATCGCCCTCCTCTATCTCGGGCGTGCTGTCCTGTCGCCCTTTGCGCTGGCGGTTTTCCTGTTCCTCGTCATGGAGGGTTTCGCCCATGCCATTGCCGGGACCTGGATGAATGTCTCACTGAAATGGACCCGTGCTGTGTCCATTGTGCTCGTGGTCCTCGGCTTCGGCCTGTTCATCGTGATGATGGCCAATGGGGTGGCAAATTTCACGCGCTCACCGGGCGAGTATGAACGCGAGATCGATGCGCTGATCAGCAATGTCTATTCGCTTTTCAATCTGCCGAATGCACCCCGGATCAGCCAGCTCGTGCTTGGCGAACAGGGCCAGCAACTGCTCGGTGCAGTGGTCTCCTCAGTCAGCAGTCTGTCGGAGAATTTCATCCTCATCCTGATCTATGTCGCCTTCCTTTTCCTGGCGCAGTCGGCCTGGACCGACAAGCTGAACGCGATTTTTGGCAGCGACAATGATCAGCGCGAACGCGTGCGCCGCGTGAGCGAGCAGGCAAGGCGCGGCATCGAGACCTATCTGTGGACCCAGACCGTCATTTCCGCGCTGATCACGCTCGCCACCTATGCGACACTGAAGCTGCTCGGCGTGCAGAATGCGCTCTTCCTTGCGGGGATCATCTTCGTCCTGAACTACATTCCGACCGTGGGCTCGATCGTCGCCGCCGTGGTGCCGCCGCTCTTCGCCCTCGTCCAGCCCGCCGAAACCTGGCCGGTCTGGATGACCGACAACACCTACATCAACGCCGCGCTCACCTTTATCGGGGTGAGCTTCTGGCAGTTCTTCATCGGCAACTTCCTTCAGCCGCGCATGATGGGCGAAAGCCTCAACCTTTCTGCGCTTGTGGTGCTGCTGGCGCTCGCCATCTGGGGCGCGCTGTGGGGCATACCGGGCATGTTCCTTTCGGCCCCGCTGACCGTGATCATCATGATTCTGACGGCCCAGTCACGCGACACCTACTGGATTGCGGTCCTCCTGTCGGCGAATGGCCGCCCGGCCGAGGATCCGAGGCTCATAGCGGTCGCCGAGCAGGGCGCTGAACACGAACTGCAGCAAAAAAATGCAAAGCCTTCCAAAGGTTAATGCCATCAGGTGCACAAAAACTGTCATAAACGGGTTGGCAAATCCCGCGAAATGCTCCATATGCAGTCACGAATAGGGGGCAGTTATCAGAAACTGCAAGAGATTACGGAATCAGGCCTCCGCGTGCGTCCCCCCACCCAGCCTGCGGATGAGGCCTGAGGGCCCGTCAGACATGTCCCCGTCTGGCGGGCCCGTTCTTTTCGCTCCGCCCCCTGCAACCCGAATGCCCTGACAGACAGTTTTCAGCGCCCGAGAGGCTCCGCCATTGAGTTGGACCTGATCCGGCGCTAGGCGTGATTCCGGTAATCTCCGGAACCCGCCATGCCCGACTCATCCCCCTCGCCTGTCACGCTCGAAGCGCTCCAGCCCCATATCAGCGCAACACTCGCCGAACAGCCGGCCTTCCGCTCCTTTCTGAAGCAGGCGATCGACCAGCTTGGGCCGGACGATCTGGACGGCATTCGCCCTGAAACGCTCGCTGGTGCGCTTGTCTCCTACTGGGAGTGGGCGGGCGAGGCGGCTCCGCGCTCGGCGCGCCTGCGTCCGCTCGATCTCACCGACCCCGCCAGCGAACCGGCCCGGATGCTGCTTGAAACCACCGGCTCTGACCGGCCCTTCCTGATCGACAGCCTGCAGGGTGAACTCGCCGCGCAGGGCGTGGACCTGTTCGCCGCCCTGCACCCGATCGTGGCCAGCGAACACGGCGCGAATTCCCACATCCAGTTCCACCTGCCGCCGCTCCTGCCGGAAGAGGCCGACCGGCTGATGAAGGGCGTGCGCCAGACGCTCGACGATGTCGAGACCGCAACCGGCGACTATCAGGCCATGCGCCAGCGCATGCGCGACGAGGCCCAGAAGCTCGCCACCATGGAAATCTTCGAGCCGGCGGTGCGCGACGAGGCCTATGCCTTCCTGTCCTGGCTGGCGGAGGACCATTTCGTCTTTCTCGGCAGCCGCTCCTATCGCTTCAGGCGCGACGCGAGCGGCGAGTTCCTGCCCGACGAGCCTGACATGGTGGAGGGCTCCAATCTCGGCCTGCTGCGCGATGAGAGCCGCAATGTCCTGAATGCTGGCGAGGAACCGACGGTGCTGACGCCGGAAATCGGGGCGTTCCTCAATGAGCGCTCGCCGGTCTTCGTGGCGAAGTCCAGCCTGGCCTCGCGCGTGCACCGCCGGGTGCTTTGCGACTATATCGGGGTGAAGCAGTACGACGCCCATGGCCGCGTTGTCGGCGAAACGCGTTTCGCAGGCCTCTTCACCTCGGAAGCCTACACCCGCCCGACGGCTGACGTGCCCCTAATCCGGCGCAAGGTGACGAATGTCATGGCGCGCTCGCAGACCGTTCCCGGCAGCCACAATGCCAAGGCGCTGCGGATCATTCTCGAGAACCACCCCCGCGACGAGCTCTTCCAGATTGGCGAGGACGAGCTGCTGCGCACCTCGCTCGCCATACTGAACCTGCAGTCGCGTCCGCGACCGGCCCTGTTCATCCGGCGTGACCGGTTCGACCGTTTTGTCTCTGCGCTGCTTTATGTGCCCCGCGAGGCCTACAATGCCGACATGCGCCGTCGCATCGGCGAGCATGTCGCGCGCGCCTATGGCGGGGAGGTGACCGCCTTCTATCCGCGCTTTGGCGACGACATGCTGGCGCGGGTGCTCTACACGGTCACGCTGAAGCCCGGCCATCCGGAGCCAGATCCCGCAAGGCTCAAATCCGAGATCGTCAGTCTCGCGCGCTCCTGGCAGGACCGGTTCCGCGCCGCACTGGACGCGGATGGAACGCTGACCGGCCAGGCGCTGCAAGCCGCAGCTTGTTTCCGCAATGCCTTCAACGCCGCCTATCGCGAGGCCTTCTCGCCGGGCGAGGCGATTGCCGACGTGCGTGAGATTTCCGAACTCGCCGCCCATGCTCGCGTGCGCGTGCGCACATATCGCCGCAAGGCCGATCCCGACACGGTGATCCGCGCCAAGGTCTATGCCCGCGGCGAATCCATCGCTCTGTCACGCTGCGTGCCGGTGATGGAGAATCTCGGCTTCTTCGTCGATTTCGAGACCGGCTACCCGGTTCGCCCCGTCGACCTGCCGATCGAGGATGCCCCCGACACCTACTGGGTCCATGATTTCAACATGCGCTCCGGTACTGGCGGCGGGATCGACATGCACGAGGTCGGTGATGCGCTTGAGGATGCCTTCGTCGCGGTCTGGACCGGACGGGCGGAGAATGATGCCTTCAACCGGCTGATCCCGGCCATCGGGGCGGACTGGCACGAAGCCGCCCTCTTCCGCACGCTCGCCCGTTATCGCCGCCAGAGCGGGCTCGATCCGTTCGAGGATGTGCAGGTGCAGGCGCTCGTCACTCATCGCGACGTCACGCGGAAACTGCTGGAACTGTTCGAGACGCGCTTCGATCCGGCACGCGAGATGTCGCTTGCGGAACGGGCCGAGGCCTGCGCCGGCCTCAGCGAGGAGATCTCCGCCATGCTGCGCGACGTGTCCTCGCTCGATGAGGACCGTGTGCTGCACCGTTTCCGCGACCTGATCCTCGCCAGCCAGCGCACGAATTTCTACCAGAAAGATGCGCAGGGTAGGCCGAAATCCGTGATCAGCCTGAAAATCGCCTCGCGCGAAATCGAGAACCTGCCTGAGCCGAAGCCCTTCCGCGAGATCTTCCTCGCCAGCCCCGAGGTCGAGGGCGTCCATCTGCGTTTCGGCAAGGTGGCGCGCGGGGGCCTGCGCTGGTCTGACCGCCGGGATGATTTCCGCACCGAGGTGCTGGGCCTCGTCAAGGCGCAGCAGGTCAAGAACGCCGTCATCGTCCCCGTGGGCTCCAAGGGCGGCTTCTATCCGAAACAGCTTCCCGCCAGCGGCTCGCGCGAGGAGGTGTTCGAGGCGGGTCGTGCGGCCTACAAGAGCTATATCCGCGCGCTGCTGGAGATCACCGACAATGTGAGGGAGGGCGAAACCACCCATCCCGGCGACACGGTGATCTGGGACGGCGAGGACCCCTATCTCGTCGTGGCCGCCGACAAGGGCACCGCAACCTTCTCCGACACCGCCAATGAGATTTCGCTGGAGATGGGCCACTGGCTCGGCGACGCCTTCGCTTCGGGAGGTTCGGCGGGCTATGATCACAAGAAGATGGGCATCACCGCGCGCGGCGCCTGGGAGGCGGTGAAACGCCATTTCCGTGAAATGGGCACCGACATCCAGTCCGAGCCGTTCACGGTGATCGGCGTCGGCGACATGTCAGGCGACGTGTTCGGCAATGGCATGTTGCTTTCGGAGCAGACCAAGCTCATCGCGGCGTTCAACCACCTCCACATCTTCATCGATCCCGACCCCGATCCCGCGAGCAGCTTCAAGGAGCGCAAACGGCTCTTCGAAATGGACCGATCGAGCTGGGAGGACTATTCGCAGGAGCTCATCTCCGAGGGCGGTGGCATCTTCAGGCGTTCGGCGAAATCCATCGACCTCACCGACGCGATCCGCGACCTGACGGGCCTCGAGGGCAACACCACGACGCCGGACGAACTCATCGCCGCGCTCGTGAAGGCACCCTGCGACCTGCTATGGTTCGGCGGCATCGGCACCTATGTGAAATGCTCCACCGAGAGCCATTCCACTGTCGGCGACAAGGCCAATGACGCGATCCGCGCCGATGCCCGCGACCTGAAGGCCCGCGTGATCGGAGAGGGTGCCAATCTCGGCATCACACAGGCCGGCCGCATCGAATTCGCCATGAAGGGCGGGCGGATCAACACCGACGCCATCGACAATTCCGCAGGCGTCGATTCTTCCGACCATGAGGTCAACATCAAGATCCTGCTCAAGGCGGCCATCGACAATGGCGCGCTTGCCGAGGAAGACCGCAACGCGCTTCTGGCCGACATGACCGACCAGGTCGCCGCCCATGTGCTCGCCCATAATTACAGCCAGACCCGCGCATTGACGCTGGCCGAGCATGAGGCCGAACCCGACCATGAAGCGTTGGAACGCCTTATGGTCAGCCTCGAAAACCGCGGCGTTCTGAACCGCAAGGTCGAGGGCCTGCCGAGGTCCGCGCAGATGGCCGCGCGCGCCGATTCCGGTCTGTGGCTGACGCGACCAGAGCTGTCGGTGCTGTTCGCCTGGTCGAAGATCGTGCTTTTCGACGATATTGTTGACAGCGATGTGCCTGATGATCCCTTTCATGCCGAGACGCTGAAACAGTATTTCCCCGACCGGCTGGACGCCTACGATAGCGCCCGCGCGGATCACCGCCTGAAGCGGGAGATCATCGCCACAGTGCTCGCCAACCGGCTGCTCGACCGGCTTGGACCCGGCATGACCAAGCGCCTTGTGGAAGCGAGCGGAGCGGAACCGGCTGATCTTGTGACCGGGTTCACCCTCGCGGAAGAATTGCTCCGCACCTCCGATCTCGAGGCCGAAATCGCCGCGCTCGACAATTGCGTTCCGGCAGAGCAGCAGACGCTGATGCGGCTCGAACTCGCCAATGGCCTGTTCAACCTCACCGCACGGTTTGCCAATGATTTCGGTGCCGCTCCCATCGGCGACACGCTGGAGCGGCTGAAACCCGCTTTCGAGAAATTCCGGGACGATCCGCTGCTGCTCGCCACACCCTTCTCTCTGTCGCGCAAGGAAGAGCGCATCGAGGCGTTCAAGTCCGGCGGCGTGCCGGAAGACCTCGCCCAGCGCGTCATGGCCATGCGCCCGCTCATTCAGGGCCCGCTCGTCATCAAGCTCGCCGATGAATGCGGACGCGACATCGAGGCGAGCGCCCAGGTCTTCACGAGTGCCGGCGAGGCGCTCAGCCTCGACCGGCTCCGCGTCATCGCGAGCGAGGCCCTGGCCGACATGCCGTTCTGGGACCGCGTCGCCACCCGCCGCTTCATTGCCGACATGATGGCCCAGCAGGTGCGCCTTGCGAAAGCCGCCATTCATGCCCGTGGCGAGACGGAAGACCCCGTGCGCGCGTGGCTGGCCGATCGCGAGGCGGACCGCAGAGCGCTGATCGCGGCAATTGATGCCAAGGCAGAGGATGGCTGGTCCTATGCCAAATTCGCCATTGCCGCTGACGACATTCGCCGCTTCATGGAAGCCAATGGGACGGGAGGCATATAATGGTGCGGATCGCTCAGGATCTGAAGTTCCGTGATGGCGAACCCGGCGATGCCGACGCCCTGTCGCGTCTCGCACAGGACACGTTCGAGGAGACCTTTGGGGGGCTCTACCGGCTGGAGGACATGCAGCGGCACTTGCAGGAGACTTTCGGCCTCGACGCTGTGCGCGAGAAGCTCGAAAGCCCTGATGTCGATGTGCGCATCGCCGAGGCCGGTCGGCGGATGATCGGCTATGCGATTATCGGCCCTGTGCGCCTGCCTTACACGCCCTCAGCCGAACCGGCGCTGGAGCTCTACCGCCTTTATGTGCGTGCCTCCGAACAGGGCGTGGGCGTCGGACGGATCCTGTTCAACTGGGTGCTGACGCGCGCCCGCGAACGCGCCGCTGCCGAGCTTTGTCTCGGCGTCTGGGAGCACAATGACCGCGCCATCGCCATGTATGAAAGCCGCGGCTTTGAAACCGTCGGCCAGCACACCTATCGCGTCGGCCGCCACGAGGACATCGACCTGATCATGCGCAAGGTGCTGTAGCTCGCGGTGCCAGCCGCCGCACCCTATCCCTTGAAGTTGCGGAACACGTCCTCGATGGAGAGGTCCTGGTCGGAGCGCGAATCCTCCTCGCCATCGTCACCGCCGAGGCTGTCCTCGACGCTCTTCAGGCCGGGGCCTTCCTCCTCGATCTCCTTGCGGTCGATCATTTCCTGACGCTTGGCGGCGGCCTTGCCGATCACCTCGTCGAGCTCGATCTGCGAGCAAAGGCCGAGCGTCACCGGGTCGACCGGCCTGATGTTCTGGGAGTTCCAGTGCTCCTTGTTGCGCACCGCATTGATCGTGTTCTTCGTGGTGCCAATCAGCTTGGAAATCTGGCTGTCGGGCACTTCCGGGTGGTGGCGGATGAACCAGGCAATGGCGTCGGGCTTGTCGGCGCGGCGCGAGACCGGCGTGTAGCGTGCCCCCTTGCGCTTGGGCTGAGAGATGCCTTCCAGATCGGATTTCTTGAGCTTCAGGCGATAGTCCGGATCGGCCTCGCCCCTCGCGATTTCCTCGCGCGTCAGTTCGCCGCCGGCGATCGGATCGACGCCGCGCATATGGGTGTGGGCCTCGCCATCGGCGATGGATTTCACCTCCAGCCGGTGCAGCTCGCAGAAATCGGCGACCTGTTCAAAGGTCAGGCTGGTATTGTCGATCAGCCACACGGCGGTGGCCTGGGGCATGAGAATCTTGGCCATGGGGCTCTCCTCGGGGCTCTTGACGCGGCGCGCCGGGCGCGCGCCTGCCGGATACGAAAGCGCCCGGCACTCAGGGCCGGGCGGTTAAGCTCTTCGCATGCGGGAAGTCTTACCAATCACTTACATAGTCCGACGCGTCCCGCTTGAAAAGGCTGAATTCACAATTCCCTCCATTCACCCGGCGCGAGGCCGTTCAGCGTGTGCCCGCCAACCGACCAGCGGATGAGCCGCAAGGTCGGGTGCCCGACTGCTGCCGTCATGCGCCGCACCTGCCGGTTGCGTCCCTCGCGCAGGGTGAGCCGAAGCCAGCTGTCAGGAACCGATTTGCGCATCCGGATCGGCGGATCGCGCGGCCACAGCGCTTCGGGTTCAGCCATCAGGCCGGCCTCGGCCGGCAGGGTCGGCCCGTCCTTCAGTTCCACACCATGCTGCAGCGCCTTCACGGCAGCATCGTCCGGCAGGCCCTCCACCTGCACCCAATAGACCTTCGGCTGCTTGAATTTCGGCGAGGAGAGGCGCGCCTGCAGGCGGCCATCATCGGTGAGCAGCAAGAGGCCCTCGCTGTCGCGGTCAAGCCGCCCGGCCGGGTAGACACCGGGCATCCGGATGAAATCCGAAAGGGTCTCGCGCGCCGTGCCGACCGTGCCCTTGTCGGTGAATTGCGAGAGCACACCGTAAGGCTTGTTGAACGCGATCAGCCTAGCCATGCGGCGTGTTTAGCATCCATTACGGCTCAGGAAAGCGTTGCCGCCTCCGGTCCGATCTCGGCGTGCAGCTTGAGCCTCGCGAGTTCATTATAGATCGCGATGCCCATCAGCGACTGTTCCATGGACAATTCTTCCTCGGTCAGTTCCTCGCGGAAGCGGGCGAGTTCGGTCTGCTGGACCCGCACCATGCCGTCGCCAAGGTCGCTCAGCACATAGACCGAGCGGGAATCGCGCAGGCCGCCAAGTTTCTCCTGATTGGAGAAGGTGGTCTTGAAGGCGATGGCGTAGGGGGGCTGGTAATGCTCCAACGTGAAGGTGAAGATGATGGTGGGCATGTCCGGGTCTAGCCCGGTGAAACGCCGGAAGCCCTGCGGCGTGTCGGTGATGTCGACGATGCGGAAGCCGCGCTCGCGCAGCGCATTGCCTTCCGAGCCGAAATCAAGCAGCTCGAAGATGCGCTCGATCGGTGCCTCGATCTCCACATCGGCGCTGAACTCGTGAGGAGCATCGATTGATGTCTCCTCCAGGGGCGCGTTCATCTCTGGCTCCACGGCAACAGCGTGAGCGCCATTCCTGCGCCGAAAAAGATTGAACATCGGTGTCTGCCTCCATCGCGGGAGCCGTCATGCCCACGACGACCCTTTCGCGCACAGGCTAGCGTATCCCCACCAAGGCGATGCTAAGCCCCGGACCGCGATTGCTGCGGCTCATGCAAGTGTTTCTTAACCCGGGACTGGTCTGGTTAACGCCATAGGCAGAATTGTTAGGAAAGAGGCCATGCTCGACCAGACCGCCGGCACGACGATCCCCGCGATCAACGAGGACACGAAGTACAAGCGCTTCAAGGTCGATCTCTGGGCGACCGATTTCAACACGACCGAAATCGGCATCATGCGCCACACCGAGCACCGCTCGAAATCGCGTCAGTTCACCTCCGACATGGAAATCATCGGCCAAGTGACCGAGGGCGGCGACCGGACACATATCATTGCCTATCGTCAGGAGCCCTGGGAACACTCCGAGGGCATGGACAAGCGTCTCGTGATCAAGCTCTTTTCCGACACGCTGAACTGGCATGGCTCGCTGGACCTGATGATCGGACGCGCCCTGCAACTCACCTTGGGTGCCGGCGGCGTGCCTTCACCGGCCTATTCGATCAATCTCGCCCGCCATGACCAGCTCATCCAGGTCGAGCGCTCGGCCATGAAGGTGCCGGGCTTTCCGGAACAGTGGAGCTTCTTCGTCATGGAGGATGACGGCGCGCACTATTACACGCTGCGCCGCTGCCGGATCGGTCTCGGAGCCGATTATGACCTGCGCGACGTTTCGGGGAAGAAGATCGGGAAGCTGAACGGGCGTCTCGTGAATCTCGGCGGCGCCTGGATGGTGAAGCTCGCTCGTCCGCACGCAACCCCGCGGCTCGAGAACACGCTGAGTCTCTTCTGTGCCATGCTGCGTTTCAATGGCAAGGTTCGCGGCCATGTCGAAAGGCTGGCCGGAGACGTCAGAAAGGGACGGATTGCACCCGAAATCGATCATCAGGAAGCCGACCTCTACACGAACCCGCGGCGGACGCACTGAAAGCCCAATCGGCAATCAAGGCGAGTGATCTGGCTGCGCGCTCGAAGGTGGGCGTCCCCTAGGCCCGGTTTCAAGCGAACGGTCTGGAACGCGATCAATGGTATTGCGTCAGCGGGCTGCGCGAAAGCGGCGTGCTCGACCTCATCGCGCGGCGCTGGCCTGCCGCCTCGCAAGGCAAACAAAGGAGGCCCCGGGATATTGGCTCAGACCTGAGGATCGGGTGTCATCTGGCCCTATTCGCGTGGGCAGGCCAAGGTTTGATGGTTTTATCGCGATTGTCATTTCGGCGTCATGGCTTGCGAATATGGTTTGAATTCAAGATACCATTCCGAGGCTTCCATGATCCATTGTCGAACCAATCGCTTCCGCACTTTCATGGCGACGGCCCTGTCAGCCCTTGCGCTGGTCGGTTGTGTCACAATGCCCGCAAGTGAAACCGGCCCTGCGGGTTCCAACGATGCCAGCATCTTCTCGGACTATCGCGGCGGTCCGGAACTGGTGCGCGGCGCAGGCGATGGTGGTGACGAGGTGCGTGGCGTGGTTTTCGAGGACACCAACCGCAATGCCACCCGCGACGAAGGCGAGCCGGGCCTGGCGGGCGTGAAGGTCTCCAATGGTCGTGAGGTCGTCATGACCGGCGAGGACGGCAGCTACGTCCTGCCCGTTCGCGATGACATGGCGGTCTTCGTGATTCAGCCCTCAGGCTTTCAGGTGCCCCACAATGAAAACTGGGTTCCCCAGTTCGCCTATCAGCACAAGCCGGCCGGTTCGCCGAAACCGCTGCGTTATGGCGGCCTCGCGCCGACCGGTCCGCTGCCGCAGGCGATCAACTTCCCCCTCGTGAAGGTCCCGCAAGACGACGCGTTCCACTGTGCGGTGCTGGGCGACACCCAGACCTATTCCAACCAGGAGATCGGCTTTTACCGCGACTCGGTTGTGGATGACTGGCTCGACCTGCCGGACGGTGATCGGCCCGATTGCATCTTTGCCGTTGGCGACGTGATGGGCGATGATCTCGACCTCATTGAACGCATGACCGAGGTTACCGCCACAGCAAAGGCCCCCCAATGGTGGGTTCATGGCAATCACGATTTCGACTTCGACGCCGATTCCGACAAGGACTCCGCTGACAGCTGGCGCAATCTCTACGGCCCGAATTATTATGCCTTCGAGATCGGCGACGTTCTCTTCATTGCATTGGACAATGTCGTCTATCCCTGCACCGAAGAAGATGCGCAAAGTGCCGGTCGGGAGTTCTGCGCCACCGGCGAAAGCAAGCGTTACAACGGGCGCATCACCGATGAGCAGATGGCGTTTGTCGAAAACCTTTTGGCGCTGACAGATACCGACAAGCTCGTCGTCATCGGTCACCACATACCCTTTGTCAGCTTTGTCGATCAGGACACTGTTGCCCACCAGACCGACAATGTCAGAGCCCTTTATGCGCTGCTTGAGGGGCGCGCAGCCCTCTCGCTGTCGGGCCATACCCACACGATCGAAAACCTGAGTCCAGGCGATAGCTTTGCAGGCTGGGCCGAGGCTGTCGGTGTGACTGAACTGCCTTTCAGACACATCGTTTCCGGAGCCGCATCAGGGGCTTGGTACAATGGGGATTTCGACACCTTCGGTGTGCCCATGGCGCTGCAGCGTCTCGGCGGCCCCCGCGGGTGGCTTTCGTTGGAGTTCGACGGCAGCAACTATGTGGAAACATATCACGGTTCGAACCTCTCGCGCGACCAGCGCATGTGGGTTTCGGTGAACACGCCGGCTTTTCGTGACTGGTTCGACGCGATCATGGCCTGGCGCGCGACCCCCTCGGACGGGCGCGACCCGGTCCCGCCCTTCTCCATCAACGACCTGCCTGACGTGAAGATCATCATGCCGGAGGATCTGGCCGCCGGAACCTGGATCACCGCCAATGTCTGGGACGGCACCAGCGAGACCCGTGTCGAAGCGATGATAGACGGACGCCAGCTTATGTTGGAGCGAACGCAGGAGGCGCGCGGCGAGGAGGCCCGTATTGGCGCAGAATGGGCCGACCCGTTCGCCGCGCAACGCCAATTGTCCGTCTCGCGCTGGGCTTTCCAAAGCCGCTCAGGCGATGCCCGCGCCCAGGGCTGGAACCGGCATCTGGCGACAGAATTCGGCCCGAAACCCCCTCAGCCTCAGGGATCGGTCGCCGATCGCAGCGTTCATCTCTGGCGCGCCCGACTTCCGGTTGATCTGAGACCGGGTGTGTATGAGGTGGTTGTCACCTCGACCGACCGGCATGGCCGCATCTCGAAAGAGTCCATCGTGATCGAAATCCGTACCGAGCGCCCGGAAAACCTGTTCCGGGCCGATGTCTGGAACGCGTTCGAGAACGGACCGCCGGTGCGGAAATAAAGCGGCGCTCAGCCGAAGGAACTCATCGCGCCGCTTGTTACGCGTGTCCGGACGGCGAACCGGTTCTCACGCCGCCTCGAAGCGCATTGGCTGGTGACGGGTCAGTCCGGGACGTGTCGGGCACATCTTGCGCGCTCGGTTTCGATGAAACCGATGGCTGCGGCCCCGGAGGCGGGACCGCTATACAGGCCCAGATCGTTCAGATGGATGAAGAACCCGGGTGCCGGAAGTCCGCTCGGGCCGCGTGACACGACGAAGCTGGCCAGTTGCGGCTCGCCGGCTTTCGCCTGATCCTCCATCAACGCCTCGAGGAGTTGTGTTGTCTGTCGGATCACGTGCGGCGGCTCCAGGCCGAGATGTGCGGCCAATTCGGCATAGGTGCAGGTTTGCCCCTGCGAGGCAAGGGCAATGAGATGGGACTTTAACCGGTCCAGCATCACGCAGGCCAGGTCTCCAGCCGGTAGGCGCTGTCCCAGAACATCCATTCGAGCTGGGCGGAGCGCTTGTAGGCGAGGTGCATCTGCTTGAGAACGGCCTCTGATGCCCCGGTCGCGACGCGGTCCACGGTGGCAAGGACGGCATCGACCGCCTCTGAGAAGTCCTCCCCGGCATAGGTGTCGATCCAGGCGCGATAGGGATTGTCGTCGGTGGCTCGACCATGAATATCGTGTCCGATTTCCCGGTAGATCCAGAAACACGGCAGTAGAGCGGCGAGGCCGACCTCGAAGGGTTGCTGGGCCGCCATGCTCAACAGGAAGCTGACATAATGGTGGCAGGTCGGGCTGCGTTCAGCGGTCCTGAAGTCCGCTTCCGAGACACCAAAGAACTGGAAATACTCACCATGCAGTGAACGCTCGACAATGATCGCGGTTCTTGCGGCATCGGCAAACTGGACAATGTCGTCGGCCGTTTGACCCTTGGCGGCGACCAGCGACAGCCCGCGCGCAAAGCCCTCCAGATAATGCGCGTCCTGGATCATGTAATGCTTGAATTTGTCCGCTGGCAGCGTGCCGTCGGCGAGTTCACGGTTGAACGGCGTGTCGCGCGTTGTCTCGAAGAGGGCGAGGTTCGCCTGCCAGGCCGCTTCGGTAAATCGGGTCATGGCCCACAATCTCCTGTGTTCGAACTTGGGATCCAGATCGTTCCATCACACCTTCACGGGGCTGACATAGGCGGGCGGCTTCACGATCACCACGGAGCATTCGACCCGGTTGAGCACGTCCTCGGCGGTGTTGCCGATGATGACGCCCGGAATGCCCGTACGCGCGATGCTGCCCATGACCAGGATGTCGATGCCAAGCTCGGACACCTTGCGAGGGATGACATCGCGCGCTTCGCCGCGCACGGAATGGGTGTGCAGATAGCAAGTCGGAACCGCAAGCTCCCTTGCCAGACGGTCTATGCCGGCGCGACTTTGCTCGAAGACCGACTGGAGATATGCGTCCACTTCCGATTTCGGGTCGGGAGCGTTGGACCACATCCACATCATGCCTTCGCCGGGCGCGTTCCAGGCGTGAAGGATGTGCAGGTTTGCACCGCTCAGTTGGGCCGTCTTTGCAGCCGTTTCCACCACATGGAGGTTCAGGGCGTTGAGGGTCTCGGGCTGCGAGGCCGCGTCGAGATCCACATCGACGGCTGCGAGCACGGCACGGGCCGGTCGGGGCGTCTCGGGCATGTGCAGCCAGACCGGCGCGGGACATTTGCGAAGGAGGTGCTGGTCGGTGCTGGTGAACAGGCTGCGGGGCGCTCCGGCCCAGGCTTCCGCTGCCTTGATCACGAGGTCGCGCTCGCCCGTGATCACGTCCCGTATGATTTCAAGGAAGGGCTTGCCGCTGCAGACATCGATATCGAGGGCAACCGACAAGCCAGAGGTCATTTCCTGCAGCCGCCGGTTCTCTTCGGTGATCAGGCGCTCCACAATCTCCCGCGGTTCGACGCGAGTGTGCCGGGCCAGTCTGGCCAGGCCGGGTGGAGGCTCGACGAGACCCATGACCATCAACGGGCCGCCGTTGGCACGGACGATATCGGCGGCGAGGCCGAGCGTCGTGGAGTCACCCTCGCCACCGTCACAAACGGCGAGAACACTTGTGAACTGTCCGGCACCATCGGCCTGGCCAGCCTTGTCTTCCAGTTCTGTCATGTCGAAAACTCCTTCTGGCCGACTGGATCGACGGGTTCGCGAGACGAGGGCCGGTCCCTGCCCAGTACGAGGGATGCCGCCTCCGATGCCGCATCCCGGTAGGGCATCAGCACGAGATCGGCACCGAGGGCGCGCATGCTTTCAGCCGCGTCATTGCTATGGGCAGCGACAGCGACACGCCCCTGGAAGCTCAGATCGCGCAGGCCGCGCAGAAGCGAGCGGCGCGGGTCGTCATGGGTCACGCCGGTTTCGTGCTGCGGCAAGGTCGAGATCGCCCAACCGGTTTGGCCAAGAGGCAGGTGCGCGAGGAACTCCGGATCGGTTGCATCGCCAAAGATGGCTTCATGACCTGACCGGCGCGCATAGCTCACCGCCACCGGGTCGAAATCCACTCCGAGCACCCTTGCGCCGTCCTTCTTCAACTCGGCCGCAGTGGCGAGCCCGTAGCGGCCAAGTCCGAAGATGATGGCATCGTAGCGCTCGGCGCGCGGCGTCCAGGCCTCCTCCTCCTTCCCGGCGCTCTTGCGCTCGAATGGTCCGAGGGCTGGCTCCACAAGTCTGTAGATTTCGTGGGAATAGGTGATCATGTAGGTCGACGCGGCAATCGTGATCAGTCCGACGAGCGTGACCAGACCCATGGCGTCACTTTCAACATGGCCGAGCGTCACTCCCATGGCCATGAAGATCAGGGAGAATTCGCTGATCTGCGCCACAGTCATGCCCGCGAGAAATCCGGTCCGCTTCCGGTATCCGAGCGCACCCATGATCGAGAGCACGATGAGTGGATTTCCGATCAGGACGAACAGGGAGAAGATGATGGCAGCGCCGACACTCGCACCGAGCGCGCTCAGGTCGAGCGAGGCACCCAGCGCGATGAAGAAGAACAGCAGGAGGAAGTCCCGCAAGGAGGCGAGCCGTGCGGCAATCGCCTCGCGGAAAGGCGTTGAAGCCAGCGAGACACCGGCAAGCAGTCCACCGAGTTCCTTTCCGAAGCCCAGATAGTGCCCGAGCGCGGCCAGAAGTGCCGCCCATCCGATTGCAAAGGAGACCAGCAGTTCGGGTGCCCGGGACAGGCGTTCGACCAGCGGATTGGCAATGAACCGGATGAACACCAGCACGGCAACGACCATGGCCGCGCCATAGCCGAAGACGCGCAACACATCCTGCAACGCTGCGTCTCCGCCCGATCCTGCGCCGATCGCCGACAGGACGATCATGGCGAGGACGACCACGAGGTCCTGCACGATCAGGAATCCCAGCGCGATGCGCCCATGGAGACTGTCGATCTCGCGCTTGTCGGAGAGCAGCTTCACGATGATGATGGTCGAGGAAAAGGTGAGCGCGACTGCAATGTAAAGACTCGTCACCGGATCGAAGCCGAGCCCAAGCGCGATCAGGAAACCGAAAATCGTCGTGAAGGCGACCTGGCCGAGACCCGTCATCAGGGCGACGGGCCCAAGCGTACGCACCAGGTTCAGGTCGAGCTTCAGCCCCACGAGGAAGAGAAGCAGCGCGATTCCCAATTCCGCGAGGAGGTCGATCTGGACATCGGAATGGGCAATGTCGAGCGCGGACGGCCCGGCAATGATCCCGACCGCGATGAAACTCACGATCAGGGGCTGGCGCAACATGAGACCGACAAAGCCAACCCCCGCCGCCAGGACGAGAAGGGCGGCGATCTCATAGAAGAGATACCCCGTGATGGTTTCCGTCATCGAGTCGGTGGGGATGGGGAGTTGGGCCCTGCCACTAGATTTCCATCACGATCCGGCCTTCGATCTGGCCTTGCTGCATCTTGTCGAAAATGGCGTTGATATTTTCCAGCCGGTCCATGGCGAAGTGCGAGGCAACCTTGCCCTCGGCCGCAAATTGCAGCGCTTCGGACAGGTCATTTCGCGTGCCGACAATCGACCCGCGAATGGTCTTGCGCATGAGAACGACATCGAAGATGGGCAGTTCGAACCCGCCTGGCGGCAGGCCGATCAACGCCATGGTCCCCCCCTTGCCAAGCATGTTGACGGCTTGGGAAAATGACTTGGTCGAAACGGCGGTGACGAGCACACCCTCAACCCCGCCGCCCTTGGCCAGCTCCGTGGCAGGATCGGTCTCCAGGGCATTGATGGTCATGTCTGCGCCGCACTGCTTCGCAAGCGCCAGCTTTTCCTCTGAAATGTCGACGGCCACCACATGCATGCCCATGGCCTTGGCATATTGCACAGCCAGATGACCGAGCCCGCCAATACCCACGATGGCCACCGTGTCGCCCGGGCGTGTTTCGGTCTCCTTGAGGCCCTTGTAAACCGTGACGCCGGCACACAGTATCGGCGCAGCGGGCGCGAAATCGACCCGGTCCGGCAGGTGTCCGAGATAGCCCGGTGCGGCATCCACATATTCGGCGAAACCGCCATTCACCGAATAGCCCGTGTTATGCTGGTCATCGCAGAGCGTCTCCCAGCCGCCGACGCAGTGATGGCAGTGGCCGCAGGCCGAATGGAGCCACGGCACGCCAACACGATCGCCTTCCTTCACGCTGGTCACGCCAGCACCCACCTCGGCGACGATGCCAACTCCCTCATGGCCCGGGATGAAAGGGGGCGAGGGTTTCACGGGCCAGTCGCCATGGGCGGCATGGAGGTCGGTGTGGCAGACGCCGCTCGCTTCGATCTTCACAACGACCCGGCCTGGCCGGGCTTCGGGTTTTTCGACCTCGCGAATGTCCAGCGGTTCGCCAAAAGTATGGACAACGGCGGCTTTCATCGTCTGGGGCAAGGCGAGGTCTCCTTCAGTTTGACAGTCTTAGATGCAACGCTCGTTGACACTATAGCATGTCAGGAAGGGCTCATATATACGTATCGGCCCCAATTTGCGTTCAACGCAGTTGATATAAACTCATTGAGGTTCAGGAGAGCTATCATGCTGTCGAGGCCATTCATGTGCGTCTGCGACGTGGCGGAACTGCTTAGGGTGAGCGAGACGAAGGTGCGCAACTGGATTCATGATGGCGAACTCCGCGCCATTGATGTGGGTCGGGAATGGCGGATTGCCCCGAAGGATCTGGAGGCATTCCTGGAAACGAGGCGCTCCACCCAGCTGGGCGGTGGGGTGGCGGAAGGGCACCAGGGTCGGTAGTCGGATCAGGGGGCGAACGATATGGATGATCTCACCCTTCGCGGGGACCTCAGGGCGTTTCAGGCCGAACCCGCGAACGTCCACACGCGGGACTCGGACGCCGTACTCGAAGCGCTCGCCACCAGCGAGCAGGGGCTCGATCCCCGGGAGGCTGCGGCCCGATTGGACCAGTATGGCCCGAACGCTCCGCCGGCGGCCCCGAAGCGTAGCATCGCCATGCGCTTTCTGGGCCATTTTCATCACATCCTGATCTATGTGCTGCTGGGCGCGGCGCTGGTGACGTTTATCCTCGACCATCCCATCGACACCTTCGTGATCCTGGCCGTCGTGCTGGCGAATGCGGTGATCGGTTTCCTTCAGGAAGGCCGTGCGGAGAAGGCCATGGCGGCCATTCAGGACATGCTCGCCCCCCACGCCAATGTCATCCGTGCCGGCCAGCGCATGGACGTGGAGGGCGCTGACCTCGTTCCCGGCGACATCGTCCTGCTGGAAGCGGGAGACAAGGTCCCCGCCGACCTCAGGCTGACGGATTCCCATGGGCTGCAGGTCCAGGAAGCGATCCTGACGGGTGAATCGGTGCCCGTGGAGAAATCCACCGCACCCGTCTCCGCCGATGCCGCCCTTGGTGACCGCCTCTGCATGGCATATTCCGGCACCCTCGTGACTGCCGGACAGGGCCGCGGCGTCGTGGTCGCCACGGGTGCTGAAACCGAGATCGGCCGGATCAGCGGCATGCTCTCCACGGTCGAAACCCTGACCACGCCGCTTGTCAGGCAGATGAACGCCTTTGCCAAATGGCTGACACTGTTCATCCTGCTGGTTGCCGGCCTCTTGCTGGTGTTCGGCTATTTTGTCGAGCACTTCTCCTTCCTCGACATGTTCATGGCCGTGGTTGGTCTTTCGGTCGCGGCCATCCCGGAAGGCTTGCCGGCAGTGATGACCATCACGCTGGCCATCGGCGTTCAGGCCATGGCGCGGCGCAATGCGATTGTCCGCCGCCTTCCGGCCATCGAGACGCTCGGATCGGTTTCGGTCATCTGCACCGACAAGACAGGCACGCTCACGCGCAACGAGATGGTTGTCACGTCGGCGGCAGTGGCCGAGCAAGCCTTCGAGGTGGAAGGCGACGGCTATCATCCAGAAGGCCGGATACTTCACGATGACGCGCCGATCCGCCCGGGTGAAGACCGCGCACTTTCGGAGCTGGCGTCCGCTGCAGGCCTCTGCAACGATGCCGAATTGCATGACCATGAGGGTCATTGGAGCGTCACTGGCGACCCCATGGAGGGGGCACTCCTTGCCTTCGCCGCCAAGGGCTCCGGTGGCCTCGACCGGATCGGTGCCGACTGGGAGCGCCTTGATGCCATCCCATTCGATTCCCGCCATCGCTACATGGCGACGCTGCACCGCCACAGCGACGGCCATGGGAAGGTTTTTGTCAAGGGCGCGCCGGAAACCGTGCTGGCCATGTGCCGGGCCGAGCATGGCGCTGACGGCGGAGAAAAGGTGCTCGACCCGAACGCCTGGCATGCCATCGCTGACGACCAGGCCAGCCATGGCCGGCGCGTGCTCGCCTTCGCGGTCCGGGAAGCCGACCCCGATGAAACCGGGCTGACAAAGGGGAGTGTCGAAGGGCGCATGGTGTTCCTCGGGCTCGTCGGCATGATCGATCCCCCGCGACCGGAGGCGGTCGCGGCGGTGGCAGAATGCCTTGGCGCAGGCATTGCGGTGAAGATGATCACTGGCGACCATGCCGGAACGGCGGCCGCGATCGGCCGGGAGATTGGCCTTGCGCGCACCGGAAAGGTGCTGACGGGGGCTGACATAGAAGGACTTGACGACGCCGCACTGGCGCGCGCGGTGTTGGAGACAGACATCTTCGCTCGGACCAGTCCCGAGCACAAGCTGCGCCTTGTGACAGCGCTCCAGTCGCAGGGCCTGACGGTCGCCATGACGGGCGACGGGGTGAATGACGCTCCGGCCCTCAAGCGCGCCGATGCCGGCGTCGCCATGGGCCGAAAGGGCAGCGAGGCGGCCAAGGAAGCCGCCGAGATCGTCCTCGCCGATGACAATTTCGCCTCCATCGCCGCGGCCGTGCGCGAAGGACGTACCGTGTATGACAATATCAAGAAGGTGATCAGCTGGACCCTGCCGACAAATGGCGGCGAGGCCATGACAATCCTGGTCGCGCTGCTGTTCGGCATGGCGATGCCGATCACACCCGTCCAGATCCTTTGGGTGAATCTGGTGACGGCGATCACTCTCGGCGTGGCGCTTGCCTTCGAGCCCACCGAGGCGAACACGATGAAACGACCGCCGCGTCCGCGCAATGAACCCATCCTCGGCGGAGCGCTTGTCTGGCAGATCGTGTTTGTCTCGACCCTGTTCTTCGTCGGCGTCTTCGGTGTCTTCGCCTATGCCCAGGACCGGGGCTATGAACTGGCCGTGGCTCAGACCATGGCCGTGAACACGCTCGTTGTCCTGGAGATCGCCTACCTGTTCTTTGTGCGCAATATCCACGGCACATCTCTGACCTGGGAGGCGGTGAAGGGCACGCGGATCATCTGGGCCTGCGTTGTTTCTGTCACCGCGCTTCAGTTCGCTCTGACCTATGCACCGCCTTTCCAGACCGTTTTCGGGACGGCCCCGGTCGGCGTCGGCGATGGCGTGATCATCGTCCTGATCGGCGTTGCCCTCTTCGCGCTTCTCGAAATCGAAAAGCAGCTCCGTCTGACGGTTCAGCGCATGGGGTGGCCGACAAGGCCTGCCGCCCCGTAAACCAGCGTTTTGCAGACCTCGCTCCTGCCGAAAGGTCTGGAACTTGCGTCAATAATCGCCGTCTTCTCTACGAATGCGCGAAAATGTCGGTGTCGGCCCAGCCTTCAAGGTCGAGCAGGGCGCGCACCGGCAGGAAGTCGAAGCTCGCTTCGGCGAAGCTGAGGCGTCCCTCACGTTCCAGCATCTCGATCAGTCCCTCGCGGAGCCGGTGCAGGTAGAGCACATCCGTGGCGGCATAGCTCAGTTGTGCCTCCGACAATTCGCCCGCGCCCCAGTCGGAGCTTTGCTGGGCCTTCGAAATGTCGACATTCAGCATCTCCTTCAGGAGATCCTTCAGGCCGTGTCGGTCTGTATAGGTGCGGGCGAGTTTCGAGGCGATCTTGGTGCACCAGACCGGCGCACAGACAAGGTCCAGCCACTGCGCCATCATGGCGACATCGAAGCGGGCATAATGGAAGATCTTCACCACTTTGGGATCGGTGAGCAGGCGGGCGAGGTTCGGTGCCTCGAAGGTTTCAGCGTCAAGCTGCACGATATGGGCGTCGCCATCGCCGGAAGAGAGCTGCACCACGCAGAGCCGGTCACGATGCGGATTGAGGCCCATGGCCTCAGTGTCGACGGCCACGATGTTGCCGAGGTCGAGCGCGTCCGGCAGGTCGCCCTTGTGCAGATGATTGGTCATGGGGGTCACGCCCTTTCTTCGATCCGGTCCCAGATGAGTTTCGACACGTCCGGTCCGCCAAGGCGACGAAGCTCCTGGACCAGTGTCGGCGAGGTCACATTGATTTCGATCAGCCGGTCACCGATGAAGTCGAGCCCGGCGAACAGGACACCGTGGGCTTTCAGCATCCGGCCCACTTCCACTGCGGCCGCGCGCTGGCCGTCGGTCAGTGTCGCGGCGATGGAGGATCCGCCCGCAGCGATATTGGCGCGGAACTCGCCCACAGCAGGCTTGCGCCCGACCGCGCCCACCACTTCGCCATCGATCACCATGACGCGCGTGTCGCCTTCCCTCACTTCCGGCAGGAATTCCTGGGCGATCACCGGGCCTTTCGGCTCGGCGGCGAGGATGCCTGCGACATGGGTCTCGAAGTCGGGATCATCGGCGGCGCTGACGACAATGCCGTTTCCGCTGGCAAGGTAACAGGGCTTCAGCACCACCTTGTCGAAGCTGCCCGCAAAGGCCCTCAGGGCCTCGGCCCGGTAGCTGATCAGCGATTGCGGGATCGCCTGCGGAAAATGCAGGGCCGAGAGCTTCTCCGAGATCAGGCGCAGGGCATCCGGACGGTTCACGAACTGAACGCTTTCGGTCAGCGGGTCGAGCAGGAGCGCAAGCGAGAGATAGCGCTGGTCAAAAGGCGGGTCAGGCCGGATGAAGATGGCGCCAAAGCCTTGGAGCGGTGTGTCCGCAGGCGCTCCGCTCTCCCAGGAGGCGGTCGCCATGGTCTTGTGCTCGCGGATGGATGCATCCAGCGCCAGCGTCCGGGCGAAGGCGGAGACACCATGACTGCCAGCCGACACATCCTCCGGCCCGCACCAGTAGACCTCATGCCCACGCTGGCGCGCCTCGACCATCAGGTCGATGCTTGTATCCTTGTAGGGCTTGAGCCCGTCCAGAGGATCGATGATGAAGAGCGCTTTCATGGCGTTGCCGTCAGGTCTGGCTTGCGGGTTTCGGGCTGCCTTAAGCGGAATTGCGCCCGGCGACAATCGCCGCCAGCGTTTCAGAGGGACTTGCCAGCATGGCTGATCTTCTTGTCGTCATGGGCGTTGCCGGGACGGGCAAGACCACGGTGGGACGGCTTGTGGCCCGGCACCTCGGCCGGGTGTTTCTCGAGGGCGATGATTTCCATCCGGAGGATAACCGCGCGCGAATGGCGGCCGGAGAGCCCTTGAGCAATTCAGACCGCCGAGTCTGGATCGCAGCCATCAGCGCGGCCTTCACGGCGCTCGGCCAGCCCGCCGTGCTCGCCTGTTCCGCACTCAATACGCAGGTTCGCGACTGGCTCGCCGCCGATTGCGCTTGCGAGCCGGTTTACGTGATGCTTGACGGGCCTGTGGAGTTGATCCGCGCCAGGCTGGAGGCGCGCACCGACCATCACATGAGCGTCGGCATGCTGGACAGTCAGCTCGCCGCGCTCGATCCACCGGAGACGGTCGCACGGTTCGACATTCGCGAGACGCCAGAAGATATCGCCGCCGCCATCGCGCTCAGGCTCGGCTGAAGCCGCTTTGCAGGAATTCCAACCGGCCCTGCACACTTGACGATAAGCAGAAGCGGTGCACACCGGCACGATGGGATTGCTGCGACACCTCGCCGGTTATGCGCCGGTCCATCTCACCATGCTGCTGGTCGGCTTCGCGAACGTCTATGCGTTCACGCGCCTGCTCGGCCCGGCAGATTATGGCCTCTATGCACTGATGCTGTCGCTGCAGATGCTGATCGGCACTGCGACGCTGACCTGGTCTGAAGCGGCCGCCTTCCGCTTTGCGGGCAGTGCGGAGGCTGAGGGGCGGATGGGGGCCCATATTGCGCGGTCGGTCTCGCTGCTGGCGCAATCGCTCGGACTGACGGCGATAGTTGTGCTCGCCCTGATGGCGGCCTTCTGGAACCATCCGCGTTATCTGGCCGTGCTGCCCTGGCTTGCGCTCTTCATCCCGGCGCGCTCGCTGGTCCAACTCTCGCTCGAACTCCACCGGGCCGAAGGTTCTGTGCAGCGTTATGTTCTTGTCTACACCACGCTGACGATTGGCGGCTTCATCGCCGGCGTCTTGGTTGCCGCCTTTGCCGACCCTTCTGCCCGTGCGCCGTTCATCGGCACCGCGCTCGCCGCCGTGCTCGTCGCGATCGTGCAGTTCCTCTGGCTCATTTCGCGCACAAGCGGACATTCAAAACGCGATGCCGACCGTCCGGGCCATTATCTGCGTTTCGGCGCGCCGGTCGCCATGGCGCTCCTGCTCGATATATTGCTCTCGGCGGGCGACCGTTTCCTGCTTGCCGTCTTCGAGGGTGAGGAGGCGGTCGGCGCCTATGCGGCCGGCTATGGTCTCGCCGACAAGACGGTGCTGATGCTCTGTGCGTGGGCGGCGATGGCGGCCGCGCCAGTGTTGATGAAGGCCTGGGAGACCGACGGGCCGGAAGCCGCTCAGGCCGAAGCGCGTGGCCTGATCAAGGTCCTCATGCTGGTCGGCGTTCCTGCGGCTGCCGGGGTTGCCCTCGTCGCTGAACCGCTCGCCACGGTCATGGTGGATGAGAGCCTCCGCGACGGCGCGGTCGCCACGATACCCTGGATCGCGCTTGCGGGGCTCTTCAACGGGCTGCTTGTCTATTACTGGACCGAGGCTTTCCAGCTCACGCGGAAGTCGCTCGAACGCGCGCTTCTGATGCTGGTGCCGACGCTCTTCAATCTCGCTGCCAATCTCGTCCTCATTCCCTGGCTCGGGCTGATGGGCGCGGTCTATGCGACAGTGGCGAGCTATATGCTCGGCAATCTTGTCATGGCGCTCGGTGGGATGCGGCACTTCGCCATGCCCCTGCCGCTCGCAGACCTCACCCGGGTGCTCGCCGCCACCGCCGTGATGGCGGCGGTCGTCTGGCTTCTGCCTGATCCCGGCGGCCTGCCGGAGCTCGTCCTGAAGGCCGGACTGGGCATTCTGGTTTACGCGGGCCTCGCCTGGTGGCTTGATGCTGGAGGCGTGCGCGGCCTCGTCAAGGCATCGCGCCACTCATCCGATTCCATTCCCGGAACGTAAGGCAGATACATGAACAACACTTCCGAACAGACCGGCAGCGACACCGCAGTCGCGAGTGACGCTGCGAAAGCCGCTGGCAAGGCGAACCAGCTCTGGTCCGACCTCATTCCGGTGATAGCCTTTGTGGTGGTCTATAACGGGATGCGGCTCGCTGGCCTCGACACCGAGCTCCTCAACAAGGACACAGCGCTCTACTGGGCGACCGGCGTACTTGTTCTGCTGACGCTCGGCTTCATCGCCCTGCGCCTGTTCCGAGGAGAGAAGGTGCCGCTCTTCATGCTGGTCAGTTCCGGCATTGTCGGCGGCTTCGGCATTCTCGGCATCCTGCTTCAGGAAAAGAGTTTCATCTACATCAAGCCGACCATCCAGCAGCTCTTCCTCGCGGCGCTGATCTTCGGCTCGCTGATGCTCGGGCGAAACATCTGGAAGGTGATGTTTTCGCAGGTCTTCACCCTGCCAGACTTTGCCTGGCGGACGCTCGCCACACGCTGGGGCTTCTACTTCGTCGCCATGGCGCTCTGGAACGAGTTTCTCTGGCGCTATTATGTGCCGGGCTTCGAAGAACCGCTGAGGCTTGCCGGGCTGACGCTCGCGCCTGCCGGTGAGTACAGTTTCCTTGGCCTCACCTTCGGCGCGCGCGATGCAGAGGATGTCTGGGCGAACTGGAAACTCGGCAACATGGTGATTACCGTCATCTTCTTAATCGCCAACACGCCCTACACGCTGAAGCATTTGCAGGATGACGAGACCGAGCCGGAAACCGGCAGCGCCTAGACCCCTTCCGGGCGTTCGCTGTCGAGGGCAGTGCGAAATTCCGGTATGAGCACTTTGTCAGCCTTCGTGTCGTGATACTGGCGCAGCGCCCAGTAGACGGTTGGAAAAGCGAGCTCTTCCCACGGGATTTCGTCCCAATCGAACAGCCCGACGGCCTCGCTCTCGGGTCCGGCAGATGGCTCGTTCAGCAGCGCGGCCCGGAACAGGACCTGCACCTGGCTGATGCGCGGCACCGAATAGATGCCGAGTACGCCTTCAAGTTCGATATCGGCGTTCGCCTCCTCCTGCGCCTCGCGCCGGGCGGCGGTTTCGACATCCTCACGGTTTTCCATGTAGCCCGCCGGAAGCGTCCAGTACCCCTTTCGCGGTTCGATCGCCCTCTTGCAGAGCAATATTTTCCCGTCGCGATGCACAACCGCGCCCGCCACGATCTTCGGGTTCGAGTATTCAACGTAACCGCAATGCGTGCACACATTGCGGTTACGATCATCGCCAGGGGGAATTCGCTTTTCAAATTCCTGTTTAAGATCAAACGTCATGATAGTTTTGCACTTGTTTGTTAGATCAGTGTTCGGAGTTTTGTGAACTTTGTCCGGGTTCGGATAAATGCCACATGAAACGGGCTGATATTGTCAGGGGGCTGAAAGTGGACGGGAATGAGATGCCAGACAAGGTTTTTGCGCTGGCCTTGTCGCCGACCCACTTGCTGCACCGCGCGCAACAGCTGGCCGCCAACAAGTCGGCGGCGGCGCTCAGGGAAGCCGGGCTGACCATCCGTCAGTTCGCCCTGCTCGAGGCCCTCAGCGAGAATGACGGTTCAAGCCAGAGCCAGCTCGTCGACGCCACCGCCATCGACCGCTCGACCCTCGCCGACATGGTCAGCCGCATGGAGAAATCCGGCCTCATCCGGCGTCAGCGCTCCGAAAGCGACATGCGCGCCAACACGGTTCACCTGACCGAGGCTGGCGACGCCGCCCTCGCCATCGCCCGCCCCGCGGTCGCCATTGCCGACCAGGAACTGCTGGACCTCCTGCCGAAGAACCGGCGCAACAGCTTTGTCGGAATCCTGTCCCTGATCGCTGACGTCTCCGATACCACGCTGCTCGACCTCGAAACCGAGACCGACGAGACCGGAGCGACGAAGAAGGTCAAGAAAAAGAAGAAGAAGTCCAAGGACAAGGACGAGCTGAAGGGCAAGAAGAAGTCCGGCAAGAAGAAGAAGGCCTGAGCGACGCTCAGCGGCGCCCCACGAGGTGAGACAGCGCGACGGCCCCGGCTGTGGCCACGTTCAGGCTGTCGACCCCTTCGGCCATGGGAATGCGCAGGGCTGTGGCCCGCGCGATCGCTTCCCCCGGCAGGCCTGGCCCTTCGGCGCCAAGCACCAGCGTGAACCGGTTGGGCGGCGAGAAGTCGCGCAGATCCCTTGCCGCCGGATCGGGGGTGAGCGCCAGAACCGCATGGCCGTTCGCCTCAAGTGCGTCGAAAAGCCCCCGCCAGCCCTCCACACGGGCCTGCGGCATCCAGAGCACGGTGCCCGCAGAGACACGGATGGCCTTGCGATAGAAGGGATCGGCACTTGCCGCATCAGTGATCACACCTGAAGCCCCGAGGGCGGCGGCGTTGCGGAAGCAGGCTCCGACATTGTCATGATTGGAAAGCCCGATCAGCGCGAGCAGCACTTGAGGCGCGCCCGGCGGCGCGATGACGCCCTCCACTGGCCGCGCATCCGGCTTTCGCGCCACCGACAGCACGCCGCGATGCATCGGAAAGCCTGCAATCGCATCGAGCACTTTCTGGTTCGCGGCATAGACCGGCACGCCGGACGGAACTTTCTCCAGGAGATCCCGCAGCGGTTCCAGCCGGCTCTCGCCAACAAGCACACTCTCGATCACATGGCGCCTGCGCGCGATCAGCACACCCAGCGTCACACGGCCCTCAACGATAAAACGTCCCTTGCGCCCGACAAGATCGCGTTCGCGAATTTCGCGGTAAGCTTCGATGCGGGGATCGTCCGGATCGGTGATGAGGGCAGGTTTCATGACGGATATCTGGCCCGCGTCGGCACTCGCGTCGAGTGATTGCGGGTCAGGGTGCCAACTTGCCCGTGCCACAAAAGCGCCATTTGCCAGCGTGCGCCAAACTGTACCATGATTGCGTGATGGACACCGCCTCTCCCTTTCCGCTTGCTGTCAGCCTTCATTCGCCCGGACGTGCCGACCGGACGGAGTTCCTGAACGCGGTCTGGGAGAGCCGCGCCCTGCACGGCGAATGGGTGAGCCCGCCGGAAACGCGCGGGGCCTATGCGGCCTATCTCGCGCGGCTGAAATCCTCGCGCAACGAGGCCTTCCTGATCCGGGACGAGGAGGATGGCGGCCTGGTCGGAGCGGTGAACGTTTCCGAGATCGTCCGGGGAGACTTCCAGTCGGCCTATCTCGGTTATTATGCCTTCGTCGCAAAGGCCGGGCGCGGACTTATGACCGCCGGCCTGCAGGCGCTCGTGCAGCACGCTTTCCGGGAGATGGGGCTGCACCGGCTCGAGGCGAACATCCAGCCGCGCAACACCCGCTCGATCCGGCTCGCCGAGCGCTGCGGTTTTCGCCATGAGGGCCTGTCGCGCCATTATCTGCGCATCAATGGCGTCTGGCAGGACCATGAGCGCTACGCCATCACAGTCGAGGACATGGGCTGATGCCCGAAGCCCGCCTTCAGGGAGAATGGCGACCGTGGCGCTGGTTGATCGCGCTGGTGCTGATCATTGCCGTGGCGACTTGCTCGTCACTCTGGATCGGCTCTGGCGACCCTTCGGTCCAGATGCGCGACAGGGCGCGGGCGCTTTTCGAGCGCGTGCCGATGGAGGGCCTGCCTCCGGAAAGCGAATGGTCTGCCGTCTCCGAGATCACGCCGGAAAAGCTCTCGCAACTGAATGAAAACGCGCAGCTACTGGGACGGGTGGACGCGATCGGCCGCCTTGAATGCGCCCTGCGTACGCGATTGGAGGGCAGCGAACGTGCCCGCTATGTCGGATGCGAGGCCCCGGTAAGCTATGCCCGCCGCGGCGAAGAGATCACCACCGCCATCTGGCGGCAGGAACTCGACGAGTGGAAACTGGTGAGCTTCAATGTGGGTCGCGATGAGACCGGAGCGCCGGGAGACTGAGAGATTCCTGGCCGGTCGCGAGACGTGAGCGCGTTTCCCTGGATGAGATCACTCATCAGGGAGAGGCAAACATGAAAATCTTGAAGTACGGCGCTCTGGCGCTCGTCATTCTGGGGATCGGCAGCTGTGTGTTCCTTTTCGGCGGCTTGTTCAAGGATGCATCGGAGCGCCGCGAGCCGACAGCCGAACTGGTGCGCACGGCCTTCACCGACGGCCTGCCGCCGGCCGGTGAATGGTCCGACAAGGCCGGGGTGAGCGAGGCACAGGTCGGGCAGCTGGAAGGCTTCATCCAGGCGCTGGGCGCGCCGCCTGAAGGGCTTGACTTCAGCTGCTCGGCAAGCGCGCAGTCGGACACATCTGACCGTCCCGATGGCCGTTTCGTCTCCTGCGAGCAGGACATCGACTATGCCAACCGCACCATGAAAACCCAGATCGTCTGGTCCAGGGAAGACGATGAGTGGAAACTGATGGGCTATTTCATCAACCCACCGGGTGCCGGTGAGCCAGCGAGTTGATCGGGATTTGACATTTCCACAATCCCGTGGCCTACCCACCGCCTGACATTCCGCGCAGTCCCATAAGCGCGCCTTGATCGTGCCCTTGAGCACAACGAGGCCCCCCGCCTGGCGAAGTTTCGCTCAGCGGGGCTTTGATGGTTTGCGTTCGTGTCTGAGCGGTCCCATTCTCTCCCGAGATGACGACCATGAGGAGTTCGCGATGTTTGACGCGCTGACAGATCGCCTTGGTGGCATATTCGACGGCCTGACGGGCAAGGGTGCCCTTTCGGAAAAGGACGTGAGCGCCGCGCTGCGCGAAATTCGTGTCGCGCTGCTGGAGGCCGATGTCGCCCTGCCCGTGGTCAAGGATTTCATCGGCAAGATCAGGGAAGAGGCGGTTGGCGAGAAGGTCGTCAAGTCGATCAAGCCGGGCCAGCAGGTGATCAAGATCGTCCATGACGGCCTGATCGACATGCTGGGCGGCGAGGAGGCCGACACGAGCCTTCGCATCGACAGCCCCCCGGCGGTCATCATGATGGCGGGCCTGCAGGGCTCGGGCAAGACGACAACGACCGGCAAGCTGGCAAAGCGCCTGCATGAGAAGGAGAAGAAGAGGGTTCTTCTCGCCTCGCTCGACGTGCGCCGTCCGGCGGCCATGGAACAGCTCGCCATCCTCGCCAGGCAGGTCGGCGTCGAAAGCCTGCCCATCATTGAGGGCCAGCGTCCGGCCGAAATCGCCCGACGCGCCATGAATGCCGCAAAGATCGGCGGTTATGACGTGCTGATGCTCGACACGGCGGGCCGCACGACGCTTGACGAGCAGATGATGAACGAGGCGGCGGAGATCTCCGACATCGCAAAGCCCGCCGAGATCCTGCTCGTGGCCGATGCGCTCACCGGCCAGGACGCGGTGGAGACCGCCAAACGCTTCCATGAGCGCCTGCCGCTGACGGGCCTTGTCCTTACGCGAATGGACGGTGACGGGCGCGGCGGTGCAGCGCTTTCCATGCGCGCGGTCACCGGCCTGCCGATCAAGTTCCTCGGCACGGGCGAGAAGATGGACGGGCTCGACGCGTTCGATGCCAAGCGCCTCGCCGGTCGCATCCTCGGACAAGGCGACATCGTCTCGCTGGTCGAAAAGGCCAGCGAGCAGATGGACATGGACCAGGCCGAACGCATGGCCAAGAAGCTGCGCAAGGGCGAGTTCGACCTCGACGACCTCGCCGCGCAGTTCCGCCAGATGCAGAAAATGGGAGGCCTCGGCGGCATCATGGGGCTCATGCCCGGCGCGAAACACGCGAAAAAGGCCATGGAGGAGTCCGGCCTCGACGACAGGGTCATCGCCCGGCAGGAGGCGATCATCCTCTCCATGACCAAGGCCGAGCGCAAGAAACCGGCCCTGCTCAACGCCTCGCGCCGCAAGCGCATCGCCGCCGGTGCGGGGGTGGAAGTGTCGGACGTCAACAAGGTGCTGAAAATGCACAAGCAGATGTCCACCATGATGAAGAAGCTTGGGCGTGGCGGCATGAAGGGCCTGATGGGCGCCATGGGGGGCATGGGCGGTCCCGGTGGTGCGATGGGTGGCGGCATGCCGGGCGGAATGGGCGGACAAGGCGGACAACTTCCGGGCCTCGGTGGTCCGGGTGGCGCTGGCGGACTGCCGGGACTTGGCGGCGGCGCGCTCGGCCCGAATGGCTTGCCGCCGGGATTTCCTGGCACTGATGGGGGGAAGAAGAAGTGAGCTGCCCCACAACCGACCTTCAGCGTCTGCGCAAGTCGATCGACAATCTCGACTCGATCCTCGTCCACACGCTTGCCGAGCGCTTCAAGGCGACCCAGGCCGTGGGCGAGCTCAAGGCGCGCCATGACATGCCGCCAGCCGACAAGGCCCGCGAGGCCGAACAGGTCGAGCGCCTGCGCCGCCTCGCTGAAAGCTCCGGCCTCGACCCTGAATTCGCCGAGACCTTCATCAAATTCATCGTGGCGGAGGTCATTCGCCACCATGAGCGGATCAGGGAGGGGGATGCTTCCTGATCTTTGATTTCACGTCACCCTCGACGGGCGCTAGCCCGTCTGAGCGCCCATCTCTGATGTCTGCCATTGGCCTATGATTAGGGCTTCAGAGATGGGCCCTCAGACCGCTTCGCGGTCTAGGGTGACGCGTACTGAGATGCCTCGCGTTCGCACCCCACAAGCGACCGCGCAGGCGCAGATGGCCCGAGCCGCAGGCGAGGATCAGCCATCGAGCACACAATCAACTCAACGCCATAAGACACTCAAGGAGATACACCATGGCACTGAAAATCCGGCTCGCCCGCGGCGGGTCCAAGAAACGTCCCTTCTATCGCGTCGTCGTCGCCGACTCGCGTGCGCCCCGTGATGGCCGCTTCATCGAGAAGCTCGGCAATTACGATCCGCGCAAGCCGAAGGATGCCGAGGACCGCGTGAACATCGACGCCGAGAAGGCCGCCGAATGGATCAAGAAGGGCGCCCAGCCGACCGACCGCGTCGCGCGCTTCCTCTCGCTCATCGAACATGACGGCAAGCCGCTCTATGAGTGGAAGGCCTCGAACAATCCGAAGAAGGGCGAGCCCGGCGTGAAGGCCAAGGAACGCGCCGAGGAGAAGGCTGAGAAGGAACGCGAGCGCAAGGAAGCCGAGGAGGCCGCCAAGGCCGAGGCCGAAGCTGCGAAGAACGCTCCGGCCGAGGAAGAGGCTGCCGAGGAAGCTCCGGCTGGAGAAGCCGCTGCGGAAGAAAAGTCCGGGGGCTGATCGACCTGAACCCCAGCCAACCGGAACGTTCGGACTTCATTCGACTTCTCTTTCGTATTCCGGCATCAGGAAAAGAGAATTCGAGGAGTGAAACCCATGTTCCGGTCTGGTCTGAAAACGGCACTACTGGCTGCCAGCGCACTCATCGTCAGCGCTGGCAGCATGGCCACTGCGCAACGCGGCAATGGCTTTCCTGGCGGAACAATCACGCTGTATGACGGCAAGAATTACACCGGCGAGGCCGTCACCATTGACGGACCCGTCGAGCGGTTGGTCGATCTCCGCTTCAATGACCGCGCGAGCTCAGCCGAAATCTCCGGCTTCTGGGAGCTTTGCAACGGAACTTCCTTTCGCGACACATGCGAGATTGTGAACTTCTCCATGTCCGATCTCGGTGCCGTGAGGCTGAACGACAACATCTCGTCGCTGCGCCCTGTGAGCCCGAGAGACGCTGCACGTGAAAAGGCCATCAATGGCAGGGTCAGAGGGCCCGGCATCGTCTTGTTCAGCGGGCTCGGCTTCACCGGCGAGGCCTTGCCGGTCGACCGCGCCATCATCAAGCTCTCGGGTCTCGATTTCAACGACAAGGCACTGTCGGTTCGTGTCAATCATGGCAGCTGGCTGCTCTGCGAAGATGCCAATTCGAGCGGTCGCTGCGAAGTGATCTCCGCCGATGTGCGTGATCTTGGCCAGTTCGGCCTCAATCGGCGCGTGTCCTCGATCGAGCCCTACACAGGTCAGGCCTATGGTGCTGATCCCGGCTATGGCTCTGGACCGGTTTATGGCGGTGGACCCGGTTACGGGCAGGGCGGCGGTTATGGACGAGACCGCTCGCCTGGCTATGGACCCGTCCAGCCCTATGATCAGGCCCTTGAAGGCGTGGACACGGTGTTCTTCACCAATGTGCGCAACGAAGCTGGCCAGCCCATCCGCGCCTATGGCTTCTCCGATGACCGGTTCTGCCAGGCGCTCGGCCTGCGCGACGCCGAATACTCCGCCAACCGTAGCGGCTTTCTCACCGATGTGCTCTGCGAAAAATGACGAAGCGGGCCGATAACCGCCTGATCCAGCTCGCCGCGATCGCCGGTGCCCACGGCGTTCGCGGCGATGTGCGGGTGAAGAGCTTCGCCGCCCGGCCTGAGGCCTGTTTTGCCTATGGCCCGCTTCTGGCGGAGAATGGCACCGCCCTGCTTGAAGCGATCCGCTGGCGGGAGGCGAAGGATCATTTCATCGTCACGCCGAAACAGGCCCGCCAGAAAGAGGAATGGGACGCGCTGAAGGGCACCGGCCTCTTCGTGCCGCGCTCGGCCCTGCCGCCGCCCGAAGACAGCGACGAGTTCTATCATGCCGACCTGATCGGCTTGCCGGTCTATCTGGATGGTCGTGTGGTGGGCGAGGTGAAGGCCGTACAGGATTTCGGCGCGGGCGACCTCATCGACATCAGCTTCGAGGGGGCCCGCGTCTTCCTGCCCTTCACCAAGGCGGCTGTCCCGGTCGTCGACCTAGCAGCCGGCCGCATCGAGCTTGGCGATGTCACCGACTGGCTGGCCGAGCCGGAAAAGGACCCGTCGGCGGAGCCCTGACCCCTTGGCGAGCAGGTCCGGCAGGCGTATGGACAAGCGCCTGCAACAGGACGGGGCGACGATGATGGAATCGCTTGAAATTGCCGAAGCCATCCAGCTTGCCATCGGTCCGGTCTTCCTGCTGGTGGCCGTGGGCGGGCTCCTGAACGTGATGACTTCCCGGCTGGCCCGCGTGGTCGATCGGATCCGCGAACTGGAAGACACTGCCGACCATGAGGACCCCGGTCCAATGCGCGCGCTGCACCTGCGCCAGCTCGCCGAACAGGATACGCGGATCGTGCGGATCAATATGGCGATCACACTGGCCGTCATCGCCGCGCTGCTGGTCTGCCTCGTCGTGGTCGCCCTGTTCGCGGCCGAGTTCTTGCCGGTCGACCTTTCGGAACTTGTCGCGGCGCTGTTCGTGATCACCATGCTGGTGCTGATCGCATCGCTCGGCTTTTTCCTGTCGGAAATCCATGCTGCCGCGCGGCTGCTTCGGGTGCGCTCCGATTTCAGGCCGAAGCGGCACTGACCTCCTCGGCGAGCGCAACTTCGAGCGCGCGGGGAATGCCGGCTGGAGGGGCGAAGCCGGTCGCCCGGAGCTTCTCGGTCGAAATGTCGAGCATGCCGAGCGGATAGCGGATCTGAAACTGGCGATGGCGAAGGAAATCCTTGCCCATATCGGCGAGCACCGGCAGGTGCAGCCCCGTCTTCCAGCGCGCATCGCCGCTCAGCCGGTAAGCCCGGCGGAAATGCTGTGCAAAGGTGCCCGCGCTCTCATCAGCGAGATTCCAGGCTTCCACACCGGACCCGCGCGCTTCGGACCGGCCCCGTCGCATCAGGTGCAGGATCGCCGCGCTGACATCATCCCGCCAGACATATTGCGTGCGCCGGTAGAGCGTGGTGGCCCGGCGCACCTTGCCCCAGTCACGGCCCTCGAGGAGGCGCGCGGCATCGGCCACGACGACCGGCCGGTAGATGTCGACGACCATGGACGGGTTCGCGGCCTCTATCACCTGCTCGCTGAGCACCTTGGTTCGGGCATAATCGCGCATGTAGGGCTCGGCATAGTATTGCGTCTCGATCGGTTGGCCGGGATCGAGCCTCGGCGTCGCCTCCGTCACCCGCCGGGTCTTCGGCGATCCGTAGACGGTGATCGAGCTGGCATGACCGAAATAGCGTACGCCCGCCGCCTCTGCCGCGCGGACCAGTGCCCCGGTCGCCTCGACATTGACCCGGTCCATGCTGGACTGGTCGCTGAGTGAGGCCGCGAGGTGGATCACGGCGTCACACCCATCGACCAGCGCAGCGAAATCGAGCGATTCCATCAGGTCGAGCGCGCGCCATTCAATGACCGGCGTATCCTCCCGTCCGGTGCGCGCATGTGCCCTGACCGCGTAGCCTGCGGCGACCAGTGCCGCGACCAGAGAGTGTCCGGCGAACCCCGCCGCTCCGGTGACAAGGACGCGTTCAGGCACACCTGCGCTCCAGTTCATCAGGGGCGGTCAGCACATGCTTCAGCCGGTCAGCCAGCCGGATCGCAAGGGACACCATCATCAATGTCGGATTGGCATGGCCGGATGTCGGAAACACCGAGCCGCCCGCAACCGACAGATTGTCCATGCCGTGCACCCTCAGTTCGGTGTCCACCACGCCGTCCTCCGGGCGAAGCGACATGCGCGTTGTTCCAAGCGTGTGGCCCATGTCGATGATGACGGCCTCGTCAGGATTTTTTTCGGTGACCCAGCTTTCCAGCTCAGGTGCCGGCAATCCCGTGCGCGCAAATTCTGCCGCCATGATTTCCGCAATCCGCAGGAGAGAGTGTCGCGCCGCCGGATCGATGGTCCAGTGAATGCGGGCAAGCGGCACGCCGAACCGGTCGGTGGCCCCTGACAGGGTCACGCGGCTCTCGCTGTCGGGTGCCTGCTCGGCGATGGCGTCCACATTCAAGCCGATCAGCTTGTGCGGCAGGCCGCCGGACTGGAACTCCCGTGCGACGAAACTCGGATTGAAAAGGATGGTCATGTTGACCAGAATGTCCTTCAAGAGCTTTGGAACGCGGCGCGATTGCAGCATCTTCACGACAAAGGCCTTGAACACCATTGCCGGGCTCTTGATGACCGACCAGATATCGGAGAGGGGCGTCTTCGACTGTTGCCAGACCAGCCGCTTGATCGCCATCAGGGGATCGTCGGGAGCACGATCCTCAAGCATATAGAGCGCGGTGTGGTGCAGCTTTTCGGCGCGCTGGATGTCCGGCGACAGACTGAGGCCATGCATGTAGAGATGCACGCGGCCCTCATGGTTCAAGGCAACGAAACCAAAGCGCTTGTTCAGCTTGTGGGCGTGCTTGTGACCAAAGCGGGCAATGCGCACGCTGGGATGGTCCATCAGGCAGCGCCCGACCTGATCATTCTGATTGCCAATCCCGCTGGCGAGCAGCAGGCGCGCATTCTCGATGCCGCCCGCTGCCAGCACGAAGTGACGACCGGTGACCCTCATGCGGGTTCCATCGGGTGCGGCGACCTCGATCTCGTTGACCTGGCGGCCATCCAGGCAGGTGCGGATCGCTGTCGCCGTCGCGTTCAGAAGCAGGCTGACATTGTCTGCGCTCTCGCGGATGAATTCCTCGCCGAAACGCATCACGTCAATGGGGTCGATACGCGAGCGTGCGAACTGCCAGAAGAAGGGGCGCAGAAGCGAGCGGTCGAAACCCGGCTGCGGTGGTGTCTGCCCGGCCTGTTCCCAGAATTCCTCGCCATAGGTGTTCGGGCCGAGATTCATTGCGATAGCGGCGCGGTCGAAATACGGGGCAAGCGCGTCGCTTGAGACCGGCCAGCCGGAGCGCGGGATCCAGTCGCGTGCCTCGAAATCGATCGGATCGAAGATTGCCGACTTGGCGGCCCAGGCCTGCGTCGATCCGCCAAGCGCCCGGCAGCGCAAGCCGAAGGGCTGAATATCGGGCCGCCAGTGTTTCGCCAGCGCGCCGTGAAACTCCTCGCGCTTCTTCGTCTGCGCGGGCGAATTCGGTTCGCCGGTGCTTTCGACGCGGTTCAGTTCCGCGCTCTCCTCATTCTCCATGCGCCCGCCGCTTTCAATCACCAGCACGCTGAGGGCCGTGCCGAAGAATTCGCGCGCGATGGTCAGGCCCACCGGACCGCCACCGACAATCACCAGATCGGCCATCGCAAGCGGTGGCGGTGGGGTGACCGCGAGGTCGGTGATGTTCAAGTCTCGCCCCTGTCTGAACGACGCTCGGCGACCTTGTGGTGGGCCCGCTCGATCAGCTTGCTGATCAGCATGTCCTTGTCCATGCCTTTCATGTCGACCGACGTGGCGAGATTGTTCGCCTTGGCGACGGCCTTGAGCTCGGTCAGTGACAGGCCCTGAAGCGTCCGCATCAGGCGGGCATTGTCGCCGGCACCGGCAAGCTCGCGAAGATTGATCAGCTTGTAGGCGTCCTTGCCCTCGAACAGGACCTCGGCGCCCAGCGCCTTCACCACGCGATAGGCGAACTCCGGATTGGCGCGAAACTCCCGGCGCAACTCCTCCAGCACGCGGTCAAGGGCGGAAACGGGATCAATTTCAGTTTCGTGGTCACGATCGCTCATGCGTTCTGGCTTTCTCTGGTGTCGAGACGGTTGGCAAAGCGGGCAAGGAAGGCGTCGCCCCAGGCGTCCGGCGGAAGGCACAGTTCGCCCGCGCGGGCAAAGCCATTGAGGCTCATTTCGCCGGCAAGGGCGTCATCGGCGTGTATCCGGTCGATGGCGGCGGCGAAGGCGTCGGTGTCGGTGACCTTCACGGCGAGCCCCGCGTCGATCGCCTCAATCTCCGGCGCGAGATAGGCATTGTCGGCGATAATCACCGGCAGCCCCGACAGCGCGCCTTCCAGTGCGACGAGGCCGAAGGGCTCGCGCCAGCGGCTCGGCACGACGACCAGCCTCGCCTTTGCCGCATGTTCCGCAATTGCGGCGCGGTCGCACCAGCCGGCGAAACGGGCGTCAGGATATCGCGCCCTCAGCGTCTCCATATCCTCGCCCGTGCCGCACAGCGTGACCGGAACGCCGGCCTTCTGTGCTGCCTCAAGGGCCAGATCCGCCCCCTTTTCCTGACCGATGCGGCCAACAAAAAGCACGCCGCGATTGTGCTCGACGGTGACGCGGCCAGAGGTGTAGGCCTCACAGGGGTTGCGAATGGTCGACAGGTCAGCTGCCTTGAAGCCGCGATCCCGGAAGGTCTGTTCCATGCCTTCGTGCAGCGCGATGAAACCCATCCGGCTCGCGGCAAAATCCGCAAGCCCATTGACGTGCCACTGCCGGGCGGTGCGCCAGTATTTATGCAGCGGCGAGCGCCGGTCGCACTGGCTGACGAGGCATGACAGGCTGAGGGGTGTCTTCGTGCAGGTCTCGGTGCGCCTGAAATGCAGGAAGGCTCCGTTCGGGCAGAGATTGAAGAAATCGTGGCAGGAGACGAGTGTGCGCGCCGCCACAAGGCGCAGCGGACGGAAAATCGAGGGAGAGAGGATCTGCGACCAGTTGTGGAGATGGTAGACCGTGCCCGGCGTGTCATGCGCCCTGATCCAGTCGGCAAGCATCTGTTCCGCGGCGCGGTTGTGATAGCCTTGGCGCAGAGCCCTCAACAGGCCCGCATCGAGCAGGCGTTCGGCGCCGAGGCCGACAAAGCCGATGCCCGCCTGCGCCATGTCCGGGTCGGCCCCCTCGCCGGTCAGATAGGTCACCTCACAGCCGCGCTTGCGGTAGTGCATGGCCGACAGGCGCGCGAGCACCGTCGCGCCGCCATTCGGCCGGGTGAAATCATTGATCACGACAACGCGCTCGGGTTTCAGGCGGCGGGCTTGCATCACGAGGCTCCCCTCGCCATGACAGGCGGACCTTCAGGCCCGTCAAATTCCGGCATGACATAGCCCTCCGGCCGGGCCCGGCTTTCGCGCTCACGCTGGAAGACGAGGCCGCTGGCCACGCCAGCGAAGACGCTGAACTGGATGCCCGGATCGGGCATGGTCCCGGAAATGGAAAGCGCGATGAAGAGCGCAAACACGCCGGACCGCGCCGCTGCAGCGATCTGCTGGCTTTCCGCGAGCGGGCCGGCGAGGCGCGGCTTCATTGTGTCATAGGTGAACACACGGGCCATGTAGATGAAGAAGAAGGCACTTCCGATCAGGCCGAGATTGGCGAACAGGGAAATGACAAGGCTCGAGGCGCGGATGCTGCCCATGCCTGCACCGAGGCCGTAGGTCTGCAGGAAAGCTTCGATCCCGGCTTCGTTCCAGCGCGCACGCTCCTGCCCACTCTGTGACTGCAGCTTGTTGGCGATACCTTCGGTGAAGAGTTCGTTGACCGGGTCGAGCAGGTCGGGCTTCAGCGCGACGATGGTCGCGATTGCAAGCCCAGCGACCGGCAGGAGCGAGATCAGTATGCCCTGTCGCGTCGTGCCCTTTCGGGTCAGGGGCAGGGTTCGGTCGCTGCCGGTCATCTGCCGACCATAGACCACCGCCAGATAGGCCGCGAGCGCGACATAGGCGGTCGTCGAAGTTGAGAGGAGCAGGGTGACAAAAAGCGCACCCGTCACCGGCAGCAGGAAGGGCAGGTCAATGCCGGCCCGCCAAAGCCGCAGCAGGAAGGCAAACAGGCCAGTGGTCACCATGGCGTAGGTCGAGGCCTCGGGATAGGAGCCGGTGATCCGCTTCATGCCGAAGACTTCGTGCGCAAAGCCCTGTCCGTAGATGGCGTTGCGGATGAAACCGAGCAGGTGGGACATGCCGATCTCATGGGTCACCACGTCCACCACGGCGAAGAACAGGTTCACCATGCCGGCGATGAGGACGGCGAAAGCGACCGAACGCATTGCGCGGTGATTTCGGGCGAAGGCTGCTGCCGCGGCGAAGGCGAGCAGGTTGCCGAGGAGATAGATGGTCTGGGTGATGTTTGAACCGCGCGGGATGAGCGGCCGCTCGATGATCTGGCCCGTCGCCGTGATCTCGTCAGGCGGATAGACCGGGAAGGCATCGAAGAACAGGCGCGGCATGACGAAGGCGCTCATTATTGCCCAGGCGAGGCACAGGAGCAGCCAGAAGCCTGGCTGGGAGGGCGACAGGGTCTTCATCATGGCCATGAGGCCACCCTTGCGGATCGCGATCGCGCCGACGAAAAGCCCGATCGACAGGTGCCCCGGCTGGATGTTCGCGGTGCCGATGAAAACTGCCGCCGCGGACATGAGCAGCGAGGCGCACAGCATTACCGTGAACGCCGCTGCCGACGACCAGAGAACCGCCGCTCCACCGAGGACCAGTATGATAAGGCCGATCAGTTCAATGCTCACGCCATCTGCCTCGCTCGTGTCGCATCCGGCCCGGAGACCGCGCCACGAAATGTGTTGCAACACGGAGCATGAAAGCAAGCCTCACGCCAGCCGTATACAGGAAACGCAGGTTCCTGCAGTCAGGTCACGCCATCTTGGCAGGCCGATTGCAGTCTGATTGCCAAGCTTATGGAGACAGGCCAGAAGGCTGTCGAGCCGCACGGGGATATTCATGGCCGGGCCCTACAATCTCGTTTTCAACGGCAAGTTCCTGACCGCGCCGATGACGGCGGTCCACAAGGTGGCGCTCGAACTGATCGAGGCGTTCAACCGCCGGATGGATGCTGATGACAGGCTGCGCGCGGCGGTGAAGGGAGCGATCCTGGCACCACGTGGCGAGGCAATGGAGATTGCTGCGCCGCACACGCCCGTGGAGCAGGGCGGCTGGTTCACCTGGCAGCCCTGGGAGCAGATCGACCTGCCGCGCATGGCCGGCGGAGCGCTGATCGTCAGCCTGTGCAATCTCGGGCCGCTGGCGGCGCGCCGGGCGCTCACCATGGTGCACGACGCCCAGACCTTCTCCACGCCGGACAGCTACCCCAAGAATTTTGTCCGCCTGCATCGCTTCATCCTGCCGCGCAATGGCAAGCGTCACGCGGGCACGCTGACGGTTTCGCACTTCTCCGCCGGGGAACTCGCCAGATGGGGCATTGCGGAACGCGATAAGATCCATGTCGTCTACAACGGTGTCGATCACATTCTGCGCGACGCCGAGGACGCCGCCATCCTCAAGACCCACGGCCTCGTTCCGCATGGCTACAGCCTGGCGCTCGCCAATACCGAGGTGCACAAGAATATCACCGTCCTGCTCGAGGCCTTCGCGCGCGACCAGCTTCGGGACCACAAGCTCGTGCTCTTCGGATCGCACGGGCGGGAGCGTTTCGAGGCCGCCGGTCACACCGTGCCGCCAAATGTCGTCTTTACCGGCCGGGTCGAGAACGGAGCGGTGCGCGCACTGATGCAGCATGCCAGCGCCATGCTGACGCCGTCGCGCACCGAGGGCTTCGGCCTGCCGCCACTTGAAGCCATGCTGCTGGGCACGCCGGCCGTGGTTGCTCCCTGCGGTGCGCTGCCGGAAGTCTGCGGAAATCCCGCCACCTATGCCGATCCCGATGATCCAGGCGAATGGTCGCGTGCCATCGACTTGCTGCGCCGGAGCGATGCGGTCGAGCGTGGACATCGCGCCGCCCATGCCCGCGCGCAAGCCGGACAATACACCTGGGACGCCGCCGGTGCGAAGCTGGCCGAGTTGATCCTCGAAGAGATCGGCGAGAAATCCCTCCGGAAAGAGGCGCTGTCATCATGAGCAACCGGCCCCGCCTTGCCGTCATCATCGCCTCGCTGAACCGTCCCCGGGAACTCGCCGACGTCATGGCCGCGCTTGCCCGTCAGACCGTGACGCCGGACCGGATCATCCTGTCTGTGACGAAGGAAGAAGACCTTCCACCAGCTCAATCGCGCCAGGGGGCTGAAGTGATCATCGGGCCGAAGGGCTCCTGCCACCAGCGCAACAGCGGAATCGAGGCGGTGATCGGCAATGTCGACTATATTGCCTTCTTCGATGATGATTACCTGCCCTCGAAATTCGCCTGTGAGCGCATGGTCGACTTCCTGGAGACCCATGCCGATCTTGCCGGGATCAATGGCCACCTCATCGCCGACGGAATCAACGGGCCGGGGATCTCCCGCGAGGAGGCCGAGGCGATGATCGCGGAATTCGATGCCCGCCCGGCCCCCGAACCGAAGATCGGACAGGCCGTTGACGGGCTTTATGGCTGCAACATGGCCTATCGTGCCAGCATGGTGCAGGATGCCCGCTTCGACGAGAATCTGCCGCTCTATGCCTGGCAGGAGGACATCGATTTCGCCGCCCAGCTCCTGCCGCGCGGACGCCTGGTGCAGTCAAACGCCTTTGCTGGTGTGCATCGCGGCGTGAAGGGCGGGCGAACGTCTGGCGTCCGGCTCGGCTACTCACAGGTCGCAAATCCACTCTACCTCATGAAAAAGGGCACCATGAGGAAGGGCTTTGGCTGGAAACTCATGCTGCGCAACATCGCCTCAAACCATGTGAAAGCCTTCAGGCCCGAACCCTGGGTGGATCGCTGGGGCCGGGTGAAAGGCAACTGGCTGGCCTTTCGTCACGCCCTGACCGGCAAGCTGCGGCCCGACCACATCCTCAAGCTTGGCTGAGAGACACTCTGCGGACGGCTTTTTCTGCCTTTCCGAAAACGGGTCGCGTCCCGGGACATGGTGTAAATTCGACCTGAGGACGGTCATCGTGCTCGAATCCGTCGAGGCTGTGGTTGCTGACAACAACCAGAAGGACCTCACACGATGACCGAAGACAGATTGGC
>Ga0081520_100173_pt1 | contig 43796 bp, 39 predicted proteins | sample HotLakmasection1_FD_70988 | JGI IMG/M metagenome (GOLD analysis project Ga0081520, IMG submission 70988) | Hypersaline microbial mat communities from Hot Lake, Washington, USA - Section #1 (SPADES assembly) (version 2) | ecosystem: Environmental > Aquatic > Non-marine Saline and Alkaline >... | reverse complement strand
CTATGACGCCATACTCGATATCTGCTGCCGCGCCTGGAACAGCCTCACCGATAACCCCTGGCGCATCATGTCCATCGGATATCGCGACTGGGCCCATGACTGGTGATCAGTGCAGATTGGTATAAGCGGTCGAACACGGCCAGAAGCGGGATCATGTGCGATGCGCGTCGAAAAAAGGAGCGGGGCCGCTCCACTGTGTGCCCTGTCGACGGGCGGTCGCGAGAGGGCGACATTCTGGAGCCGCGAACCGGAACGGAACGAAAAACCACTGCTGATGCGAGAGGCAAGAAAAAAGGCCGGGGAAATCCCCGGCCTTTCTGGGTCGATCAGCTCGCGAACCAGTTGAGTAGCGGCTCCATCCAGTCACCCAAGCAGTCAGGTGCCTCGGCGACCCAGATATGATCGGCAGGTGCCCGGAACACGTCGCGCAGTGCCTCATGGCTCCAGCCGGTATCGACAGCCGGTTCGAGGAAGGGTTCGGCTTGCTGAGACGCCGCGCCGAGTTGGCTGAAGTCGAATGTGCTGGCCTCGAAGAGATCGACGCCTTCCATGTCTTCAGGCAGCAGCGTCTTCGCGCCTTGGCTCGACGCAGGCGCGCTGCGTTCGGCACTGTTGGTCTCGGCCCCGCCGGGCACGTTCACCGCAGCCGTAACATCTGCGAGGTCGGCATTCTCGAAGGTGACCGTCACCCCGCCATTGGTGAAGACGACATCGCTTCCGGACTGGGCGAAATCGGCGGCCGCGGCAGCCGCATCGCTATAGCCGAAGCCCGACAATTCCACCCAGTCCTCGGTGGTGAAGTCGGTGACCGTGTCGGCTCCGCTGGCGCTGGCGCTGAAGACGAAGGTGTCCCGCCCATCGCCGCCGGTGAGCACGTCATTGCCCTCGCCGCCAAAGAGACGGTCGGCACCGCCCTGGCCGTTCAGCACATCATTGCCGTTGCCGCCATTGAGGGTGTCGTGTCCATTCGATCCGAACAGCGTGTCGTTGCCGTCATCGCCGTCGAGTACGTCGTCTCCGGCATTGCCGCGCAGGAAGTCCGCCCCATCGCCGCCGGTGAGCACGTCATTGCCCTCGCCGCCGAAGAGACGGTCGGCACCGCCCTGGCCGTTCAGCACATCATCGCCTTTGCCGCCATTGAGGGTGTCGTGTCCATTCGATCCGAACAGCGTGTCATTGCCGTCATCGCCGTCAAGGGTGTCGTCTCCGGCATTGCCGCGCAGGAAATCGTCGCCGGCACCGCCTGAGAGCACGTCATTGCCCTCGCCACCGAAGAGACGGTCGGCACCGCCTTGGCCGTTCAGCACATCATCGCCGGCACCGCCCGTCAGCGTGTCAGCCTCCGAAGTCCCGATAATTGTGTCATCGCCTTCCAGCGATCCGATCAGTGTGAAGGTGGCCGTGGCCGTGTCGCTGCCGCTGAAGCCGTCGGTGGCGGTGTAATCGAAACTGTCAGTTGCGGTCTCACCGGGCAGAAGCCCCTGGAACACGCCGTTCGGGTCATAGGCAAACGTGCCGTCGGCGTTCAGCGTCACGATTGCACCCGAGGCCAGCGTGACCGACCTTCCGATATCGGCAGCCGAACCGTTGATTTCGGTGATGGAAAGGCTATCGCCATTGGCGTCACTGTCGACACCGTTACCGTTGTCGGCGAACACGTCGCCCGCAAGGACCGGGCCATCATCGCCGAGGGAGAACTCATCATCAGCCGCAACCGGATCGATGTTCTCCAGCACGATGCTGATCATGGCATTGCTCGTCACTGTGCCATCAAACACAGAGATCGCGATGGTTTCTCCCGTCCTGTCGCCGGCACCTGGCGTGTAGGAAAGCCCCTCCAGTGCAAGGTTGACGTCCGCCAGCGTGCCGTTGAAAGCGAGAACCGGATCGAGCGTGCCGTCGCCGATGGTGAATGTCAGGCTGTCGGCATTGCCGAGGCTGATGGCACCGTCGCCATTGCTGATGGTGACGAAGACGACATCGTCCTCGGGGTCCGAGATCGATACACCCGGAATTTCGAAACCTGACGACCCTGCGAGTTCGGTCACCGAGATTGGCGCGGTGATCGCGGCCGCATCATTGGCACCTTCGATGGTAAGTGAGACCGTTGCCGTGTCGGTTGTCAGGGCATCGTCCTGAATGGTGTAGGTGAAGCTGTCAGCGGTGCTGTCGCCGCTGTGGAGGGTGTTGAATACGCCATTGGTGTCATAATCGAACGTGCCATTCGCATTGAGCGTGAGAAGCGCACCCGATGCGAGCGTCACTGTGTCTCCGGCCGAGACAGCGGTTCCATTGACCTCGACGATGGTGATCGTGTCACCAGCATTGTCGTCGCTGTCATTGGCCAGCACGTCGAGATTGATGCTGTCATCCTCTCCGATGGTGGCACTGTCATCTTCGGCCACCGGGACATCATTGAGTTCGGTGACGGACACATCAACCTGGCCCTGATCGCTCACCGTGCCGTCGGAAACGGCGTAGGTGAAGGACAGGTCGCCGAAAAAGCCCTCATCCGGGTCGACGTTCAGCAGGCCGCCCGTCAGTGTCACGGTCGCATCACCGAGATCGACGGAGCTACCTTCGCTGATGGCCTGGCCGCCAACTGCCGTCACGATGAGCGTGTCACCGGCATTCTCGTCGGTGTCATTGGCCAGCACGTCAACATCCACATCCTCGTTTTCGAGCACGGTGGCCGTGTCGTCAGCCGCCACCGGGGCGTCGTTCTTCTCCTCGATGGTGAGATCGACATTGCCCTGATCCGAGAATTCGCCATCCGTGATGGTGTAGGAGAAGGACACATCGCCGAAGAAGCCGGTATCGGGCGTCACGTCGATCTGGCCGGCATTCAGCGTCAGGAGCACATCGCCGAGGACCACACTTTCGCCATCGGCGACCGCCTGGCCATTGATCTCGGTGATGGTGATCGTGTCGCCGGCGTTCGGATCGCTGTCATTGGCAAGCACGTCGATGGAACCTGAGCTGTCCTCGAGGACGGTGGCGGTATCGTCACCGGCCACAGGTGCCTGGTTCGATCGATCGATCGAGACGGTCACATTGCCCGTATCGGTCGCGCTGCCATCACTGACAGTGTAGGCGAAGGCCAGATCGCCGGAGAAGCCGAGATCGGCTGCCACATCGAGCTGGCCACCATTCAGCGTCACCGTGGCGTCGCCCAGATCTACGGAGCCACCTTCCACGATCGCCTGGCCGTCCACCTCGCTCACGAAAAGCGCCGGGCCATCCACGTCGGTGTCATTGGCGAGCACGTCGATGGTGATCACCTCATTGTCGAGACCGGAGCCGGTGTCATCGGTCGCAATGGGCGCATCGTTGACCGGATTGACCGTCAGCGTGAAGTCTTCACTCGCTGAAGCTTCGCTCGGGTCCGTGGCGGTTACCCGCACGTCGATCGCACCCAGATCGGCGTCGTCCGGCGTGCCGGAGAAAATCCCGGTTTCAGTGTCAAAGCTCAGCCAGGACGGCAGGGGATCGCCATTGGCGAGTGTTGCAGAGAGGGTGAGATCATCGTCATCGGCGTCGCCGAAGGTGTTGGCCGGAACGGTGAAGCTGAACACGGCCTCCTCATCGGTCGACTGATCGGCGATCGGGTTGTCGACTGTCGGGGTGTCGTTCACGCCATTGACGGTCAGGGCAAAGTCCGAGCTGGTCGCAGCATTGCTCGGATCCGTGGCTGTGACCCGCACGTCGATGGTGCCAAGGTCCGGATCGTCGGGCGTGCCGGAGAACGTCGCGGTTTCAGTGTCGAAGCTGAGCCATGCCGGCAAGGGATCGCCATTGGCAAGCGTTGCAGACAGGGTGAGGTCGTCACCGTCGACGTCGCCGAAAGTGTTGGCCGGAACGGTAAAGCTGAATGCAGCTTCTTCATCGGTCGACTGATCGTCGATGGGGTTGTCGACTGTCGGGGTGTCGTTCACAGGCGTCACTGTGAGGCTGAACACGTCATCCACCGTCGCGCTGCGCGGATCGGTAGCGGTCACGCGCACATCGATCGTGCCAAGGTCCGGATCGTCGGGCGTGCCGGAGAAGGTGCCGGTTTCGGCGTCGAAGCTCAGCCAGGTCGGCAGCGGATCGCCATTGGCAAGCTCGGCCGACAGGGTCAGCTCCTCGTCGGGGTTGCCATCGCTGAACGTGTCGGCCGGCACGGTGAAGCTGAAACCCTGCTCTTCGGTTGTGGTCTGATCCGCGATCGGATTGTCCAGCTGTGGCAGCTCCTGCGGGCTGACAAAGGGAACGGTGTAGCGCAGGTAGATGGTTTCAAGCTGGTTGTTGGTCGCGTCCCAGATCCACTGCCCGTCGGAATCTTCCGGAATGGGCGGCTCGGTGGGTGACACCGCAGAGCCCCAGGGATCGGTGCTGAGTGGACCCATTTCGGTCGCGTTCGCCCAGCCGCTGTCATCGAAGGTCTGGCCCTTCCAGTCGTCGCCGACGACCACAGTGTTGACCTTCCACTCATCACTCGTGCCGAGCTTGAATCCGTCAGCGAGGCGAATGTCGGCAAAGAAGCCACCCGGACCGGCCTCATTGGTCACCTCGATGGCAATCACGTCACCAGCGGTGAGTTCCGCGATGACGACCTCGACATCGACGAAGTTGCGGGTCTCCTCAATGACGACTTCGCCGTTCACATAAAGCGTGAAGGTGTCGTCGCCCCGTGCGCTGATCGTGGCGGCCTGAGTCGGATCGATCTGGTCGGTCACCGTGATCTCGAAAGCGTCGAAAGCGCTTTCGCCGAACGGATCGGTCACTGAGACGCGCACGTCAAGGACACCATTGTCACCGTCGACTGGCGTACCGGAGAAGGTCTGCGTGGCGGCGTTGAAGCTCAGCCAGGAGGGCAGCGGGTCGCCATTGGCGAGCGTTGCGACATAGTTCAGCGGCTGCAGGTCGGCATCGCTGAAAGTGTCGGTCGGGATGGTGAAGATGAAGGACGAGAACTCGTCCGTGGTCTGGTCGGCAATCGCATTGTCGAGTTGCGGAGCGACATTGAAGCCGATCAGCGAGATGTCGCTGGCCAGCAGTGTCGGAGCGCCGGTGAGCGTGGCCAGCACGATGGCCGCATCCGTGCCGGTCCCGTCGCTGTCATAGGCAAGCTCGCCCGTCGTTGAATCGTAGAGCAGAACCCCGGTGGTGCCAGTGACCGGACCGTCAATGATGAGGTCGAGCGGCGTCGATCCGTCCACGCCGTCAAAGGCGGAGGCGTCGATGACGATGCGGTCGATACCACTTTCGAAATCGGTGATCGTGTCACCCCCATCGCTCGGGTCGGTATAGGCAAAGGTGTCGCGACCGAGGCCACCGGTCAGCGTGTCGGCACCGCCACCGCCCTCGATCCAGTCCGCACCGTCGCCGCCATCGATATTGTTGGCGTTGGCATCACCGCGGATGCGGTCGCCAAAGGCCGATCCGACCACGTCGGTCGGACTGCCGGTGATGGCCTCCGGGGCATTGAAATAGGTCCCGCCCGCTTCCGGCGCATAGGCGTTGAGCGCGGCCTGCATCGCGGCGGCAAGCGCGGCATTGCCGGCACCGCCGAGCGGATGGATGCCGTCGGGCTGCAGATCGGCCGGCGAGAAGAATTGCGAGGTCTGCACCAGCTCAACGTCAATGCCTTCAGACCGAAGCTGGGCGATGAGCGCGGGAAGCTGTGCGTTCACGGCGTCCACGATCACGTCCGTGCCGCCATTCACCAGGCTGGACGGATAATTCGGCGCGCCGGGGTCAAGGGCGGGGATCTCGGCAAGGAAGATGGGGAGTGTGGAATCCTCGGCATGGGCCGCGCGGACGAGCGCTTCAAGTTCGCCGACGACATCGTTCAGCGGATCGGAGTCCAGCAGGATATCGTTGGTGCCCAGCATGATCACGAGAAGGTCCGGCTGGCTCACCGGAATGTTCGGGATGCCGAAAGTGAGGAACGTATCAATGGGCTGGCCCGGCTGCCCGAAATGTTCGACATCAACCAGCGTGCCGAGAGGGTCGGCAACGCCTTCAGGGTCGCTTTCCGGACCCACGAAATCGAGCCAGAGACCGTAATCCTCTACAATCGACTGCCAGAGCGGAAGGCGCCAGCCATAGGCGGTGTCGAAACCGGCCGTGATGGAGTCGCCAAAGGTCAGGATCCTGACGGCCCGGGTCACCGTCATGTCTTCAAGGCTGATGACGAGGCCCTCGGTTGAGGTGCTGTAGTCGATGGTGCCGGCCATGTTCTTTTCCACTTCTGAGCAAGGAATTACCGGGTCCGTGAATGCAATCGGCGTACCAGTTGGGCTCTCCGAAACCGACCAAACTCATTTCAGTGGTGAAAAGAAATTGCAGTTTGGTCTTGAGAAGCGATTCATGGACGCCGAAACGGCGCTCACTCCGTGAGTCGACACCGACAATGGCCATGCCGACCTCTCCCATGTTTACGGCGCGGCCGAGGAGATCGCCGATCTGATGGACGGCTTCATCTTGGTGGTGACGAAATCCACCGTGCCGGTCGGCACCGGTGATGAGGTCGAGCGCATCATTCGCGAGCGCCGCCCGGATGCCGATTTTGCCGTCGTGTCCAATCCGGAATTCCTGCGCGAGGGCGCCGCGATCAAGGATTTCGAACTCGCCGATCGCGTCGTCGACCCCGAAGCGATGAACGAGGCGGTGCACCTTCTGTCAGGTGTGGAGTTTGCAACATCTACGACCCCGCCGACATGAAGCGGAGGGCTTCAGCCATGTGAGCGTCGGGCACCGTTAGGGAGCGCTTGGGCCGCGCTTGGGTCAGGTTCCAGTGCTCCGCCCTCGGTCCATCATTCATGTTGACGAAGGGATTGCCGCGTGTTGGTAAACGGCGGGGTCGCCTCGAGACGGCTGTAATTTGCAGGAATATCATGAACGCGACCTCTCACTTGGAACGCCTCGAGGCTGAGAGCATTTTCATCCTCCGCGAGGTGGCCGCGACGGCCGAGCGGCCTGTCATGATGTATTCCATCGGCAAGGATTCCGCTGTTCTTCTCCATCTGGCGCGCAAGGCTTTCTTCCCCGGGCCCCTGCCGTTCCCGCTGCTCCATGTGGACACAGGCTGGAAGTTTCGTGAGATGATCGAGTTCCGGAACCGGCTGGCAGAATCGCCCGGCATCAAGGTGCTCGTGCACCAGAATCAGGAAGGGCTCGAGAGGGGCATCAACCCGATCGACCATGGATCGGCGGTCCACACCGATGTGATGAAGACCCAGGCGCTGAAGCAGGCGCTCACCCAGAACGGCTTCGACATGGCGATCGGCGGTGCGCGCCGGGATGAGGAGAAGTCCCGGGCCAAGGAGCGCATCTTCTCGTTCCGGACCGCCCAGCATCGTTGGGATCCGAAAAACCAGCGGCCGGAGCTCTGGAACCATTTTAACACCCGGATGAATGCCGGCGAGAATGTTCGCGTGTTTCCCCTGTCGAACTGGACCGAGCTCGATGTCTGGCAGTACATCTACCAGGAAGACATCGAGCTTGTGCCTCTCTATCTGGCCGCCGAGCGGCCCGTGGTGGAGCGCGACGGCATGCTGATCATGGTCGATGACGACCGACTGAAATTGCTGGAGGGGGAAATCGTCCAGACCCGGCGCGTCCGCTTCCGCACCCTGGGCTGCTATCCCCTCTCTGGAGCGATCGAGAGCGCGGCCGACACGATACCAAAGATCATCGAGGAAATGCTGGTCTCCACAACATCGGAACGTCAGGGCCGACTGATCGACAAGGATGCGGGCGCGTCGATGGAACAGAAGAAGCAGGAGGGGTATTTCTGATGTCGACTGCGGAGCTTCGGGCCCATGTTGATATTCATTCCTATCTCTCCGCGCAGCTGCGCAAGTCGTTCCTGCGCTTCATCACCTGCGGTTCCGTGGATGATGGCAAGTCAACCCTGATCGGCCGTCTCCTCTACGAGACGAAAATGATCTTCGATGACCAGCTGGACGCCCTGCGCAGCGACAGCAAGAAATTCGGCACCCAGGGCGAGGGGATCGATTTCGCCCTGCTGGTCGATGGTCTGGCGGCCGAGCGTGAACAGGGAATCACCATTGATGTCGCCTACCGCTTCTTCGCCACCGACCAGCGCAAATTCATCGTGGCCGATACGCCGGGCCACGAACAGTACACCCGCAACATGGCCACCGGCGCGTCCACCGCCGATCTCGCCATTCTCATGGTCGATGCTCGCAAGGGTCTGCTGACGCAGACGCGGCGGCACTCTCTCATCGTGTCCCTGCTCGGCATCCGCCACGTCGTGCTCTGCATCAACAAGATGGACCTCGTGGATTACGATCAGGCCACCTTCGACACCATCGTCGAGAGCTATTACGCATTTGCCAAGGATCTTGGCTTCACTGACATAACGCCAATCCCTGTGTCCGCTCTCGCTGGCGACAATGTGGCCACGCCGTCAAGCCGGATGGACTGGTACACCGGCCCGACACTTCTGGACCATCTCAACACCGTCGAGGTGGTGTCCGAAATCGAGGCCCTGCCGTTCCGCCTTCCGGTGCAGTGGGTGAACCGGCCCAATGCCGATTTCCGTGGTTTTTCAGGGCAGGTGGCGTCTGGCGTCGTCAAGCCGGGCGACAAGGTCCGCATCCTGCCTTCGGGCAAGACCAGCCGTGTGTCCCGCATCGTAACCATGGACGGCGATCTCGCCGCAGCCGCTGCGGGACAGTCGGTAACCCTGACCCTGGTCGACGAGGTCGATGCCTCTCGGGGCACCACGATCAGCGCGGTAGACGATCCTCCGGAGGCGGCCGACCAATTCCAGTCGACCATTCTGTGGATGTCGGAAAGCCCGATGCTGCCCGGGCGCAGCTACATCATGAAATCGGCCGGGCAGGTGGCCCAGCTGCAGGTGACCGAACAGAAAGACCGCATCAACGTCAATACAGGGGCCCGCGAGGCGGCCAAGACGCTTGAGCTGAACGAGATCGGCACCTGCAACATCTCCCTTGACCGCGACATTGCGTTTGACCCCTACAAGACCAACCGCACCATGGGTAGTTTCGTCATCATCGACCGCCTGACAAACGAGACCGTGGGGCTGGGCCTGATCGATTTCGCCCTGCGGCGGGCCTCAAACATCCACCGCCAGTCCATGGATGTCGGCAAGTCTCTTCGTGCCGAACTCAAGGGCCAGAAGCCTGTCGTTCTCTGGTTCACCGGCCTCTCGGGCTCCGGCAAGTCGACCATCGCCAATATCGTCGAGCGGCGCCTCGCAAAGATGGGAAGGCACACCTACTCCCTTGACGGCGACAATGTGCGCCACGGCCTGAACCGCGACCTCGGCTTCACCGCTGCCGACCGGGTGGAAAACATCCGCCGTGTCGGCGAGGTGTCGCGCCTGATGGTGGATGCCGGTCTCATCGTGCTTGTGAGCTTCATCTCACCCTTCCGGTCGGAACGCGACATGGCGCGGGCCATGGTCGAGAAAGGCGAATTCTGGGAAATCCACGTCGACACACCGCTCGAAGTGGCCGAAGAGCGCGACGTGAAGGGCCTCTACAGGAAGGCCCGGGCCGGCAAGCTCAAGAACTTCACCGGAATCGACAGCCCCTATGAGCCGCCACTTGACCCGGAAATGCGGCTGAACACGGTTTCGATGTCGGCAGAAGACTGCGCCGACCTGATCATCGACCGTATGGAACGGCAGGGCTTGTTCGAATAGGACAGCGGCTTCCCGGTCGGGATACGCGGCCAACACGGTGTGGCAGACGGGTACAAGCGAGGTGCTGATGCGAGTGGATCATCTTTCCATTCCAGATGTCGTGCTGATCACGCCGCGGCGGTTCAGCGACGCTCGGGGGTTCTTTTCCGAAGCGTATAATCGCCGCGACCTCGCGAACGCGGGCATCGAAGTGGAATTTGTCCAGGATAATGAATCTCTGTCGCGGCGCCGGGGTACCTTGCGGGGCATCCACTTCCAGAAACCACCCTTCGCCCAGGACAAGCTGGTGCGCTGTGTTGCGGGTTCGATTCTTGACGTCGCCGTTGATCTGCGGCGAAGCTCACCGACATTCGGACGCTACGTGTCTGCGGTGCTGAGCGCGGAGCATGGTGCGCAGCTCTTCGTCCCGGTCGGTTTCGGGCATGCCTTCCTGACACTGGAGGACAATTGCCGTGTCCTGTACAAGACTTCAGAGCATTATGCGCCTGACCATGAGGCGGGGGTCCGCTGGGACGATCCCGAGATCGGTATTGATTGGGGGCTTGAGGCGTCGCACGTCATCCTGTCAGACAAGGACCGCGACCTTCCGGTCCTGCGGGAATTGGTTGAACTCTTCTGACAGCAGGTCCGGGACAGGGCACCGGAAGCCTTCGGCAAGGAAATGCGAATGAACATCATCGTCACGGGCGGGGCGGGCTTCATAGGATCAGCGCTTTGCCGCTACCTGATTGGCGAGACCGATCACACGGTGATCAATATCGACAGTCTCACCTACGCCGCCAATCCCGCTTCGCTGACCTCGATTGCGGACCATCCCCGCTATCACTTCGAACAAGTGGATATCCGCGACCGTGACGCCCTTGACGGGCTGTTTGCACGCCACAAGCCGGATGCGGTCATGCACCTTGCCGCGGAAAGCCATGTGGACCGGTCCATCACCGGCGCAGGTGTGTTCATCGACACAAATGTGGTCGGGACGTTCAACCTGCTTGAGGCCAGCAGGGCTCACTGGTCAGGCCTTTCCGGGCCGGCGCGACGGGATTTTCGTTTCCTCCATGTGTCCACTGACGAGGTCTATGGTTCGCTGGGACCGGAGGGACTGTTCTGCGAGACCACGGCGTATGATCCAAGCTCGCCTTACTCCGCATCCAAGGCGGCTGCCGATCATTTTGTGTCCGCCTGGTGGCGCACCTACGGCCTGCCGACGATCGTCTCGAACTGTTCCAACAATTACGGGCCTTACCACTTTCCGGAGAAGCTGATTCCCCTGATGACGATCAACGCGATCGAGCGCCAGCCGCTGCCGGTCTACGGAAACGGGGCGAATGTTCGCGACTGGCTCCATGTTGATGACCATGTCCGGGCGCTCTTGCTGATCCTGGGCGAGGGCAGACCCGGAGAAAAGTACCATGTCGGTGGTCGCAATGAGCGGACCAATCTCGAAGTGGTGGAGGCCATCTGCGATCTGTTGGACGAGATGGTGCCCGATGGCGGACCCAGTCGGCGTGAACTGATCCGTTTCGTCACCGACAGACCCGGACATGACGCCCGCTATGCCATAGATGCCAGTCGGATCGAAGCCGAACTCGGCTGGTGCGCACAGGAGGACTTCGACAGCGGCCTGCGCAAGACGGTGAGATGGTTCCTCGAGAATGAGGGCTGGTGGCGTCCCATGCGCGAGTGGCGTTATGACGGCAAGCGGCTCGGCCTGGAAACCGAACCTGCATCAAAAGCCGTCACTTCGAAGCCTCTGGCTTAACGCCGAGTTCCTTCTCATGCCATCGCCATGCGTCATCCACGATTGTGGCAATATCGGAGCGCACAGGGCGCCATCGAAGCACCGTGTTGGCCTTGGTCGGGTTGGCAATCAGCATGGCCGGATCACCTTCACGCCGCGGACCGTATTCGCGCGGAACGTTGCGCGGACTGCGATTGGCAATGGCGTCGGCCAGTTCGATCACACTTGTGCCGGACCCCGTGCCCAGATTGAAGACGTCCGAGGCGCCCGCGTCGAACAATGTCTCCAGGGCCAGCCGGTGCGCCGCGGCCAGGTCCATCACATGGATATAATCGCGAATGCAGCTGCCATCAGGCGTGTCGTAATCATTGCCGAGAATCTTGAACTCGAATGAACCATCCATCGCGCCCATGACGGCGCGCGGGATCACATGGGGTTCGGGTTCGTGCCGCTCGCCAATTTCACCGTCCGGACTGGCCCCGCAGGCATTGAAGTAGCGCAACAGGACCGACTTCACGCCGTGGGCGCGGTCGAAGTCGATGATGGCGCGTTCGGCTGCCAGCTTCGACCAGCCATAAGGGTTGATCGGCTTTTGGTGCGTTTCCTCGGAAATCGGCGTATCATGGACACCGTAGGTGGCGCATGTCGAGGAGAAGATCATCTTCCGGACATCATTGGCCACCATGGCCTCCAGAAGGTTGAGCGTTCCGCCCACATTGGTGCGATAGTAGCGTTCCGGGGCGGTGACGCTCTCATTCACCAAGGAGAGCGCGGCAAAATGGGCCACGGCGTCGGGCCTTGCATCCGCCATGGCCTTCCTCAACGCCTCTGCATCGAGTATGTCGCCCTCGATGAATGGACCCCACCGGACGAAATCCCGATGCCCCGTCGAGAGATTGTCGTAGACGACAACATTCCAGCCAGCCTCGGCAAAAGCCTTGCAGCAATGGCTGCCAACATAGCCGGCACCACCGGTCACGAAGATCGTTTTCGGCATTTTTGTCTATCCACCTCTTCTTACGGCTGATAGTTCGGTGCACCAGGTGATGCAAGTACGCCGCGACCGCTACGGTTCCTTGCCGGGGCTCGCCGCCTTGCTCGGCTCTCGCCTTGATCGGGATGGAAAGTGTCACACAAGACGATGATCTGTCGCGCGCCATGGCCATTGGCGACGTGACGTTGCATAGCGGCGCAGGGATTGATTGAGGAACTGGCCATGAAGGGCATCATTCTGGCGGGCGGGAAGGGATCGCGCCTCTATCCGATCACACTGGCCATGTCGAAACAGCTGCTGCCGGTCTATGACAAGCCAATGATCTACTACCCGCTCAGCACGCTGATGCTGGCGGGCATCCGCGACATTCTCATCATTTCCACGCCGGAGGACTTGCCGCGTTTCCGGAAACTCCTCGGCGACGGTGCCGCCTGGGGCATTCAACTCAGCTATGTCGAACAGGCTTCGCCCGACGGGCTCGCCCAGGCCTTCCTGCTTGGTGAAGACTTTATTGCCGGCGACAGCTGCGCCCTCGTTCTCGGAGACAACATCTTCTTCGGTGCCGGCCTGCAGAAGATGCTGGTGGACGCGAGTGCGCCGGAGCGGGGGGCGACCTTGTTCGCCTACAGGGTGCCCGACCCGGAACGCTACGGCATCGTGGAGTATGACGGGGCGGGAAATGCGGTGGGACTGGAAGAAAAGCCAACGGTTCCGAAATCCAACTGGGCGGTGACGGGGCTCTACTTCTACGATCACCGGGTCGTCGATCTCGCCAGGCAAATTCGTCCATCGAAACGCGGTGAGCTTGAGATCACCGACCTCAACAAACTCTACATCGAGGATGGATCAGCCCACGTGCAGCAATTGCAGCGAGGCTTTGCCTGGTTCGACATGGGCACGGCGGACAGTTTCATGGAGGCTGCGGAATTCGTTAAGGCACTGGAACACCGCCAGGGTCTCAAGGTCTGCTGCCCGGAAGAGGTGGCCTTCAAGAAGGGATTCATCGATGCCGACCGTCTGGCCGTGCTGGGCGAGCGACTCGGGCAGACGGCCTATGGTGCCTATCTGATCGAAATCGCCCGACACAGCGACCGGCGTTGAGCCTCCGGTCGGACCGTCCGAATTCGGCGACCCTCAGCTGCCAAATTGCCGGATGGCCGCGATGATACGGTCCTGGTCTTCCGGCTCCAGATAAGGATGCATGGGCAGGGCGATGACGGTTTCCGCCTTGGCCTCGGTCACCGGCAGGCCTCCCGGCGTTACCGGATAGTCGAGCGCGAAATCCTGCATGTGGATCGGCACGGGATAATAGACCGCCGTGGGAATGCCTGCCTCTTGCAGATGCGCCTGCAGGCCTTCGCGATCCTCGTGCTCGATGACATATTGCGCCCAGACCGAGCGCCCCCCCTCGATCACGCGCGGGACGGAGAGGACATGGCCCTCAAGGCCTTCGGCGTAGTGGTCCGCTACCGCCTGGCGCATCCCGATCTCGCTGCCGAAGATCTTGAGCTTTTCCAGCAGCACAGCCGCCTGCATCGTGTCGAGGCGTGAATTCATGCCGACCCGGAGGCTCAGATATTTCGGGTCATGATGGAATTTGCGTTCCGCGGCATCGGTCGGGGTGACCTTGCCATAGACCCGAAGGCTCTCGATCAGCTCGCCTAGGCTCGCATCATTGGTCAACACTGCGCCGCCATCGCCGTAGCAGCCGAGTGGCTTGGCGGGAAAGAAGCTGGTCGTCGCGACATCCGCCCAGTGGATCGGATGCTTTCCGTCCAGGGTGCAGCCAAAGCCCTGCGCGGTATCGGCGATCAGTTTCAGGCCGTACCTGTCGCAGATCGCGCGGATCGCAGGATAGTCGGCCGGCTGGCCGAAAAGGTCGACGGCGATGACGATTTCGGGCTTCGCTTCGCCCTTCGCAATCGTGTCCTCAATCGCGGCTTCGAGGCTTGCCGGGTCCATATTGTAGGTGACCGGGTCGATATCGACAAAGACGGGCTTCGCGCCAAGCCAGGGCACGACCTGGGCGGTGGCGACAAAGGTGAAGGACGGGCAGAAAACGGCCTGACCGGGCCGGACCTTCCATGCCATCAGTGCGAGCGCCAGAGCGTCGGTTCCATTCGCGCAGGAGATGACATGGCCTGCCTCGCCATATGCACCAAGCTGCCTTTCGAACTCGCCGACTTCAGGCCCCATCACATAGCGGCCATGCTCGACCACATTCATGATGGCGGTGTGGATTTCGTCCGCAATGCGGGCACGCTGGGCCTGGAGGTCAATGAATTGCATGGGTTTCTGTCTCGGAACGCTACGAGTTGTACGGTAAGGCTCGACCGCCGCTTAACCAAGTGGCAGAGACGCGCAAGACACAAGACTTGCCCCATTGTTACAGGGTGCGTGATTTCCGAGGAGCCGCCATGACCATCCCCGCCCATCTGACCGTGCAGGCACTCGCCTGCACTGCGAGCCGCGCCGGGGCTCTGATCATGGACATTTACGGCCGAGATGACCGGGGCATCGAGACAAAGCTCGACGGATCATCGGTCACCGAGGCCGACAAGCGCGCCGAGGCGCTGATCCTTGCCGACCTGAAAGTGCTCTGCCCCGACCTGCCGGTGATCGCTGAGGAATCCATGGCTGAAGGCATCATGCCCGCGCATGGGGAGAGCTTCGTGCTCGTTGACCCGCTGGATGGCACGAAGGAATTCATCAGCAGGAATGGCGAGTTCACCGTGAACATCGCTGTCATCCATCAGGGCCGTCCGGCCATGGGCGTGGTCTACGTGCCCGCCAGGTCGCGCGTCTTCGTCGCCGAGAGCCCGAACCGCGCCTGGCAGGCCGCGCTTGCGCCCGGAGCCGCGCCAACGCCGACAGGAGAGCTGCTGTCCATCCGCAAGTGTCCCGAAACCGGACCCGTGGCCGTCGCCTCGCGGTCCCACCGCAGCCCTGAGACCGATGATGTGCTGAACCAGTACGGTGTGACTGATACGGTCTCTGCCGGTTCATCGCTGAAATTCTGCCTCGTCGCCGCCGGCGAGGCCGACATGTATCCCCGCCTCGGCCGGACCATGGAATGGGACACCGGGGCCGGCCAGGCCGTGGCGGAGGCGGCAGGCGCGCGCGTGATCGACCACGAGACCGGCAAGCCGCTCCTCTATGGCAAGCGCGAGCGCGGCTATGACAATCCCAGTTTCATCGTGCTGGGGGACATCACACCCATTTGATCGCACCTCCAGTCTCGTCAGAGGCGAACTGGTATGGCACTTGCTCCCCCATTGGGGTGAAAGGGCGCGTGGATCGCGTCGCGGGTCGAGGAGGGCAGCTCAGGCATGTCGGTTCTGGCGGTCATCGTCATGGGGCTCGCCCTTGTGCTCGCCCACACGCTTCGCGGGGCGAACGGGGGCTTTCGCCTGGTCCATATCGGTGCCTTTGCGCTGAGCCTCGCCGTGACGGCCCTCGTCATCCGCTTCTTCGCCAGCGAGAACGGGATCGAGCGGCGCAGCGATTATGATCGTTTCGTCCTGCACGGCCTGAACCTGGCCGAGGCGAGCAACGCGCCGCTCTGGGTCTTTGTCGGGGCGAGCTATTCGCGCAATGCCATTGACGATGACGGCCTGACCGCGCGCCTCCAGGAGCGCGGGCGCCATGTGCGGGTCATCAACCTTTCGCTTCAGGGTGCATCCTTGCAGGAGCGACGGGCGCATCTGGAGGCTTTCCTGGCCCGCACACCGCGTCCGCCGGAGCGGGTCTTCCTCGAGGTCGCCCCTGAATTCGACGCCGATCCAGTCTATGTCTTTCAGGTCGCGAAATTCTCCGACCGCGCCATCGACCAGTTCACACCCCGCAACACGGCCCGCGCCACGAAGGACATTCTCGCCCGCCAGTGCGGCGGTCTTGTCGCCTGCGCGAAGGCGGCGGCCTTTACCGGCAGCCATGGCCTGATGAACGCGTTCAATATCGGCCTGCTTTATTCCGGAGAGCGGCTTGAAGGCATGGAACCGGAAGCTGCCTGGGACGCGCAGACCGAACCGCGCGAGGAGCTGAGCGAGAAACAGCGCACCGAAATCAGTTCACCGGCGCGCGGCCTTGCGCTCGCGACACAGGAAGCGCTGCGCGAGCCCCATGCCTGGGGGGCAGCCTATCGTGAAGAATGGGTCGCTGAACTGGAAGCGGCAGATATCCAAGTGGGGTTCTACTTCCCGCCCGTGCTCGATCCGGGCAAGCGGGCCTATGGGCGCGGGCTCTGCCAGCGCGAGCCGTACCGGCCCTGTATCATTGCCGATGATCCTGAACTCCTCGCCGCGCTCGATGGTGAGGTGTGGTTTGATCCGGGACACCTCCTTGTGCCGGGTGCTGACAGCTATCTGGACTGGCTCGCCGACCGGCTGGTGGAGGCAAGGCCATGATCTTCACCGACGCCATCTTCTACGCCTTTCTCGCAATCGTCTTCGCGGCGTACTGGATCGTGAAGGGCAAGGAGCTTCGGCTCGGCATTCTGCTCATTGCGAGCGCGGTGTTCTATGGCTGGTGGGACTGGCGCTTCCTGTTCCTCATCGCCTTCGTGATCGGCGTGAGCTGGCTCACCGCGCTTCAGGCCGCCAAGCGTGAACCGGGCGAGCGCACCCGGCGCCGCTGGCTGGTCTTCGGCATCGCGGCGAACCTGATCGTGCTCGGCTTCTTCAAATATGCGAATTTCTTCGCCGGGAGCGCTGCGGAGAGCCTGCGCGCCATCGGCATCGAGCCGGGCTGGACCCTGCTCAACATCCTGCTGCCCGTGGGCATCAGTTTCTATGTCTTCCAGGCGATCAGCTATATCGTCGACGTCGCGCGTGGCCATCTTGCGCCGGAGCAACGCCTGCGCAGGGTCGCGCTCTACATCGCCTTCTTTCCGCAGCTTGTGGCTGGCCCTATCGTGCGCGCGGCAAGCTTCTTTCCCCAGATGGACCGTGACAAACGCCTGACCAGGGGATTGCTCGCCTCAGGGCTCAAGGCCTTCCTGCTGGGCCTCGCCTACAAGGCGGGCATTGCTGACCATCTCGCGCCTTTTGTCGACCCGGTCTACGGAGACACGTTCACACCAGGAGACGCCGACCTGTCGCAATGGTCGAATGCCGCGCTGATCGGCGCGACCTTTGCCTTTGCCGGCCAGATCTATTTCGATTTCGCGGGATATTCGCTCATGGCGATCGGGGTGGCGCGCTGGTTCGGCTTCTATATCCCCAGGAATTTCGACTATCCCTACGCAGCGACCTCCATTCAGGATTTCTGGCGGCGCTGGCACATTTCGCTTTCCAGCTGGCTGCGTGATTATCTCTACATCCCTCTTGGCGGGAACCGGGGCGGCAGGCTGGCGACCTATCGCAACCTCATGGCGACCATGGTGCTTGGCGGTCTCTGGCATGGCGCCGCCTGGACCTTTGTGGCGTGGGGCGCGCTGCACGGGGCGGGGCTCGTGGTGAACCGGCTCGCGAAGACTGCGACGGGGGCGGTTCTGGGACTGGTGCTGACGCAGTTCTTTGTTCTGCTCTGCTGGGTCCCGTTCCGGGCCGAGGATTTCGGCGACGTGCTGACGGTCTGGTCGGCTTTCACCGGTCTGCGCGAGGGCGGGCCCGGCATGCTGAGCTGGCTTGTCTTCGCGGTTCCGGCCCTGATCGCCCTGGATGCGATTCTCGGAAAGCTGGCCCCACGCCTGGCGCCACTGCGCCAGCCCCTGCTCTACTGGGCGGGCCTCGGCGCGCTCGCGGGCATAGTGCTTGCACTCTATCCGCTTGACGCTGCGCCATTTGTCTATTTCCAGTTCTGAAACGGCGGTGTGCCAAAACGGGATGAGATTTGAGGGGAACACGGAACATGTCCTTGCCGCTTTTCACTGTCGTCCTGTCCGGAGGCGCAGGTTCGCGTCTCTGGCCGCTCTCCACCAGCGCGCGACCAAAGCAGCACCATTGCCTGACCGGCGAGGACACCATGCTTGCGGAAACGTTGAAACGCGTGGCCGACATCGAGGGCGTGGAACGGCAGCCGGGCATGATCATCGGATCCGCCACGCATGCCCGGATTTCGCGTGAAACGCTTGAACGCCTTGGCGAAGGGGAGGGTCGTGTGATTTCGGAACCCTCCGGCAAGAACACAGCACCCGCCGCAGCGCTCGCATGTCTCGCGGCTTTGCAGGAGAATGAGGACGCGCTGGTCCTTCTGCTGCCCTCCGACCACCATATCGGTGATATCCCCGCCTTCCGCGCCGCAATCGCCAAGGCCGCGCGCCACGCGTCGAATGGCAAACTGGTTGCCTTCGGCATCATGCCGACCCGCCCCGACACCGGTTATGGCTACATCCAGCGCGGAGAAGTCGTTGATGACGCCTTCACCATTGCCCGTTTCGTCGAGAAGCCACCCCTCGCCGATGCTGAAGCCATGCTGGCTGCTGGCGGCTATGACTGGAATGCCGGCATCTTCCTGTTCCACGCCCGGACGTTCCTCGAAGAACTTGGCCGCCAGAAGCCGGACATGCTGGCCGCGACGCGGGCCGCGTTCGAGGCTGCGACGATTGACGCGAAGGGCGATCTGACCCCCGCCGCAATCCATTGGGAGACCATCAAGGGCGATTCCATCGATTATGCCGTGATGCAGGACACAAGGCTCGGAATGGTTGTCCCCGTGGACATGACCTGGTCCGATCTCGGCTCGTTCCAGACCCTGTGGGAGATGGCATCACTGGACGAAATGGAAAATGCGCTGATTGGCGACGTTCTCGCGCATGATGCGAAGGGCAATTATGTCCGCGCCGATGGCGGCCGACCGGTCGCCGTGGTGGGGTGTGAAGACCTCGTGGTGGTCGACACCAGTCAGGCCGTGCTCGTCATGCCGCGGGTGAAGGCGCAGGAAGTCAAGCAGATCGTGGAACGCCTGAAGGCGGACAAGCGGGTCGCCGACTACTGAGCTGGGCACAAAGGCGCTTCCGGCGGGAACATTTTTCGCTGCCGATTGTCTTGTATTCACTGCAAGTCAATCGGAGATGCAGAATGACCGACAAGACAATCGACGCACTGAATGACGTCACCAAGACACTCATTGACAGCCAGAAGGGCTATCAGAAGGCCGCCGAAATCACAGCCGACGACCATGCCGTGCTGAGCGCCGAATTCAGCCGGCGTTCGGCCGAGCGCCTTAACCTCGTCGGCCGCTTCCAGCAGCAGGTTGTGTCCATGGGGGGCGAGCCCCAGGATGATGGCGGAATGGCCGGTTCAGCCCATCGCGCCTGGACCGATTTCAGCTCCATGTTCACGTCCGATGCCGACGCCGCGCTTGAGGCCATTGACGATGGCGAGGACCACCTTGCCGAGGCGATCGAGAAGAAGCTGGAAGACGAGGATGTTGCGGTCGCCGTGCGGCCCCTGCTTCAGGAGGCGCTTGCCTCGGCGCGTGAAGGTGAACGCTTTGCCGACAGGCTCGAAGAACTCCGCTGATCAGCCCACGCCGTGTGTGCCCGCCACCCTGTCGATCTCGGTAAGGTGGCGGGCCTGCTCGGCATCGCTGAGGAACGATCCGGTGAAGCTGTTGCGCGCCAAGGTCACGATATCACCTGCGGTCAGGCCGACCGCCTCCGCCGTGCGGCGGAAATTGTCGCCGACATAGCCGCCGAAATAGCTCGGATCGTCGGAATTCATCGTCGCCTTGAGGCCGAGATCGAGCATCCGCTTCATCGGATGGTCCTCGAGCCGGTCCACACCGCAGAGCGCCAGATTGGAAAGTGGGCAGACCGTCAGCGTCATGCCCTCATCGACCAGCCGCTGCACAAGCGCCTCATCCTCCAGCGACCGGTTGCCATGGTCAATCCGGTCCACCTTCAGAAGATCGAGCGCCTGCCAGACATAGCCCGGCGGCCCTTCCTCGCCGGCATGGGCCACGCGCTTCAGACCCATCTCGCCGGCACGGGCAAAGACGCGGGCAAATCTCTCCGGCGGATGGCCCATTTCGCTGGAATCGAGCCCCACGCCTGCGATCCGGTCGAGCCAGGGCTCAGCCTGCTTCAGGGTCTCGAAGGCCTCGTCCTCGCTCAGATGGCGCAGGAAACAGAGGATGAGCTTTGCGGAGATACCGTGACGTTCCGGGGCCGCGTCGAGTGCGGACAGAATACCGTTGATCGGCACGGCGAAGTCTATGCCGCGCTCGGTGTGGCCTTGCGGGTCGAAGAAGATCTCCACATGGCGCACATTGTCGGCTCGTGCGCGGGCGAGATAGGCGTCGGTCAGGTCGTGGAAATCGTCCTCGGTCTGCAGCACCGACATGCCCTGATAGTAGATGTCGAGAAAATCCTGGAGATTGGAGAAGGAATAGGCCGCGCGGACCTCCTCAGCGCTCGCGAAAGGAATGGTGACGCCGTTCTTCTGCGCCAGCGCGAAGAGCATGTCCGGCTCGAGCGAACCCTCGATGTGGAGGTGAAGCTCGGCCTTTGGCAGGTCGGCAATCAGGGCATTGAGATCGGTCATCTGGGTCAGCCTCCGAACGGTCCGGCATGTTCGAGCACGCGAGCATAGAAGGCCTCGCTGTCTCGCACAAAGGCGGCCTTCGTGAACTGCGCCTCATAGGCCGCCATGCCACCTGCCACGAGTTTCTCCGCAAGTCCCGGCTCATTGATGACGCGCGTCATGGCATTGGCAAGCGCATCGACGTCATCCTTGGGGATGAGCAGGCCCGACACCTCGTTCTCGACATAGGCAGCAGGCCCTGCCGCATCGGCAGCGATCAGCGGCCGCCTGGCGGCCCAGGCATCGACGGTCACGGTTCCGAAAGGCTCATAGCGCGAGGGAAAGGCCACGAAATCGCACGCCGCCAGAAGCGAGCCGCGATCATTGCGCCAGCCCAGAAACCGCACGCGCTCATCAAGGCCGAGCTTCGTGCACTGGTCCTTCAACTCTGCCTCGATCGGCCCTTCGCCGGCGATCCAGACATGGAGGCCCGGCACCCTGGCCGTGGCATCAAGCAGCGTGTCGAGCCCCTTCTTCCAATGCAGGCGTGCCAGTGCGAGCGCGACAGGCGCGTCTGCCGGCGTGTCCAGTGTCGCTCGGTCGGTCGGTTCGGCCCCCTCGAACTCGGCATAGGTATGCACGATGCCGGAGCGATCCTCGCTGACACCCTGTTCGCGAATGTGGCGCAGGAGATCCCTGGTCAGACCGATATGCCACTCGCAATTCCGGAAGCGTTCGAGCTTGTAGTAACCGCCATACCAGCCGATCGAGCGGGCCCGGTGCGCCGCCGGTGCGAACTCGCCCGCCCGGCCCATCCAGCATTCGATCACATCAGGCCGGAACGCCTCTATCGCCTGGCTGATCCGGCGCCTTGAGCGAAACGGCCAGCCTTTCGAAAACTGTGTGAGCGTCACGCCAATCCCCGCCTCGCGAAAACGCGCGACACGAAACGCATTGTCCTTGCGCGTCACCACATGCTGCTCATGACCGGCGTGGGCCAGTGCCAGCACGCTTTCCAGCATGATGTTCTCGGCCCCGCCTTCGGGTGCGCCGGCCATGATATGAAGGATGCGCATGGGAACTCCTGACGGGCGGGCAACAACCGCTTCCGATTAACGCCTGATCGGTCGCTGTGCAAACACTGCACTTGCAGCCAGCGCGCGGTTTCCCCTATGCAATGCGCCAGAGCCGGGAGAGCTGTTGATGGACAAATACAGATTATTTGGCGCGGAGACCTCGCCCTACTCCATGAAGGTGCGCAGCTTCCTGCGCTACAAGAAGGTCGAATTTGACTGGGTGGCGCGCAATTCGGCTACCGAACCGGAATTCAACGTGCATGCACAGGTGCCGACCGTGCCGCTGCTCGTTTCGCCGGAAAACGTCTCCAGCCAGGATTCCTCGGCCATTCTGGCGCGCCTCGACCTCGCCCATCCCCAACCGCCGGCCCAGCCGGAGGATCCGGGTCTTGCTGGCCTGTCGCTCCTCTTCGAGGATTACGCCGATGAGTGGGTCAACAAGATCATGTTCCACTATCGCTGGACCAATTCGCCCGACCGTGAGAACGCCGCCGAACGGGTGCTCGAACAGTTGCTTGCGGGCCGCAAGGCCAAGGACAAGGCTGCCGCATTGCAGAAGGTGATCGATTCCATGACCGGCCGTCTGCCACTCGTCGGTGCGGGCGGCGACAATGGCAAGGCGCTGGAGGCCAGTTTCCAGCGGCTCATCACGCTGCTCGACGCGCATCTGAAGGAACATCTCTGCCTGTTTGGCGGTCATCCCTGCTTCGCCGATTTCGCGCTCGCCGCCCAGCTCGGACAGATGCTGTCCGACCCGACGCCTGGCGAGCGCATCCGCGACGAGGCACCCTTCGTGGCCGCCTGGTGCGAATTCATGGACGCGCCGACCGCCGGTGCCCCCTGGGCGAGCCTTGAGGATCTGAAGCCAACCCTGCTGCCGCTCCTGAAGGACGAATTCGCGGTCGCCTACATGCCCTGGGCGAAATCGAATGCCGAAGGCACCGCACGTCGTCGCAAGCTGACGAGCGTGGACCTGAAGGACGGCAAGTTCGAGCAGACCACACAGCGCTATGCCGGCACGAGCTTCAAGGCGATCCGGAAAGAGATCACCAAGTCCAAGCCCAAGAATGCGCTGAAGGGCATCTTCGCTGCCAGTGGCGTGTCTGAATATCTCTGAAGGGGCTCCTTGCGCTCGCACTTCGGCAACAGGTGGACTTTGTCGGGAGGGGTACCAAGGGGCTCCTCACCTTGAAGAGCCCTGCGCCAGCCAGGCTTCGAGGGGCGCGCCGTGCGGTGCCGTCAACGCGAACGTCAGACTTCTGGCCGCCAGTTTTCCGGCGCCAGTTCAAACCCCTCGAACCGGAAGCCCGGCGCAACGCCGCACCCGACCAGCGTCCACGCGCCGAGGCTTTCGGCTGTCTGCCAGTGACGGGCCGGGACCACGCATTGCGGACGCTGCCCCGCACGCAGGTCCGGACCGAGATGATGCACACTCGCGCCCACGCCGTCCGGGGGTGAGAGCGTCAGCACAAGCGGCCCGCCGGCATACCAGTGCCAGGTCTCCACAGCGTCCACCCGGTGCCAGGCCGACACCTCGTCGGCGGCAAGCAGATAGTAGATCAGCGTCGAGCGCGCCCGGCCATCCGCGTCGGCTTCCGGATCGCGAAAGGTCTCCACGTACCAGCCGCCCTCGGGATGCTTCTGCATGTCGAGCAGGCGGATGATCTCATTGACGCCGAGGTCGCCCGATACCGCTCGCATCTCAGAAACTGTCCTTTCGCGCCCGGATTTCGGCGAATGTCGCCACGGCGTCGCCCGGATGGCCCATGGCCGCCTGAAGCGCCGGCTCGCCCGCGCGCAGGAAGGGATTGGCGTCAAGCTCGCGGTCGAGCCGTGTCGGCACGGTCGGCAGCCCTTCGGCCCGGCGCGCGCGCACCACCTGGCCATAGGCCCTCAATGCGGTGTTGTCCGGCTCGATGGTCTCGGAAAAGGCGAGATTGGCCTCGGTGTATTCATGCGCGCAGTAGATCACCGTTTCCCGCGGCAGGTCGGCAAGCTTCGACAGGCTCTGCCACATCTGTTCTGCCGTGCCCTCAAACAGCCGCCCGCACCCCAGCGCAAACAGCGTGTCGCCAACGAATGCGACTGGTCCGGCCTCAATGAAGTAGACGATGTGCCCGCTCGTGTGGCCCGGCGTATCGATGATGCGCGCCTCGAAATCGCCAAGCCGCACCGTGTCTCCGCCGCTCACCTTGCGATCGATGCCCGGTATGCGTTCGGCCTCGCCCGACGGCGCGATGATCTCGCAGCCGGTTGCCTCCTTCAGTTTCAGGTTGCCGCCGGCATGATCGGGATGCCAGTGCGTGTTCCAGATCGCGGTGATGTTCCAGCCCATCAGCGCGGCCTGTTTGGCAATCTCGGCGGCGTCCGGTGTGTCGATGGCGGCCGTTTCGCCCGAGGACGGATCGTGGACAAGAATGCCGTAATTGTCCTTCAGACAGGGAAAGAGATGGACTTCCGGCGCTTGCATCACGACTTCTCCTTGAGCGTTCGGCGGTTTGACCTGACACAGGGAACCTAGGCAAACCCCCGACGGAGGGAAAGGAGCGGCCTTGTTTCCGAGCAAGGAGGATATCGAGCGGTTCTATGACGCACCTCTTGGGCGGGCGGCGCAGCGCCTGCTCACCGAGCGGCTGACGGCCTTGTGGCCGAGCCTCGCAGGTGAGCGCTGCCTGGCGCTTGGAGAAGCGGAACGCGTGCTCTCCGCGCTCGCACCGGGGACCAGCGCCATCGCCGCCGCCCATGTGCGTGCGCCGGATATTGCGCCCATGACACTGCGCGGCTCAGGCAATACGCGCCTGGTGGTCGACCTGTTGCGCCTGCCATTTCAGGATCAGTGCTTCTCGCGCGCTGTGCTTCTGCACACTCTGGAGGATGTCGAGAACGCCCACCGCATGTTGCGCGAGGTCTGGCGTGTCATGGAGCCCGAAGGTCGCCTCCTCGTCATCGCTTCGAACCGTCGCGGGCTCTGGTCGCGCACGGAACACACACCCTTCGGTCATGGGCGGCCCTATACGCGTCGCCAGCTCTCACAGCTTCTGGAGGAAAGCCTGTTCCAGCCCGCCGCCTGGTCGCACGCGCTTTTCGTGCCACCGATCCCCTGGCGCATCGTGGCCGGGACCGCGAGCGCCTGGGAAAAGGCTGGCGAGACCTTCTGGCCGGCGCTTGGCGGTGTGGTGATGGTCGAGGCGATCAAGCGGCTCGCCATCCCGCCGGGCAATCGTGCACCGGTCACGGCCCCGCGTGCCGTCGGCGCGGTGGCGGCGAACGGAAATGTCAACCGGGATTGACGAAATGGGCTTTCGGCCTGAATGTTGCAGGTGCGAATTGCCGTGGCGAACGGATCGAATACTGTCCGCATGCCTGTATTGAGGGGCGAACGATGAAAATGATCATTGCCGTTTTCAAGCCGAGCCGTCTCGACGCCGTGCTCGATGCAGTCACTGCGGCGGGTGCGGGCGGGCTGACCGTTTCGGAAGTGCGCGGATACGGGCGCCAGCAGGGCAAGACAGAGGTCTATCGCGGTGCCGAATATGCCGTGCGGCTACTGCCCAAGGTGCGCGTCGAAATCGCCTGCCAGGACGACCAGGTCGAGCCGCTGACCGAAGCCATTGCCGGGGCGGCGCAGACCGGCAAGATCGGCGACGGCAAGATCTTCGTCATCGACATGGAAAGCGCCCTGCGCATCCGGACCGGCGAACGCGACGCCCAGGCGGTGGAGGTCTGAAGCAAGTATCCGTTCGCAATGGGTTCCGATTGCTTCGACCTTGCTTCAGGGCCACGCCCTGCCCTTCCGTCCGAGCCTCACACTTACCGTCTCAACCGATCCAGAAACCTGCCGATCCCCTCTGCCGCTTCCGGTTCGTCGAGGATAGGGGCGTGGCCGACGTTTGGAACGGTGATTTCCGACGCGTCCGGATGGCGCTTCACCATGCGGGCGGCGGTCCTTGCGGAGAACAGGTCTGATATCTCGCCACGCACCACGAGAAGCGGCCGGGACTTCATCCGCGAGAACAGCCGCCAGGCCGCAAGGCGTTCCTTGAATCCGATCCTGATTGCGCCGAGCGAGGCGGCAATGGCCGGGTCGTAATCAAGCCTGATCTCTCCGGGTGCCTTCTCGACCCAGGTGCGTTTCGCAAACGCCATCCAGTCTTCCGGGCCGAAGTGCGGGAAGGCCGATGACTGCACCTGTTCGGTCAGGCGCGCAGCCTCTTCCCAACTCGCCACCGCCGCGCTGCCGCCCACATAACCGGCAATCCGGTCGAGCCCGGCCTTGTCCAGCACCGGACCGATATCGTTCAGCACCACGCCGGTGAAGCGCTCCGGTGCCAGATGCATCATCACCATGGACATGAGCCCGCCCATGCTGGTGCCGACCAGGGCCACTTCGCGCAGGCCGAGCAGGTCCAGCAGGCGCATCATGTCGCCGACATAGGTCGGCACGGCGTAGCGTTCCGGCTTTGGGTCCCAGTCGGAACGGCCACGCCCGCGCTGGTCGACGGCGATGATGTCATGATCCTCGCCAAGCTTCGCGATCAGGGGCTCGAAATCCTTGTGATTGCGTGTCAGCCCGTGCATGCAGAGCACCTTGCTCGCACTGTCCCGACGGCCATAACGGCGGGCGAATAGCTTCAGCCCGTCCGCGCTTTCATAAAGGACCTCGTCGGCCATCGGCTCCCTTCCCCTTGATGTTCTCTCAACAGCTGATGAGGATTGCATCCAGCCGCAGCAATCTGCAAGGGAATGTCGCGATTTGAGTCAATTGCCACAAGGGTCTAAGGGTATGTCGGCAAACGGGAACTGCCATGGCTGATACGCTCGCAAATCCGAAGCCGGAGACCGACCGGCGCACCCGCATCCTCGATGCGGCGGAGGCGCTGTTCTCGCACAAGGGCTATGATGCGGTGTCGCTGCGCGAGATCGCCCGGCTCGCCGATGTCGATGTGGCGCTGGCAAGTTATCATTTCGGGCGCAAGCGGGAACTCTTCGACGCGGTTTTCCTGCGCCGCGCCGAAGTGCTGAACCGCATGCGTCTCGACGCGCTGGACCGCGCCGAAGCCGCGAGCGCGCCGGAGCCCGCGCCTGTGGAGGCGGTGATCCAGGCCTATCTGAGACCCTTGCTCACCGGCGATCATCTCGCGGAGGAAGGCTGGCGGAACTATTACGCGCTCGTCGCCTATGTGAACAATTCTTCCGACCTTGGCGGCGAACTCATGTCGCAATTCTTCGACCCCATGGTGGAGCGCTTTATGGCTGCACTCAAGGCCGCCCTGCCGGACGCCCGGCCGGAGGCGCTCTATTGGGGCTATCACTGCCTTTCGGGTGCCCTGACGCTCGCCTTCGCACAGACAGGCCGGATCGACCGCCTCTCACGCGGGCTTTGCCGGTCGGAAGACCTCGAAGGCGCCTATGCACACATCCACGCCTTCGCTGTGGGCGGCTTCGAGCGGGCCTGTGGAAGCCGAAGCTGAGATTGCGCACAAAAACAGGAAGGGCGACCCGTCAGGGCCGCCCTTTGTCAAGAACCGAACGGGGTCAGCCGATCAGTATTCGTAGGTGACCGCGAGCGTCACCGTGCGCGGATCGCCGTAGAACGCCGTCAGCGTGCCCTCAAGACCCAGTGTCGGGGTGAAGCTGCCATCGGCATTGATGTTCACGAAATTATAGCCCGCCACGATGTAACGCTCATCGGTGAGGTTCTTGCCGTGCAGGGCCACGCTCCACGGGCCTTCATCCTGTGACCAGACCGCAGACAGGTCGTAGAGCCAGTAGCTGCCCTGGTCGAGGAACGGGTTCGGGACCTCGAACTGGCTGGTGCGGTCACGCCAGGCACCACCGCTGGACAGGGTGAAGATGCCATCATTGCCGGCGAAACTCAGCGGGTTCTGATAGGTGAAGCGGAAGGAGCCCGTCCATTCCGGGGTGTTCTGGAAGACACGCTCGTCGGCCACGTCATTGCCGAAGGCATCGATATACTCATTGTACTCGGCGTCGATGTAGCCGACCGAGAAGTTCAGATCGAGCGTGTCGCCGCTGAAGAAGGCATCTGAGGCGATTGCTGCATTGCCTTCAAGTTCGACGCCGAAAAGCGTGGCGTCTGCGGCGTTTGTCGTCACGCCCGTGAAGGTGTCGTTGACGCCATCTCCATTGGTGTCGACACCCACTGATCCGGGAATTTGGACGTCCTCATAGTCGTTCTTGAAGATCGCGAGGCTGGTATAGGCACCTTCCCACTGCGCCTTCCAGCCAAGCTCATAGCTGGTGACCGTTTCCGGGTCGAACTGCATGAATTCGAAGATCTCTTCCTCACTCACCGTACCGTCCAGGTTGAGATCAGGAGCCGCAGTGGTCTGGCCGCGCGGGTCGAAGGACCCACCCTTGAAGCCCTCAGTGAAGGAGACGTAAAGTGTCTGGCTGGCTGTTGGCTCATAGCTCAGCACGATGCGCGGCGTGAAATCATCATAGGTCGCGGACCCGTTGAAGTCTGAGGTGGTCGCGAACACGACGCCGCTTCCATTGAAGAACTCCGAGAAGCCGCCAGCGTAGGAGCGGCGCAGAACCCTGCTGGTGCGCTGGTCTTCGGTGTAGCGGCCACCCAGCGTCAGCGACCATTGGTCATTGAAGGAGAAGGTGACATCGCCGAACACGGCCCAGGTCTCGGTGCCGACATCGCCGAAGGTCTGTGCATTGAGACCCGGAACGCCGATCAGGTCACCCGTATTGGCCAGCAAGACGTCGAACACGGTCGAGGCATTGGCATCAAGGTAGTAGACGCCGAAAACGCCATTCAGGAAATCGCCCGAATAGTTCAACAGGAACTCGTTCGAGAACTGGTCGTTCTCATAGATGGCCGGAACGTCGAGGTCGCCAGATGGCAACGAATCGAAGTCGATCGGCGTGGTGCTTTCATCCTCGCGGTAGGCCAGAACATTCTTCACCGACCAAATGTCGTTCAGCGTCCATTCCGCGACGATCGCGCCGCCGAGCGCTTCAACTTCCTGGTCCACCACGTCGAGACCCGCACGGGTGTCGAACTCATCGTCCAGCAGCGGCGCGCCCGTCAGCTGGCCCGGGATCAGGCGGAAGCCCTGCCGGGCCTCTGAATCGTCCTTCACATAATCGGCCGATGCCCGGACCTGGAAGTTCGGAGCAAGGTCGATCTCTGTCGACAGCCGCGCGGCGGTCAGATCCTTGTTGTAGTTTTCGAGGCCATTGTTGACGTTCTCGCCAAAGCCGTCGCGCGTGAGACGCGCGACCGAACCGCCTATGCGGAAATTATCCGTAACCGGATACGACGCCGTCACGATACCGTCGAGCTGGGTGTAGCTGCCGACCCGGCCGGTTGCCTTCAGATAGGGCTCGTCAGAGAGGCCGCGCGTGACATATTTGATGGCACCGCCAATCGTGTTGCGTCCATAGAGCGTGCCCTGTGGCCCACGCAGCACTTCAATCCGCTCGACATCATAGACATCAAGAACGGCCGCCTGCGGACGATTGAGATAGACATCATCGATGTAGACGCCCACGCCGGCCTCGAAACCGGCAACCGGGTCCTGCTGGCCAACGCCGCGAATGAATGCCGTCAGCGTCGTGTTCGTTCCGCGGGACACCTCAAGCGTCACGTTCGGCGACGCCTTGGCGACTTCGGTAATGTCGGCGACGCCGATTTCCTCGAGGAAGTCGCCGCTGAAAGCCGACAACGCGACCGGCACATCGATCAGGCTTTCCTCCCGGCGCTGTGCGGTGACTGTCACCACGCCCAGACGGCGATCATCACTTGCGGTTTCGGTTTCGGTCGTTTCCTGCGCGACGACGGGTGCCGCCAGGGCAAGCGTCGAAACGCCCAGAACGAATGCGCCGAAATGTGCTCTCTTTGACATATCCTTGTTTCCTCCCAATGCCGTCCGCTATCCGTGGCAGACGCCTGTTTGAATTCAACGGACGTTGAATTGGCGTAAGAATTACTTCTAAAAGCGACGCATCGTCAACGCGATTGGCGCTTGACGCCACGCTATGGGCCGAACTGATGCATTGAAACCACGCTCAGCTTGCCTGCGGCGAGCCATTTCTGTCGGATACTTGGCTCCTCTTCCACTTCTGCCAGATGGAGAAGATGCGCGGTCCGTCGATCACATAGCGCTTGAACATGCGCCGGGGCTGGGAGACGAGCCGGTGCAGCCATTCCAGGCCCGTGCTCTGCATCCATTGCGGGGCGCGCGCGGTCTCTTCGGCGAGAAAATCGAGACTCGCCCCGCAGCAAAGGCCCCAGCCCTTCACATCGCCGCGCAGTTTCGCCGCCCAGGCGACCATTTCCTGCTGCGGCGATCCGACGGCAATGAAATGGAAGCGCGCAGGATGTGCGGCCATGAACTCCGCGCACTTTGCCACTGCGCGCGGATCCTCGCGCAGGCCCATGGGCGGCTGGTGCCAGTTGATGTGCTTCAGGCCGAACCGTGTGCGCAGGCGGTGCATCACGGCAAAGCTGCCACCGATGAGATTCACCGGCTCGTTGGGATCGATATGCCTGCGGAAAATCTCTGCTACCACATCGGCGCCCGGAGAGGCCTGCAGGGCGAGCCCGCTGCGCGACGCAAGAAGTGCGAGAATCCGGCTGTCATTCACGACAAGGTCGGCCTTCTCGTAGAGCGGGCGCAGCGCGGCTTCACGGTCGAGGCGCACCATGTGGTCCACATTCGGGGTCACGAGATAGGCAAAGTTCTCACGCGGCGCTCGTTCGCGCGCCAGGTATGCGGCGAGTTGTGTGGCGCTCATGGGCTCGAAATCGAGGCCGAGAAAATCTACGCGTACGGTCATGATGGCGAGGAGTTTCGCGCGAAATCATCAAGAAGGGGTTTCTTCTGGGCGTTTTTCGCCTGAGTCGGGAGCAGAAGCCTTACGACCATAGCCGTGTTTCTTGAGCAGTCCGCGAAACTGGTGATAGCTGAGCCCCAGCGCTTCGGCCGCCTTGCCCTGATGGCGCTCATGACGGTTGAGTGCGTCTTCCATAAGCGCGATCTCGAAGGCTGCGACCTGAGCTTCGAAATCCACGCCCCTGCGCGGCTCGGGGAGCGCGGGGCTTGATACCTGCCCGAAATCGGCCTGTTTCTCCGGTTTTCCAGCGGGTTTCGGCGCGAAGGGGGAAGCAAACGGGTCAAGATCATCGGGCGTGAGGCCGACAGGGGCGGACGGCGCGCGGCTCAACGCACGATGGGCGGCGCGTTCTGCGACGTTCTTCAACTCGCGTACATTGCCGGGCCAGTGGCCGGCATCGATCATGGCCACCGCTTCCGGCGAGAAACCCGGAAAATCGAGCCCCATTTCCCGGGCAAGCCGGGCCGCAAAGAAGTCCGCCATCAGGCTCGCATCGCCGCGCCGCGCCCGGAGCGGCGGAAGGGTGATGACGTCCCAGGCCAGCCGGTCGAGCAGATCGGCACGGAAATGACCGGCTTCGACTGCCCCCGGCAGATGGACATTCGTCGCTGCCACCACGCGCACATCGCATTCGAGCACCGTCTCTCCGCCAAGGCGCTGAAACTCGCCATATTCCACCACGCGCAGCAGCTTTTCCTGCACTTTGAGGCTCGCCGTCGCGATCTCGTCGAGGAAAAGCGTGCCACCATCGGCCTGTTCAAACCGCCCCGCCCGGCGCTTGGTTGCCCCCGTGAAGGCGCCGGCCTCATGGCCGAAGAGTTCGGAATCGAGGAGATCCTCAGACAGCGCGGCGCAGTTCACCTTCACGAAAGGCTGGTCCCATCGGCGCGAAAGGAAGTGCAGGCGCTCGCCGATCAGTTCCTTGCCTGTGCCTCGCTCGCCAATGACCAGCATGGGCCGCTCAAGGGTCGCGACCATTGAGACGTGTTCGAGCGCGGCGAGCCAGGCCGGAGCCTGTCCGAGGAGTTGGGGAGCTTCTCTCATTTGGTGAATATAACGAATGGACCAGGTGTATTCTACCATAATATTTGGCAAAAATAGCCAGAAATGTTCTTGCGGAACCCGGGCAATCCGATGAATCACGTGCAAAAACAGATGGGTAGCCGGTTAAGATGAAACTGGCACGATCCTTGAAATGGAGGATGCGACTCAGCGGTTGGGAGCCGACTGAAACCAGGACCGGAAAGGACCGAAGTGATGAGAGACGACAGTTTTGGCGAAACGCGCCAGAAGACCGACAACAATCTTTCCCGCCTCGCGCGCTGGCTCGACCGGCGCCCGCTGGAAAGCTGGGCCTTCTTCGCGGCCGGATTTGTCCTCGCCCGCTTCATCTTCTGAACCCGAACGCTCGTAACGAGACTGACAAACCGAAAGGAACACGCCCATGGGACTGTTTTCCCGCCTGAGCGACATCATCAATTCCAACATCAATTCCATGCTGGACAAGGCCGAGAACCCCGAAAAGATCGCCCGCCTCATGATCCAGGAAATGGAAGACACGCTTGTGGAAGTCCGCACGGCGGCGGCCCGCGCCATGGCCGACAAGAAGGAGATGGAACGCGAAATCGACCACTATATGCGCTCGCGTGACGAATGGGCCGGCAAGGCCGAACTCGCCATCGACAAGGGCCGTGAGGACCTTGCCCGCGGCGCGCTCATCGCCAAGAAGAAGGCCGAGGACGAGGTCGATCGCCGCCGTGTTGCGATGGATGTCGCCGAAGAGGCTTTCGAGCGCCGCCAGGAGGACATGAAGAAGCTGCAGGAGAAGCTGTCAGAGGCAAAGGCTCGGCACCGCGCGCTCATGATGCGGCGCGAAGCTGCTGAACAGCGCATCCGCATGCGCACCCAGATGCATGATGGCCGCGTGGATGAGGCGCTGGCCCGCTACGCCACGGTCGAACGCAAGGTGGATGAAATGGAAGCCTATGCCGACATGATCAGGGGCGGTGAACCGAGCCTTGCCCAGCAATTCGATGAACTCGAACGCGACGAGGCCGTCGAGGCTGAACTCGAAGCGCTGAAGAAGAAACGCGGCCAGTCCGGCTCCAGCGCGAAGTCGGAGGGCTGATCCATGACCGCCGCCCTGATCTTTCTCGCCGGTTTCTTCGCAGTGATCATCGCGCCGGGCCTGATCGCCCAGCGGATCGCGACGAAGCGCGCCAGAACAGACGACCGACTGAACGGAGCCTGATCCATGGATGACGCCTGGCCCTTCATCGTCGCCATCATTGGTACGGTTGCGATGTTCATCGTTCTGCCGGCGATGATGTTCCACTACATCACCGAGTGGCGGAGGCAGCGCACGCTTCAACCCGACGATGAGCGGATGCTCGAGGATCTCTGGCGCTCGGCCAAGGCCATGGAGCGCCGCATCGAAACCCTTGAAGCCCTGATCGACGCACAGACCGAGGACCGGGAGGCGGCCCCGCGCCGTCGCCCGCGCCCCTCGGAATTCGACAGCTAGGAGACATCTCGCATGACCCGCAGAAACCGTCACCATGACGACCCCTATGGCACCCATCCGAGCTTTCAGAGCCCCAATCCCAGTCGGCTCTATCGCTCGACGAACGACAAGTTTCTCTATGGTGTCATCGGCGGTATCGCAGATCGCTTCGGCTGGGACTCCTCGATCCTGAGGATCATCACCGTCGTTACGGCTTTCGCCTCAGGAATCTTTCCCGTTCTCGTGGGGTATCTCATCGCCGCCATGGTGATGCCCACGCGACCATTCGGAAGTTACAGTCAGATGGACAATCCAGAGGACACGGCGTTCTGGCGCGAAGTCTCGGACCGTCCGCGGGCGACGTTCCGTGGCGTGAAGTACAAGTTCATGGACCTCGAAGAGCGCCTGAGAAACCTCGAAACCTCGGTGACGAGCGATGAGTGGCGTCTGCGCCGGGAATTCCGTGACCTCGAGAACAAGTAGAATTCGTATCAACCCCTGAACCTCAAGGAGAGGGACCATGTTCAGGACCAGGCCCGCCCAGGCCATCATCATCGCGCTCGCCGCGCTCGGACTGATCGGTTTCACCGCCGCGAGCGCCGCCGGAAACGGGCTGCATGTCGAAGCCGGCGGCGTGAAGCTCTCGGTTGGCCTGTCGGTGGAAAAAGGCCTCGATGTCCGCTTCTCACCGGCCGGCCAGATGTTCTGAGCGGACCGGCTCAGCCGAGGCCGCGCTTCATGTCGCGCACGAGAAAGCGCACCGGCGCAAGCGCCTCGCCTTCGGGCTGCGACACCGGTGAAGGCGCCCCGGTCAACTGCGCCACCAGCATCTCCGCCATGAGCGGGGCCAGCGTGAAGCCCCGCGAGCCGAGCCCCGAAAGGACAAATTGCCCGGTTCGAACGGGCAGGTCCTCTTCAGGTCTCCCCCCGGAACTTAGCGGTGCCAGCACGCGCGCAGCACCTGCCCAGTCGGGCACGGCACCGACCACCGGTAGCCGGTCCGGCGTCGTTGCCCGCACAGAAGAGCGCGACTCAAGGGCGCGAGATCGCGCCATTTCCGCCAGATCGGGGCGGATTTCGGCGAGACATGCGAGATTCTCCGCCTGCGCCCCAGCGTTCGGTCCTTCATCGTCGCCGGACGTGAAGGTCGCGCCGAAGACCAGCGTTTCGCCGTCGCTGATGGCGTAATTCGACCGGGTGATGGCGAAGCGCTCTGTCTGATGGGTAAGAGATTCGACCTGTCCCTGTCGCGGGTCCAAAGAAAGACCCTGAGCCTTGGCCCCCATGGCATGGGCGAAGATGACCGCATCGAAGGCTTCGCGATTCACCGTGCTTCCGTCCACCTCTGCGTCCGCGCCGAGGCGGGTGTCCACGCCGTCGAGCAGTTGAGCCACCAGAGCTGTCGGCCTGACAATCAACCCGCCCGGCTGGTTCATCTTGCCACCCTCACCCTCAAGACCCTCAACGGGCGAATCGGCAAGCAGCTTCGCAAACCTCGCCGCCTCACGATCGTCACCCGCCAGCCGCTCGACACGGACGGGGAAACAGGCATCCGGGAAACACGCGTAGAGCCGGGCAGCCGCGGCGCCCGCCTGAAGGTGGATGCGCGCAGCCGCCGTATCGGCCGCATCAAGCCTTGCATGGACAAGTCCGAGCGGATTTCCGCTCGCGCCCGCCGCCACTGAACCGGCACGGTCGAACACGACGGGTGCGAGGCCAGCCTGTCGCGCCATCCAGGCGAGCGTTGCCCCGGCGATGCCTGCACCGATGATGGCGATCTGGTGTGGGCGCGAATCGGGGCCGTTCAGGCCAAAAACGTCCGGATTTCGCGTGGGCGCGACCTCCAGAACGGCCTCCAGCCGTTCCCGCTTCCGGCCATAGCCCGGTGCCTTCGCAACCCTGAAACCCGCCGCCTCAAGGCTGCGCCGCACTGCGCCCGCGACGGTGAAGGTCGCCGCACGGCTCCCGACGCGGCTGCGCGCGGCGACGGCCCGCAACACTTCGTCAGACCACATGTCGGCATTCTTCGCCGGGCTGAAGCCGTCAAGGAACCAGGCGTCTGCGGTGAACCGGGCGCGGGGCAGTTCCTGCGCCACCTCGCCCTGATGCAATGTCAGGCTGATGCCATCCTCGGACCAGTGGACATGCTGGATGCCGCGCATCCTGACCGGCCAGCGGGCGAGCAGTTTTTCGGCCAAGGGTGCCAGTTCCGGCCAGCGCGACAGGGCTCGGCGGGCCTGAGCCGCATCCAGCGGAAAACCCTCGAAACTGACGAAATCGAGCCTTGCAAGCGGGTTGGGCCGCGATTGCAGCCATGAATCCCAGAGCGCAAGGAAATTGAGCCCCGTCCCGAAGCCGAGTTCGGCGACGCAGAAGCGGTCCCGATCCGCCCAGGCATCCGGAAGGCGACAGCCCTTGAGAAAGACTGCACGCGTTTCTTCCAGCCCGTCATGCGCGGAGAAGTACACGTCCCCATGCGCCGTCGCGACGGGAGTGCCGTCATCACGGAAAGAAAGTTCGGGACGTGGCGGCAGGCGGCTCATGCCGCCTCTTGGCACGACTGGCGACGGCGCGCGAGCCCCGCCACCGGGGCCAAACCCATGTCCTCACTCCGAAGGATCGGCGCTGTCCTCGTCGGCTTCCGGCGTGCCGATGTCGACAGGCAGCGTGTTGTCCTTGTCATCCTCAGTGGGCGTCGGCGGTCCAGACTCCTCGACCGGTGCGGTGGACCCCGGCGAAGCGTCTGCCTCCGCCATTCGGTCGCGCATCAGGCTTTCCGGCCGCGTCGGATCGGGTGCCAGCAGGCGGATCGGGCGACGTTCGACCTCGCGCGGGAAGGCATTGTTGGCAAGATCGGCATCGACGGTGAGATTGTCCGGATCGAGGCGCACCGAGGCGATCGCCTTCGGTCCCGCAAAGAGCTGTTTCACCGTCCCGTCGAGCGTCAGTCGCCAGATATCGACCGGCAGTTCCACACGCTCGTTCGAGCCATCCTCATAGGTGATCTCCATCGGCACAGGCGTCGGCAGGCCGCCGAGATTGCTGAGGCTCACCACGTTCAGCTTCAAGCCCTCGCGGATCGCGCGGTCATAGGCGGCCCGGTCGGCGGCGTTCAGGTACTGAAGCTCGGTATCCCAGTTCGCCTCCGCGCTGGCGAGCGGTGTGTAGCGGTCATTCTCGGTATAGACATCGCGCAGATCGGTGCGCCGGTCGGTGCGGTAGCGGATGCCCTCTTCGGCATTACGCGCCTCGAAACTCTTCCAGAGCAGGCCCATGCCATCCTGTTCGCGCTGGAATTTCGCAATGGCCGCCGGGTCCTTGTCGGTGAAGTCATAGACGGTGATCCCATCCACGCTCACATCCACATGGTCGGTGCCGTAGAACCAGCCACGCCAGAACCAGTCGAGGTCACGTCCCGATTCCTGTTCCATCATGCGGAAGAAATCTGTCGGCGTTGGGCGCTTGAAGGCCCAGGCGCGGGCATAGGCCTGGAAGGCGCGGTCGAAGGCCTCGCGGCCAATCACCAGTTCGCGCAGCACGAACAGCGCCGTGGTCGGCTTCACATAGGCGTTCTGGCCCCGGCCAATCAGGGAATCCGCTGTCGACATGATCGGCTGGTCGGATTGCGACGTCATGTACGGGATCATGGCGCGTCGGCGGATGCCCTCGTCGAAGGTCGGCTCCCACAGCAGGTTGGCGCGCATCTCCATGAAAGTGACCAGACCTTCATCGAGCCACATGTAAAGTCGCTCGTCGGAGTTCACGATCATCGGCATCCAGAAGTGGCCCGTCTCGTGGATCACGATGCCGATGACGCGGTACTTGTCGAGCGCGGTATAGACGCCGTCGCGGGCGTTTTCGGGGTGTGGGCGCGGGCCGTTGAAGCTGATCATCGGGTATTCCATGCCCGAATTGATCACCCCATTGACGGCGGTTGCCTGAGGATAGGGATAGGTGAAGAGCGCTTCGCCAAAGATCTCGATCGTGTGGGCGATGGCCTCCGTGGAGAAGCGCTGCCAGACCGGCAGGCCCTCGGTCGGGTAATAGCTCATCGCCATGACGCGCGGATTGGCGGGCGAGCGCTGGCGCACGGCCATCGCGTCCCAGAGAAAGGCCGGTGAGGCGGAGAAGGCGAAGTCACGCACGCTGATCGCCTCGAACACCCAGGTCTTCGTGCCCTCGGCGGACTCTGTGCGGCGGGCCTTCGCCTCACTCTCGGTCACGATCTGGACTGGCCCATTATAGCTGCGGCGCGCCGATGACAGGCGCTGGCGCTCGGCCTCTGTGAGCACCTCGCCCGCATTCTCCAGCATGCCGGTGGAAGCGACGACATAGTTTGCCGGCACCGTGATCTCGACGCGGTAGTCGCCGAATTCGGTCGTCATCTCGCCCTGTTCGATGAAAGGCTCGACATGCCAGCCGCGATAGTCGGTATAGGCGGCGGGCCGGGGGAACCAGTGGGCCAGCCCGATGATCGGCGTGCCATCGGCGAGCACTTCATAGCCCGAGCGCGCATCGAAGGCGTCGGCGTCGACGAGATTGGCGGCAAAGCCAATGTCGAGGCTGATGCTGTCGCCGCTTTCAAGTTCCTCGGCCAGTTCGACCCGCATCAGCGTACCGTCAACGGTGAAATCGACCGGCTCACCGTCGAATGCGACAGTGATGTCGCGGAAGCCGAATTCGCCGGTTTCGGTCTGCTGCCAGCGGCGCAGCCATTTGGGTGGCACGCCAAGCTCCAGATCGATGCCGCCGCGGCGCGAAACGCGATCGAGGCGCTGCATGAAGCGTGCGGCCGCCGGATGCTCGAACCGGTTCTGGTCGAGCAGGAAGTAGAGCTCATCGAGCGTGTCGGGCGAATTGTTGGTGTAGTCCACCGTCAGTTCACCGGAATAGGAGAGCGTTTCGGGATCGACGGTGACGGAGATGTCGAAATCGGCGCGCTGCTGCCAGTAGGCCGGGCCCGGACGCCCCGTCACGGTGCGCACATCATTCGGGGCGCGCAAGAGGTCGTCCATTGGCCGGAAGGGGTCCAGCCCGGTCGGGGCATTCTGTGCGAGGGCGCCCGCAAGCACTCCCGGAAGCACGAGTGCGACAACCGCTATGGCTGAGCTGATGCGTTTCATGGCGTGAAATCTCCCTGTCGGCCGCACAGCCGCTCATGCAGGTGCGGGGCCAGTCCGTTTCTGTGAGGCAAGCTGATCCAATCGCCAAAAACTCAAGGCTTTCTGAGGGGGGACCGTCAAATTGGTTCAACGAGGAGGAGAAACCGCTCTATCGCTCGCCCGTCTCGTCCTCGGCGAGGAGTTCAGCGTCGACAGCCGGGACATCGCCCGAACCGTTCGGCTCGTCATCAAGCGGGAGGTCGGCATCGGTGTCCTCGGCGTCCCAGTTGTTGAAGGCGGGAGCACCGGGGATTTGCAGGAACGACCAGACGAGTTCGCCAATCCGGTCGGTACGCCGGTCGATCACTTCCGGTGTCCATGTCTCCTCCTTCAGTATGTCCATGGCGGTGCAATAGCGCGCGACTTTCGGGCTTGCCTCGAGGATCGCGCGTTTCTGCGCAAAGCCCCTGTCCTCAAGCTCGGCATTCACGTCGCGCGGCACCAGCGCAAGATTGCCGAGCCGGTCAGTCAGGCGCAGGCGCTCGTCATAATCGGGAAAGGCTTCCAGCCAGACCGAACCGGGCACCACGCTCTGCGGCAGGACATGTTCCACTTCCGGTGTCTCGCCATGATCATTCTCGGCTTGCCGGCGCAGATGGCGCAGGGTGCGCTGATGCCCCTGTGCCTCGATCCACTTGAAGAGATCGACACGCAGTTCCGGATCGGTGAAAGATTTGCGCAGCCGCGCGCGAATCCGGCGCTGCATGCCGGGCGTCACCGCGAGCGGCCCGTTGAAGGGGTTGCTGCCCCGCTCCACCGCCACCAGCGCCCTCTGGAATCGGTCAATCCGGCGAACGACAGGTACCGCCGCCAGTTCCAGCGCCATGCAACGTCGCTGCAGCGTATCGCATTGCTCGGCCAGCCATTGCCTCGCCTCGGCGGCTTTGCGTGTCCGCTCCATGCGCCGCGCTTTCATCATCAGGCGCAGGGCGAGGGGCTGCCAATAGGTCCAGCGGAAGACCCAGGCCGGCAGGAGTGGCCAGAGCGCGGGGCGAGAGGTGGCGCCGGAATGGCTGATGTCATGGATGTGGCGCCAGTGCCCCGTGGCGTCCTCGGCGCGCGACATCCATGTGTCGAGCAGTCCCGGGTCGCGCCCATAGGTTTCGCGCATCCAGCCGACAAGCGCCTCGGCCGCCACGCCCGGCTTCTCGAACTGGCGCAGCGTGACGCAGGCCATGGTCTGCACGAAGCCTGCAAAATCCTCCTGCACGCTTTGCTGCACCCTTTCCCAGCGCGCGATCAGCCGGTTCGCCTCGGCCGCGTCGGTCGCAAAGGTCGGCAGTTGCGACTTGATCAGGTCTTTCGGAGCGAGCGGCACACCCGGCTTGTTGATGGAACGGAAGATGAGGAGCGCGAGTTCGGGGCTGTCGGTCTCCACCAGCGTCAGCAGCGTGCGGTCGAGCACCTGCCGTGCGAGCGCGTCGGGATCGGGACCGTCCTTCGCATTCAGCACGGCCTCGATCGCGCGCACCGCCCGCGTGATGGCCAGGCCGCGACCGTATTTTCCGCGACCGGAAAAGTGCTGCAGCCGGCCCGGCGGGAAGATGTCGTCTTGCAGCGTCATGTCAGGCTCGGGCAGGATCAGCCTTCCCGTCGCCCTGCCATCGGCACCGTGCAGAGTGATGGCATGATGCAGGCGCCGGGCGAGCGCCGGATCCGCCACCCGGTCCCGCAGCACCGCAAGCAGGAGCACCAGCGTCGTGGTGCGCTGCAGCCCGTCATAGAGTTGCACCGTGTCAAAGGTCCGGCAGGCGACCATTGTGCCGATGAAATAGGGCAGATCCGCGCCTTCCGACGCGGCCAGCTGTTGCACGATGTCGCGCACCAACGCATCGACATGGATCTCGGTCCACTGATAATCGCGTTGAACCGGCGCGGCGCGGAGTTCGCGTTCTGACAGGAAGCCCTCGACGGTGAGCGTTGACGGGGTCAGGCGATCCTGAAATTGAGATGCCATGTGCCGCGCACTCCTCCTCCGCCCAGAAAGCAAAGCACCGGCCATGCTTCTTCACAAGGGCGTGATGACAGGTCTGCAACCTTGCGGCGGCGCGGCATGACACGGCTGACGCGCCTGCGCCTCAATGATTTCAGGAACTACCGCCAGCTCGACGTGAAACTGTCGGGCCGGCATGTCTGCCTGTTCGGGGCCAATGGATCGGGCAAGACCAATCTCATCGAGGCGATCAGCCAGTTCTCGCCCGGCCGTGGGCTGCGATCGGTCGCCATCGGGGATCTTTCGCGCGCGGGCAGCGGCACGGGCTGGACCGTGTCGGCCGATCTTGTCCCACAGGAGGGGGCCGATCCGCACCGCATCGGCGTCGCTCTGGAGCGTTCCGGTCCCGCCGCCAAGCGGCTGCACCGGCTGGACGGGACCAATGCGACGGCGGCAGAGATTGCCGAGCTTGTCCGCGTGGTCTGGCTGACACCGGCCATGGACCGTGTGTTCGCCGGGGGGGCGAGCGACCGGCGGCGCTTCTTCGACCGGCAGGTCATGGCGCACATCCCGGCGCATGGCCCCGTCTCGGCGGACTATGAGAAGGCGATGCGGGAGCGCAATGCCCTGCTCGAACACTCGCTGCCGGACCCCGCCTGGCTCGCCGCGATCGAGGGCCGCATGGCGGAGGCGGGCGCGGCGATCATCGCCAACCGCCAGCTGATCCTCGCACGCATGCAGGACGCGCTAGATGACCGCCCCGAGGGCGCTTTCCCGAAGGCCGACCTTCAGCTCGATGGCCCGGTCGATGGCGCGGCAGAAGCGCTCGCCAGCCGCTGGGCCGAGATGCGCCGCGTCGATGCCAAGGCCGGGCGCACGCTTTCGGGGCCGCATCGCACCGACCTCTCCGTCATTCACCGCCCGACCGGGCTGCCCGCGGCGCAATGCTCGACCGGCCAGCAGAAGGCGCTGCTGATCGGGCTCATCCTCGCCAGCGCCGCTGCGCTCGCCGCCCGGATCGATGGGCCCGCGCCACTCCTTTTGCTGGACGAGGCCGCCGCCCATCTCGACGCCGACCGCCGCGCCGCCCTGTTTGACGCGCTCGACGCGCTTGGCGGTCAGGCCTGGCTCACCGGCACCGACCGCGAGCTGTTCGAGGCCTTCGGTGAGCGGGCCGAGCGGATCGAGATCAGGGCAGGGGAAGTGGTGGGCTGAGAACTGAAAGTGGTGGCGCTGGTGGGCGGCCAGAGCCGGAGCCGAACGGCGCTGAGGACACCCCGTTCAGGACACTTCCAGCACGATCTTGCCGATATGCTCGCCGCTTTCCATGCGCGCATGGGCGCTTGCGGCGTCGCTGAGCGGGAAGACCGAATCCACCACGGGCCGGATCGCGCCGGTCTCCACAGCGGTCCAGAACACCGGCTTCAGTCCGTCGCGCAGGCGGCGCTTCTCCGCTGCAGATCGCGCGCGCAGGGTCGAGCCGGTCAGTGTCAGCCGCTTCAGCATCACGCGCAGGAAATTCACCTCGGCCTTGAAGCCCTTCTGATAGGCAATGTTCACGCAACGCCCGCCCTCGCGCAGCACATTGATGTTCTTCTGGACGTAGTCGCCGCCCACCATGTCGAGAATGACGTCCACGCCGCCCATCTCGCTCAGCACCGCCTCGAAATCCTGCTCGCGGTAATGGATCGCGCGGTCGGCCCCAAGCGCTGCGGCGCGGGCACATTTCCCTGGCGTTCCGGCCGTGGTGAACACTTCGCAGCCGACATGCTTCGCCATCTGGATGGCTGCGACGCCGATGCCGCTCGTGCCGCCATGGACCAGGAAGCGCTCGCCGGGTTTCAGCCCGCAGGTATCGAAGACATTGGCGTAGACCGTGAACAGGCTTTCCGGCAGGCTGGCGGCCTCGACCCAGCTGAGCGCGGCGGGCTTGCGCAGGAGCGAGCCCGCATCGACCGCGACATATTCGGCATATCCTCCGCCCGCGAGCAGCGCACAAACTGCGTCGCCAGGCTGCCAGCCGGTGACATCATCGCCCACCGCGACAATCTCGCCGGCACATTCAAGTCCCATGGTCTGCGGCGCACCGGGCGGCGGCGGATAGCGTCCTGCACGCTGCAAGACATCGGCCCGGTTGAGGGCCGCAGCGCGCACGCGCACCAGCACTTCGCCCGGCTGCAGGTCGGGGCGCGTGATTTCGGCAAGGCTGATCTCGTGGTCACCTGCAACGGCGATGGCTTTCATGGTCTCGGGCATGGGAATCCCTGTTGCTTCTGAAGCGTGTTATGTCTGGTTCCGAGCGGAAGACTTAGACGAGGAGCGCACCATGATGGAAGACGAACCGGTCCGGAGCCCTGAAAGACTGATCCTGGAACGCTTGTCGGAGAGCGAACTGGAGGCGCGCATCACTGCGCTGAAGGCCGAGATTGCCGCCTGCGAGGCCGAGCTCGAACGCAAGCGCAACCATCGTTCTGCCGCCGATGCGCTGTTCGCGGGCCGCGCGGAGTAGGCATCGGGCTTGTCCGGAGGTGTCCTGCACGACGCCGATTATCTTCCGGCGGTTAAGGCGCGTGAAACCCGAATCTGAAAAAGCCTTGTCAGCAGTTGCTGACCGGTAGAGTGTGTGCCCATGGCCATTCGCGCGAAATCCTCCGACGATCCACTCGCAGCCTTTGTCGGCAGCCAGGTGTTTGAACGCCTGTTCGCCGAGGGCATGTCGCTCGTCGAGGAGACCGCCGCCTATCTTGATGGTCCGGGGCGTGCTGCATCCACAGCGCTGTCTCGCGAGCAGGGACTGAAATACGCTGCGGTGTCCATGGATCTCTCCACCCGGCTGATGCAGGCGGCCAGCTGGCTCGTCATGCAGAAGGCGGTGCGCGACGGCGACATGACCGCGCTGGAGGCCTCAGAGGCGCGCTACCGCCTCGCCCGGCACCTGCCGCTCGACATCGACACCTCCTTCGAACTGCGCTTCCGTGAACTCGCCACACGGGCAGGCCAGCTCTTCGACCGCATCCTGCGCCTCGACGACCAGCTTTACGGCGAAGGCCAGAAGACGGCGGCAAATCCGGTCTCCCAGCAGATCGAGGCCCTCAAGGCCGCCGCGCAATCCGGCGCTTTTGACCCGCTGGCGGTGTGGAAGCGCTGAGACGCTTGTCTTATGACTTTTCCTGCTGATTGGGAAAGATTGGCACCGCCGGGGGGAGTTCGCGCTCCCGGACCGGCGGCGAGGGATGGATCGTTATAACGCAGGAGGTTTGACGCTCCGAGCTAAAGATTGATCGCCCTCGTCTTTCCCATCGGCCTGAACGGATACAGGGGCTTTGAGGCCCGCATGACAAGCAGAGGCAGGAAAGATGACAGAGACTA
>Ga0081520_100172_pt1 | contig 43888 bp, 78 predicted proteins | sample HotLakmasection1_FD_70988 | JGI IMG/M metagenome (GOLD analysis project Ga0081520, IMG submission 70988) | Hypersaline microbial mat communities from Hot Lake, Washington, USA - Section #1 (SPADES assembly) (version 2) | ecosystem: Environmental > Aquatic > Non-marine Saline and Alkaline >... | reverse complement strand
GCTGAGCTTGCGGATTGCCTCTGCTTGCGTCACTTGATCTCCTTTACGTGAGTTTTCCGTAGAAGTAGCCACACCAGAAGTGAGCAAAGGACTTCTGCTCCTCTGTGAGGTCGTCTGACTTGTGAATGGCGAACTGGGCCTGACCAACCTCTTGCATGTTCCTAGCGTCGAAGCTCACAATGCATTCGTCATCATCCAACCTCGGACGGGAGACGGATACGATGCTCCCCTCGCTTCCAACCAACCAACCATCATCACCCGGCAACTGTGCCATCTACTCCCCGATCCTGTCCTCTGGGTCCAGGTACCTTCTGATCTCGTCTAGGACTTCAAGTGCCCCCTGGTGCCGGCCGACACTGAAGTCTGAAACCTGATCCCCTGCTGCTCGAACGTTCGCCTTGACTTCCAGGAGCCTCAGGAGTTCATCAAGGCTGGTCTTCATAGTGCTCCTTGAAGATCACGATGGGGATAACGCTGAACGAATGGCCTCCCATCTGGTCCAGTTCATGGTTGGCCATCGATCGGTTCGGAAACAGGCCAATGCAGACCTTAGACAACTCGTCGTAGATCGTGTATCGCATTTCACTCCCTTGAAGGTTCTCGATCTGGAACTCAGTCATCAGCCTGCTAACCCGTTCAGGAAGGTCAGACCGAAGCTGACCACCATGATCCATCCCAGTACCACTAAGAGCTTGAATCCATTTCCTAAGTCCCCGAACTTCGGCTTGGTAGCCTGGTACCTCTCCATTGCTCTCCCCTTTCCAAGCTGGGTCTGGGTCTGGTGACTCTGACTGTTGTCACCGAGAGGCCCACTGGAATCCAGTGAACCCCCCGCTGGTCGCAGTCAGGTACCCCTACCTCCTTCGGTTCAGCCACTTCAAAGTGCCGGCGAACCGGTTCTGGGCCTCCACGCTGTACCAGGTGCCCTCGTCTGGCTCAACTCGCAGGAACGCCTTCCGGATCAGATCGTATGAGTAGCCCTCCTGTAGTGCGTAGTCTGTGAGCGCGTCCTGATCGATGGCAATGTAGGTCCCGTAGACGCTCTGCATTCCTGGTTCCCTTCTTCTCAGTGCTCAGTCTTGGCTCATGCCCAAAACGCCAATTCCCTCGTCAAGCGCTGCGCCTCCTGAATGCTCGGGATAGGGACGGAGGATCACGTTACGAGTGCGAGCTTCATAGGCCTTGAGGTATTCAATCCAAGACTCCTTCGTTCCATCCCCTTCGTTGAATTCCTCCCACTGCTCGGGAGTTAGGCGTTCGATGGCTTCCCTGTCGTATCCATTCACAGGGGTGATTGCGCCGTCAATGTTTATGTAGCGTACAAACACCGCTGTCCCCTTCCTCAGGGTCGGTCCCGCAGTCATTCTACCCCAGGGGCTTACTCCCCCTCGAACTTCATGGTGGCCTCTACGAACTGGCAGTACGAACCGATCCCGGTCCATTCCTCGACCAGTCCCGAAGGCTTGCGGTAGACCCGGACAGTCTCGTCTCGGTCATTCCAGAGGTAGCGGTGGTCTGGCCCGTTGATGCTGATCTTCACAGCCTCTCCTCCAGCATTGCAATCAGGTCATTGGTGCTGTCGTAGATGAGGTTGGCTTCCCGGGCACCCTTGAGGTCGTCAAGAAGGTTCCTGGCCTCCTCATTGGTCAGTGTGATGATGATGTTCTCGGACTCAACCTTCATTGGTTCTCCTAGTGCTTAGTGACTTGATAGGTACGGGTGACTAAGAAGTCAACTACCCGACCATCGGACCCCAGAGCCCGAATCGCTGCTCTGGACTCATCCAGGGTCAGACTGGAGGCCTCGAAGACCTCTCCTGAGTAGCCGGCCTGGAAGCGGTCACCTGGTTGCAATAGCGCTGCAATCATCTACTCCCCCTTGCCTTGGCCTCATCAGCATCGGATTCACCGATGGACACCCGGACAGCCAGGTCCAACCTACGGTTGAGGCAGTCCAGGTGTTTCGGCCTTAGCGAATGCAGACCTTCAACTGGTCTGGACTCAGGTCTACACCCCTGAGGTCTGCACCCCAGAGGCTTGCATTCCTGAGGTCTGCATTCCCGAGGTCTGCATTCCCGAGATTTGCATTCCTGAGGTCTGCATTCCTGAGGTCTGCATTCCCGAGGTCTGCATTCCCGAGGCCTGCACCCCAGAGGTCTGCATTCCTGAGGTTTGCATTCCTGAGATTTGCATTCCCGAGGCCTGCACCCCTGAGGTCTGCATTCCTGAGGTTTGCATTCCTGAGGTTTGCACCCCTGAGATTTGCATTCCTGAGGTCTGCACCCCTGAGATTTGCATTCCTGAGGTCTGCACCCCAGAGGTCTGCACCCCTGAGGTCTGCGCGTTCTCCATACTTGCTGATGAGGGGAACCCCATCAACAATGTCTACCACAAAGGCCCTCCTGACGCGGACCTTGTTATGGTCCTCCCCCAGAACATCATCTGGGAGGTAGCCGGTCAGGAGTAGGGTAGAGGCAGGAATCCCTCCTGATGCCATACCTTCCCAGTTCTTGGCTACGCAGATCCCGTCACCTGCAGTCAGCGGGCATGGTCCCTTGTGGCCTTCGAATGGCCCAGAAGCCTCATTCCACCCCCAGCGCCACCGGTACCCTCTCGAACTACGCAGGTCTGGATGAACCGTCCGGACTCCCCAGATTAATCCCTCAGGAGTCTCCTGGTCGTGAAGCTTCTGGTCTGATTCTTGGTACTGGTCAAGCATGATCTTGATCAGCTTGTGCATCTCCCCCCCCAACTGTTGTTCTTGGTTGACCTAATTGGTCAGGCTGCGGACGTCATGGACTTCAACCCAGTAGATAGCGTCAAGGGGTGCCCTACCCTCGTTCAGTGTGTCCCTGAGCCCATAGGCTTCGTCCTCACTGCCTAAGACCTCTTCAATCCAGGAACTGCCACCATCGTTGATACCCAACACGATGTAGACCTTCACTTGCCCCCCTTTCCCTTGACAGCCAAAGGCTGTGGTTGATACCCAGTAGGCAGGTGGGCTATGATGCCCGTACCCCTTAAGGGTCCTGCCTGGCATTGCTAGCGCCTAGTTGTCGTTATCCCCGTGAATCAGGGTCCCGTACTCGTCAAGGTGGTGATTGCCGGCAAGGTCCTCAAGGAAGCCTTCGTCCCCACACTCTGAGCAGCAGTAGTAAATCTCCAGTTTGTCCCCGTTCATCATGGCCGTGTTGTAGTCCTCATCCGACAGGAACACGTAGCCAGAGTGCATGTTCATGAACACCTGAACCCCGTTCCCTAGGATGTCAGGCTCCTTGACGTAGGCGCTCAGAAGTCGAGAAGCAATCTCAAGCTCCCGGTACCCGAACTTGGCCAGATCAGAAGTGACTATCTCGTCCATTGGGTTGCCTTCCCCTAGTGGTTGGTTGCAGGTAGTCAGACTCGATCGAGTCCATGAGGCCAAACATCTCGGAGTGTGAACCCTGACCGTACAGACTCACGAACCCTTGGCTGTCCTCATGGGCAATGCATGCCTCACCATCACCCAGAGGGATTAGGCCGTACCAACCCTCTGGGTACTGGACGCTGCCTGCCTCAATGACGAAGGTGGTACCCTCGTAGGCCTCCCTGAACCACTCAGGCTGGCCCTCGAACTTGCCAGGTCCGCAAGGTGCGTCGCTCATGGTGTTTCCCTTTCCCCTAGTTGGTTCGTGGGAGCCTAGGAATCGAACCTAGGAAGAACCATTCTCCCGGTGTTGCTAGCTAGCTACCAAGCGGGACAACCTTCACTTGAACCCACTCGGTGGTGAATACTGGGAGTCGCCTGCTTCCGGACCCATCCAGGGCCTCACCCAGGAAGGCCAATGCATTCTGACCCTCCATGCCGTGAATCTCCTCAACCACGAACTCCTCATCACCCGAGAACGCATCCCGGATGACATCTCCCACACGGACCATGGTGGCGGGAAGTCTCGTGAATTGCATTGCATTTCCTTTCCCTAGTGACCATCCCTGGCCACCCTAACCACCCAAGACTCGGACAGCTAGATTGGTGGACAGGAGAGTAACTAGGGGGGAAAGAACCACTATGAAGTTGCCAAGGTCCAAGGCTCAGAGATGGTCCGCCTAGAGGTAAGACCCCCGGTTCAGACCGTCGAACCGAACTGACAACAACTTACCCGGTGATGTTGGTGTTGGCAAGTGGATTGGCTGACCATTTGGTCAATAGCCCCTAGGGACTAGTTAGGGTGCTGCCCCCCCCAGGGGCTACTGGGTCCCGGGGGCCGGCCCATAGTCCAGAAGCATGTAGGGTACACTCAATCCCCTGCCTCCCCTGGCATCCCTCCCCCAGAGGCTCCCGGAGACGCCCCGATAATCGACCTTATGTCAACCAGCCGCTCACATATCACCCAAAGGGGAAAAGATGACCCGGGGTCTGCCGAGGCCCCCGGCACCTCCGGAGGAGGTATCCCCTCCCTCTATACTTTCCATTATCACTAAGAATCCCCTGGTCTATCTGGGTATGGGACTCTTTGACCGAGGGTCTGACTCAGTGATATCTGGCTTATCCGGGTGCCTCTAGTATAACTGTTACTTCTGGTAACACCCAGTATCTCCACCGGGTGAGACTCTGGGTTCCTGGTTGTTACTAGACAGTAACTTAGGGACTCCAGTGACATCTTCTAAGAAGATTCCACAAGGACCAACAAGCACTACTATGTCCCTGGGGTCTGGAGTCTGGGGGGTCTAAGGGGGGATTCTAGGGGTCTGAGGTCTGAGGGGTTAGCCGGCATCCGGGGGTCTGGAGACTCTGGGGGTTAGCGTTCCCAGGGGCTTTTGGGGTCTGGGCCTCCCTGCTTTCGCAGTGAACACACTAATCCCATCAACCTCAACCCTTCGGGTCTAAGGGTCAGCATACCACCCGCTATCCGGGGGTTCCGATCTCCCCCTTGCGCCAGAGCCTACCTGGACAATAAGGACTGTAACCCCTCTAACGGGCATTTGAGCGGGTACCTAAGACCTTAGGTCTTTACTTCCGCCCCCCAGTCACACTGAGGCTGATGAGGACTCCCGGGTCCAGTCCTAGAAGCTGGGCTCTAAGTCTTAGTCTGAGGACCAGACTGTGAGTCGTAGTCCGTGGAAGCCAGACCCGGGATGTTCCTGACCCTCTTCTACCAGACCTTTCAGAGCCCATGCTGGATTCTGCTGTAAAAGTCAGCAAAAGAATCCAGAAAGTTTCCGGGGTCCCTATCTTACCTCTCCAGGCTACCTAGACCCCGGAGAAGCCAGTGGGAATGAGCAACCTCAGGTACAAGCGTAGGTGCAACTGTGGCAAGGCAATCCAGCCCCTGAAGACCAACTGGGAATGCGACTCCTGCGGTAGGAAGTACCTGGCCCACTACCCTGAAGAAGACCTCTTTGATACCCCTGAAGGGGCTAAGAGTAGCTGATGCCCTATCAGATCAAGGAGGCCACCTGGAGGAAGTTCGACAGGCTTATAGCCCAGGGGCACACCAAGAAGGAGGCCATGCGTAAGTGTGGTATCCGCTCCTACCAGACGATCCTCAACCGTGAAAACGGCCTCAAGGACACCCCAGACAAGCGGGAGGAACGCAAGGAAGCCTGGGTTGAAGTCAACATCCCTGACCCTCTCAGGTATGAGGAGTTGTCAGAGACCGCCAAGCGTGGCTGGGATGACTTTCAGTTCTTTAGAGAGCACTACCTGGGCAGAACCACAGTCCCCTGGCAGTCGATGGCGGCTCAGGAGGTCATCAAATACCTTGGAACCGAGGACAAGGAGTACGTGGTTTGCAACATGCCTCCAGGCGGAGGTAAGACCACAACCTTCACACATGACATCGTCTGCTGGCTCATCGTCCGGGACCGAAGCATTAGAGTCCAGCTTGGACATCGAGTCCACGCATCTGCCAAACAATACTCTCGTCGCCTCAAGACCACCCTCGAAAGAACCGACCCCATGGTGGGTGCAAGAGGAGTGGTTTCTCAGGATTACGGACGCTTCAAACCGGTGGCCGCTGACCTATGGAGAGGCGATGAATTCATTGTAGAGCAGTACGACTCCCGAAAGACCATCGAGAAGGAACCCACCGTAGTGGCCCATGGTCAGGACTCCGGGTTCCTGGGTGGCCGCTTTGACTTCATCGTCTGGGATGACCTGGTCCACCGGAAGAACATGAAGATGGTGGAATCCAGAGAGCAGTGGCAGGAGTGGTGGACCCAGGAAGCAGAGTCTCGTCTGGAGCCCGGTGGGGCACTGTTCCTGATTGGCCAGAGGCTCGGTGCTGACGATGGCTATCGGTTCGCCCTGGACCTCAAGGATGTCCCTGACGATGAGGACGACGAGGAAGCCGAAGGAACCAGGAAGTACCACCACGTCATCTACAAGGCTCACTACGACGATAAGTGCGAAGGGGACCACAAGCGGTCTGCCAAGCCTTACCCTGAAGGCTGTTTGTTAGACCCGGTGAGGCTTCCCTGGCGAGAGTTGCGCCGGCAGAAGGCTAACAACCCCCGCATCTTCGAGGTCACTTACCAGCAAGAGGACACCGACCCTGCCAACCAGCTTGTGACCCTCCTGGATATCCGGGGAGGCATTGACCCCAGGACTGGTGAGGAGCTACCAGGCTGTGAGGAAAGGGAAAGAAGGCTCCTACAGCTTCCTGACTACTTCTCCGGGCACCACCTGAGCATCGTCACCGTAGACCCCTCACCGACTAAGTGGTGGGCTATCCAGTGGTGGGTCTATCAGGTCAACACCGAGTACCGCATCCTGATGGACATCGAGAAGGCCCAGCTTCGTGCTGATGATTTCCTTGATTTAGTAGGCGATAGATACACCGGGCTCATGGAGGACTGGGCCACCCGAGCCAAGAGCATGGGATTACCGATCCACTATCTGATCGTTGAGGCCAATGGTGCCCAACGCTTCATGCTTCAGACGCACTTTATTAGGTCTTGGCTGGCCAGGAACAACATCAGCCTGATTCCGCATCAGACCAACATCAACAAGGCTGACCCGGAGTATGGGGTCCAGACCATCGCCAGGGCTTATAGGCAGGGACTCGTCAGGTTCCCCATGGACCTTCCTTCTTCCTCAAGGATGAAGTCCAACTACCTGATCAGCGAGCTTCTGAAGTGGCCTGAGGGTGCAACCGATGACCAGGTTATGGCCCACTGGTTCCTTGAGTATCACCTGCCCAACCTGAAGTTCGAGTTCGACACCCCCATCAGAAGCCGAAGACCCTCATGGGCCGGCAAGCTTCCTGGTGAATTGACTGCATAAACCAACATCTGGTTTACCGATTATGGTACAGATACTCACCAAGGTTTAACTATAGACTCCAGAGGCCTCATTGAAGACAGTCGAAGAAATCTTGGCCCTCTGGGAGGACCGCAAGAAGTCACAGCATCCCGCGATCCAGGAGATGATGAGGATCAGGGAGGTTGCAGATGGCGAAGTGGTCATTCCTCTCCCGGAGTTGGACAAGGCTGAGAAGCCGGCAGTGGCCAACCTTATCTCCGAGGGCATTGAGCAGACTGCCTTCCGGGTGTCCTCGACCACCCCAGACCTGACTTACCCTGCGATCAACCCCAGGATCAAGCGACAGGTCGAGAGGGCAGACCAGAGGCGCTTAGCCAACTTGTCCTGGTGGCAGCAGAACGACATCAGAACCAAGCTGTTCCGTAAGGCCCTGTATCTGATCGGGTATGCGTCTGCCCCGACCTTCATCAAGCCGGACTTCAAGAAGGAGATTCCCCAATGGGAGATCAGGTCCCCGATGGCCGCCTTCCCGGCCCCGTCTTCGGACATCGACTCCATTGAGCCTGATGATTGCATCTTCTCCTATCAGAAGACCCGAGCCTGGCTGGAGCGCAACTACCGGACCCTGGGCAAGCTTGACGGGCTTTCGATGGGTGACGTGCATGGCAAGGCCATTGATATGGAGGCCATGTTCGACATTGTTGAATACACCGACGATGTTGAGCATGTTCTGATTGTCGTCGGCAAGAGTTCAAGTCCCCATATCTACGGCCAGGTCCCAGGTAGGGGCTATGCGGAACTGGAGCGCATTCCCAACCGTGCAGAAATACCTCTGGTGGTTTCCCCTCGAAGGGTGACCTTATCGAAGTTGCAAGGTCAGTTCAACCAGACCATTGGTATCTACACCGGGATGGCGCAGTTGATGGCCCTGGACCTCATTGCAGTCCAGAAGGCGGTCTTCCCTGATCTGGTCATCATTGGTCAGAATGGCCGGCCCCCGCATCTTCAGGGTGGCGAGTGGAAGGACGGGCTCACTGGTGAGATCAACACCCTGACCGATGGTGCTGTCGAGGCAGTCCAGCTACAACCGGGCTACAAAACCGGCGAGTCCATCGACCGTATGGAAAGGGCTATCAGGCTCCATGGTGTAGCCCCTCAGTTCGGTGGGGAATCGACCACCAACATCAGGACCGGGCGTCAGTCTGAGATCAACATGAGCGCTCAGATCGACTTCCGAATCCAGAAGTACCAGGAGCAACTAGCCCGAGCGGCCGTCAAGGAGAACGAGCGGGCTATCGCAGTCATGAAGGCCTACTTCGGCAACAAGAAGAAGTCCTTCTACGTCTCCGGGTTCAAGTCCACCAAGAAGACCGTTGACTATGTCGCCAATGACATCTTCGACACCAGCGTCAACATGGTCACCTACTCAATGCCTGGTGCTGACGTCAACGGGGTCATCCTTGGCCTTGGTCAGCGTGTCGGCATGGGGATCATGAGCCCAGAGACCGCAGCGATGATCGACCCCCTGATTGATGACCCGGAGATTGAGCTTGACCGGGTGATGTCCAGCAGGCTTGAGCAGATGCTTCTAGAGGCCCTGGGCCAACAGATTGCAGCAGGAGCCCTCGCGGCAGTTGACGTTGCCAACATCATCAAGAAGGTGCACAACGATAACAAGGACCTGGCAGATGCAATCCAAGAGGCGCAGCGAGAAGCCCAGGAGCGACAAGCAGAACTCACCACCCCGGAATCCCCTGAAGCGCAACCGGGGCTATCTCCACCAGGAGCCGGAGCTGAGGCAGGCGGTGGAGTTGTACCCGAGGTTTCTTCGGATCAACAGAACATTGCACAACTCCTACGATCTCTGAGGCAGCCCAGTGGCCCCGCTGGTGGTAGAGCCCCGGCTATGGCTGTAGGGGCTGGTGCCTGATGCCTAGAAAGGGACGTGGAGGCAAGCGAGTTGGCCAACCTGGGGTCGCCTATGCAAACCGGTCAGACCTGAATGCGTCGAATCCCACTGGAGGCACTGCCGGCCATATGGGCACAGCACGCCCGTACAACACCGGGACCAAGATGCCAGCCCCTAGCCAGCAAGGCCCAAACCCCATGGGTGGGAGAATGCAAGGCCCTCCGCCCGGTGCAGTTACTCCCCTCTCCGCACCGTCATCGAGGCCAAATGAACCGCTCACTGCGGGACTCAATGGTGACCAGGCGACAATTCTGCCTGAAGACCCTGATGAGATGATCCGGGCTCTCTACCGGGTGTCTGGACTCGAATCCCTCAGAGAGCTTGTGGAGCGCCTTCCGGTGCGCACTGGCCCCATGCCCCAGTCGGGAGCCCCTAGAGGCCTGATGCCCATGCGAGGGATGCCCCAGGGTCCTGAGCCCAGTGCAATGCCTCAGGGAGCCCCCATTGGCCCTGGGGTCCCTGAGGCACCCGAAACCATGGAAGGACCCTAATGCCGATCCGGCCAGTCCGATCCCCTCAGTATGAGGAGCAGCTAGGCCGAGAGGTTGCCATGCGGGATGCTCGGCGTGCCAACTTCATGGCCCAGGCAACCCCCGAACTGGCTGCCCGCGTGGGGTCTATCGCCTCCAACTATCCTGGTATGCACACCGGGCTTACTGCCGCTGCGGGAATGGCCGGCCTATCCCCTGAGGACCCCCAGACGATTGCCTTGGCTCAGAGGGCCTACCAATTACAGTATGAGGCTACTGGGGGATTCCAGGTCGGTGAACTCGTAGACCCTAAGACGCTTGCTCAGGCCAAACGGGATACCAACCTGAATGCTGACAAGCCTTGGGAAGTCCAGGATGTTGATCGCAGGTTAGCCGAGACCGACCCAGAGAGCAAGCCAGAGCATTCTCCTGGACGCTTTGAGCCCGTCCTGGCTCCCTTGCGTGGGGCCACCAGGACTGCCTTCATGCTCCAGGAGTCCCTTCAGCAGGCAGTCTCGGCCTCTCTGATGCAGATCGGGACCCTTGGCCGGGTGAACCCAAGGGACAAGGGGTCTGGCAACTACGACACCATGGTCGAGGTTGCCTACAAGCAGTGGCGATCTGGTAAGGGCATCGACCTTGGTTCTGGCTGGCTTCCTGGTGGGTCCGTCAGGCATGAGTCAAACCTGAGCAGCAAGGAACACTTTACCGACCCTGAGACTGGGGTTTGGCTTACCCCTGGCCGGGCCCTCGCCCCTGGAGTCGCTAGAACGTTCCTGCCTTGGGCTGCCGTGGAACCAGGCTCCCGAGAGTACAACATCACTTCCTCGATTCTCGACCTGGGGAACTCAATCTTCCTGGACCCCACTTCAGCGGTCCTGGGGCCAACCAGCAAGGCTCGTCAGGCTGCCAGAACCTTCCAGGCACCTAATGGCATGCAGGCCCTCAAAGAAGCTCTGGTCACCGGGATCAACGGCAGGAAGTCCACGGTTGCCGAGAACATCGAGACCTGGGGGAACTCAGAGGCCGGCAAGAAGGTGTTCGAGTACCTGGCAGGCCGCAACTCGGTTACCGAACTCATGGAGCACATTAAGGGTCTGGACCGCCAGACTGCCCTTGCCATCGCTGATGAGACTGACCCGGATGCAGTCAAGAAGTTGCTGATGCCTGCGATGGGCACTCAGGTACGCCTGAAGCCTTCAGCCAATCGAATGGCTACCAGGGATTACCTTTCCCAGATTGGCCGGGTGATGCCTGATGGATTCACCCGCTTAGGTGCCAGTCTTCCCAGAGGGATCATTGGCCTTGATGATCCCCAGGCTTCCTGGCAGAACCTTCAGAACACCCTCAGAACTGCCGGGATGTCTAAAGAGCGCATCGAACAGGTCAACCGGGGCTTTGCCAAGGTCAATAACTACGATGAACTCCTAGAGTGGTCCAGGGACTCGTTCGTCAAGGCCATCGATGACCAGATCGTTGAGAGCCTATACGGCAAAGAACTGACCAAACCCAACCTGAAGAAGCGCCGCGACATCCTGACCAATCTGTTCAACCCCAACAATGAGGAGCGTGCCTACTGGATCAAGGCCGCCTCAGGGGAAACGGCAGATACGGTCCTTGCTCTCTATAACCCGTTCACCAAGGAGGCGCTACCTACTCCACATTCTGTGGCTGAGCTTCTTGGTCGAGGGGTTCCAGTCCCTGATGCAAGAGCCCTGAGGGCCATGACCACCCGGGGCCCGACTGCCGCTGCACTTAGAACAGTGATGGACCTGCCAGCATCCGAGTTCAGTCGGGACGCTCTTGAGCTTTTGTTTGTTGATGTCTTCAAGGCCGCCCAACTTCTTCGTGGTGCCTACACAATCCGGGTGATGTCTGAGGAGCTTGTCCGGGTCGCTGCAACCTCGACCTCTCGGTTCGTGAATAATCCTGCCGCGTTCCTTGGCTGGTTCATGGCCAGGTACAACGAGGGGTCGCCATTACTTCAGAAGATGGCCGCCAATGGCTCAGGAGTCATCTCTAGGGCTGCACTGAAAGCTGACGAGAAGTTGTCCAAGGGAGCCCAGAAGTACGGCATCGGTGGGACCACAGTCCTCGATGAGTTTTTTACCGATGTCCCTGAGTTCCAGGCAGCGCTTGACCGGGAAACCAACTGGCGATACCCGGGGGTTGTTGGCCTAAACGAGTGGACCAGGCACAAGAAGGGAACCCAGCATTACATCAGTTCAGTAGCAGACGAACTCTCCAAGCTTTCCTCCAGCCCCATTGAGCGCTTGATACCCGACGCTGCGGTCTATGACAATGGTCGGGGCCTAATTGGCATTGATGCCATCAAGCAGGACTTCTGGGATGGTCCCCTCAAGGTCTACCGGGAAATGCTTGGCGACACCAGACATCGTGAGCATGTTCTTTCTACTAGAGAGCAGTCCGACAAGTACATTGATGAGGTTGTCGAGCGAGTCAATGACCTAACTGGCGGAGACCCCGACCTTCTGCTTGCTATCAAGGATGGAAAGCTAGACGGTCAGCGCATCAGGAATGGCACCTTTGATGCTAAGAAGGTGAATGCTTTCCTGGAGACCAAGCTGGACAGCCTCCCTGATTGGGTTGGCGGTCAGAAGATGGGACCCCCACAGCGCCCGGGGGATGGTGTTCGAAAGGGCATTGACTGGATGTTCAAGTGGCTAGCCACTAAGCCGACCAATGCGCTGGCTAGGTCTCCGGTTTTCCGGCAGGCTTACTGGGCTCGCATGACCGAGATGGCTAGCTTCCTTGATGCCAAGAGCGCCAAGAAGCTCATAGATTCAGCCCAGAAGAATAACCTTTCCCCCAGCCAGATAAGGCTTATCAAGCAACAGGCCCAGGGCAAGGGTACTGGCACTCTTGAAGGTATTGACGCGGTCGCCAAGCAGTATGGGGTGACCGAGGTCAAGGAGCTTCTGTACGACCTTAGCAAGCGTAACAATTTCTTCGATATGACTCGCTTGCTGATTCCGTTCGGTGATGCCTGGAAGGAGGTTCTGACCACCTGGTCCAAGATCGGGTTCGAGAACCCCAAGGTTGTTCGCAGAGGCCAGCAGGCTATCGAGGGTGCCAGAGACACGGACCACAATGAGGGCCGAGGGTTCTTCTACCGGGATGACTTCGGTCAGGAAATCTTCGCCTACCCGATGGCTGGGGCTCTGGCTTCGAGGTTCCTTGGTACTGGACCTAATACAGAGCTTGCGATGACCGGGTCTGTCCAGGGCCTCAACATGATCGGTGGTTCGGTTCTCCCTGGCTTCGGGCCGATCCTCCAGGTACCTCTGAAGCCCTTCATGCGGGACCTCCCAGGGGATCATTTCGCCAGAGAACTGTTCTTCCCCTATGGGGCCCCAGGTGGTGATGAGCAGCAGGACCCAGGAGCAGACTTCTTTGATGCACTTCTGCCGGCCTGGGCTAGGAAGCTGATCGCCGCATTCTCCAGACAGCAGCCCACCTGGATGAGCGCCAATGCTGAAATGCTCCAGTTGGAAGCAGCATCTGGGCGCTGGGACATGTCTGATGAGACTCAGATTCAGGCAATGCAGAAGGTCGCAGCCGAGAAGGCAACCACCAGGCTTCTGTTGCAGGCTCTCGCTCAAACGACCCTGCCCACTGGCCCTCAGGTCGAAATGAAGTCGAAGCTTGAGACCGGTGACTGGATTCACTTCAGGGCCATTGGTGATCAGGTCCGTGAATGGCAAGAGGAGTACGGCGAGTCAGAAGCCATTGCCCTGACTGAGCACGTCTTCGGCTTGAACAACCTGGAAATGACCTTCTTCAACAAGACCAGGTCCAACCGGGAAATGCCAGTAACGATCGAAGGCAACAGGTTCATCCGTGAGAACCCTGAACTCTATGAGCAGTACAAGGATGTTGTCGGCTATTTCACTACCGACCCCGAGCCTGGGACTTTCGATTACCTGAGCTTCACTGACCAGATCATTCGTGGCGACCGAGTCCGAATGACTCCAGACCAGATTGCCCATGCGTCAAACAATGCGCTTGGCTACCAGGCGTATCAGAAACAGCAGCAGAACGCATTGGCAATGTTCGGCAGTTTACAGTCTGATGAAGCAAGAATGTTCCTGAGAATGGTTCGCATGGACCTTGAGGATAAGTACCCAGGGTTCGGGCGTGCTGACTATTCACCTAGAAGGCCCCCACCCCAGCAGTTGATTGGGGATATGGAGCGTGCAATCCAGGACCCGAAGCTACGCAACACCGAGGTTGGCCCTTACATCGCTGAATACTTAGAGGCCAGAAAGCAGGTTCAGGCCCTAGCGGTCTCTTTGGGGCTCCAGCCTGACAGCTTTGCCAGGTCCACTAGAAGCGAACTCATCTATGCACGAGACCAGCTTAGGAACCTCGGTGAGGAACTGTCTGAAAAGGAGCCGGCCTTCCGGGCAGCCTGGGAAAGACTGTTCATGCGGGAACTCCTCGATGAGGAACTTGAGCCAGGATTGGACTACATGGAAGCACTAGACAACCCAATGGGTTCCTTGGGCTCTGGGTCTATGAGTTTGGCGGGTGCTGGCCTTGGTTAGAGAAAGAGGTATCTATAGGGCAACCCCTAGGACCACCAGAGCAAGGGCGGCAGGAACACGAAAGCCTAGACGCAAGGTCAAGAACCCCGGAATACGCGCCAATACGGCTCTTAGGGGTTCACCAACCCCAGCGAACAGACTCAGTCAAGCCCGCCGGGATTATGAAGGCCTCAGAGTCCAGGGCCTAGGTTCCGGTGAAGGTCCGTCTCCCAGGATGACCGCTGACGCTGGGGCCATTAGGGACTTCCGGCTCCAGGGTCGCATGGACGCGGGGATGTCCCCTTTTGGGGTTCCCTTCGAGTGGCAACCCCAGGACTCGCATCCCGGCTGGATTCCCATCTACTACGAGGGGGACCAGCTTGATGCACCGTTCACTTCCCCTGAGGACATTGCCAGACTTCAGGTCGAGTTGGTCCAGGCCGGCCTTCTGACTTCCGCTTACCGTCGAGGAGTCTGGGACCCTGCTACCCAGGAAGCCTATGCGATGGTGCTCACTTATGCCAATCAGGGTGGTGAGCAGTTCGGTATGGGTCCAGGCCACCGAAGCACCGCCTGGCGAAAAGCCCTCGATATGCTCAAGGAGAACCCTGAAGCATTCGATGAGGCGGTCCCGGATTATGTGCCCGAGGTCTATCTGGCACCAAACCCCGAGGCAATCAAGGGTGCCATCTACAACACTTTCAACAGCATGTTGGGCCGGGACCCTACTGAACTGGAACTCAGGCAGTACCAGGGCATCTTCGAGAATGAACACCGAGCCCAATACGAGGAAGCAGTCCAGAGAGACCGAACCTCCTATTACCACCAGGCCGAACTCCAGGGTCAAACCGATGCTGAACTGACTGCCTTTGGTGCTCAAGGTGCAACCAACAGGCCTGACATGCCAGACGGCCAGGAGCGTGATCCGAATGCCGCAATGAACACCGCAATCCTTGAGAACAAGCAGGATGAGCGGGAAATGCGGACACAGCAGCAGGATTACTCAGAGGACTTCGGGACACTCGAAAGCGGCTTCTCGACTCTTAGGTCCATGATCGGGAGGCTAAGCTAATGGCTCGCTATGATCCCAACATCGTCAATACCATTGTCCGAGTTGGCAAGCAGATGGGCTATGGTCCTCGTGAAATCACTGCTGCACTCTCTACTGGAATTGTGGAGTCTGGGCTACGCAACCTTGGCCACCTTGGCAACAGGAATGACCATGACTCATTAGGTGTCTTCCAGCAGCGGCCTTCCCAAGGTTGGGGGACCCCGGCTCAGCTAACCAATGTCGAGTATGCGGCCCGCAAGTTCTACAGTTCAATCCCCCAGTTCGATCGGCAGGGTATCTCAGGTGCTGAACTGGCTGCAAGGATTCAGAGGCCAGCCAGGCAGTACAGACATCGCTATGCCCAACGCTGGAATGAAGCCGAGAGCCTTCTTCGGGCATTCGGTGGTGGTCGAGGGGCCGGCTCAGACAGGGCTCTAGCCAACCGGACTGCACCCAACGGTCGGGTTCCTATCGGGATGAACCGGACTGCCAGGCGTCGGATGGTCAACATCCAGCCATCTGCTGCTATCAACCTAGGCAACCCCGACCCCGTAGACCCTACACAGACTGAGCCCACAGTCCAGCAGGACATGGATATGTGGGGCCAAATGCTTGCCCAGGTATCCTCGATGATGCAAGGCAACCCAGCAGAAAGAGCCTCTGGGGTAGGTAATCCCTTCAGTGGTACCGCAGAGGAAGAATCCGACTTCGGGCTTGAGCGTGCCCTTGGTGAGCTTTACCAGGCGTACGGACCCTCCAAGCGATTCCTTGCCGACTTCGACCTCACTGATGCTGACCTGGATGACCTGCCAACCTCGGTCAGGCAGCAGACCCTCCAACGCAACGGTGGGCTACCACCCAATCCCGAACAGGGCTCTGGTGCTCTGGCTATCCAGATCGCCCAGCAGTACCTGGGGGTCCCGTACCTTTGGGGAGGCGTCAACCCCCAGAAGGGCCTGGACTGTTCCGGGTTGATCCAGTTGGTCTATAAGCAGATGGGTATCAACCTTCCCAGGTTCTCAGGGCACCAGATGCAGTCCGGCAAGAAGGTCAACAGCCTGGCTGAAGCCCAACCTGGAGACCTGGTAGGCAAGCCTGGTCACGTGGCTCTCTACATGGGTAACGGTCAGATTCTCCATGCCCCCCGGACAGGGAAGAACGTAGAGATTAGAAACCTCTACTTCAAGCCCACTAGCATTCGCAGGTTCGTCTAATGCCTCAGTTGAACAGTATGCCCGGTGGCGCTGAAATCTGGCGACTGGACGGCAAGCATATCTACCTCATGTGGCGCGTTCCCAATGGGGCCAATGGTGGCCGGGGAACCCCAATGGTCTGGCATGTTCCCAACGGTGAAGCCTGGAATGCGATGACCGATGGGCTCCCAGAGTCAGAGACCAGGGTCCAAAGAGAGATTAGTTCAAGGGAACTCAAGGCCATTGGTGCCATCCGGGCCGGCAAGACCTCACAGATTGAGAACACTGCCGAGCATCCTTTCGCCACCTGGGTAGCCAACTACAACCGTGAGGCCAAGGTGAACCCGATGCTTCGGGACCCTGAGGTTATGAGTATCTATGCTCGCTCACTGGTTGAAGGTAGGCCACCCACCCAGGGGCAACTGGAGTCCACCAGATACTGGCAGACCCGGACTCCTGGGCAAAGAGAGTGGATCAAGCTCTCCGCAGGCGATCCGAAGGCAGCCGAACAGAGGCTCCAGGACAACAGGATCAGGGCTCGGAATGCTCTGATTGATACCGGCTACCAGAACCCCAGCATGGCCCTAAGTGGCTTCCTGGCTGACAAGTGGACCCGGGGTGACATCACTGAGGAGCAGTTCAATGACTCAATCCTCAAGGAGATCGACCCCTACCACCCTGACGCTAGCCCCTTCGCTGGCAAGTATCTCGGTGAGAATGACCGCATCATCAGGACCACCAACGGCAAGATGTACATCCGGCAGTCCACAGAGGAAGGCTATCGGGACTGGGAACTCACTGGCCCAGGCCAAAGAGCCAGATATGCAGATGAGGAAGCCCAGTGGGCTCTGCCTTCTGCGGTCCTCTACTACGACCCCAAGACCAGTAAGCACTACCTAAGGACCAGGACCAAGAAGGGTGGCCAGTGGCTTGGTTGGTACGCAACCTCAGAGAAGGAAGCTCGAATCCTGTCAAGGTACTACAAGCCTCAGGTTCTCAGGCCAGAGTACAACATTGATATGCGGAAGCAGCAGACCCCGAGCGTGTTGACCCTCTTTGGTGTGAAGCCCGGTGAGGATGGCTGGCTAGAGCAGGGTGTTCAGCGTCTAGAGAATGCCGCACACGAGGAAGGCGTCCGTAAGGCCGGGGATGCCATCACCTTCTTTGAGCGTCAGTCCGGTCAGCTTCTTGGACTCGAAGGCGAAGACCGAGTCCAGCAGCTTGTGAAGCAATGGCTTGGACCCATCGGCATGCGCACCTGGACCGATGAGATGATCGGACAGTGGGCCTACAAACTTAGGACCAACCCAGGCTCTGTTGACCTTCTGGTTGAGCAACTGAAGAAGCAGCGTTTGGCGATGTTCCCCGAGCATGAGAACCCCGAGCTTGCCTATGACGACATTGCAACCCTGGCTCGTGGGATGGTCCAGAACATCTGGGGTGAAGTCCCCGACGAGACTGATCCGATGTTCGCCAAGCTGGTCAGGATGAATGACGCCTACTCCATCGAACAGTTCCTGAGGAAGGAAGGCATGAAGCGCAACAAGGGCAATGTGGTATCGCAGGCCCTCGATGATGCTGAACCCATGTTTGGTGGTCGTGTCCAGGGTGGTGTGCGATGAGGCTCTACAGGTCGCCAGTTGACGGTGTTGTCTTCCTGGTCAACGAAGGCACCAAGACTCGATACCGGCTTGACCCTGCCGAGATTCCTTCTCTGACCAAGATCTATGGTTCAGTCATTGATGCTGCTGAAGGCCAGCTAAGCATTCGTGCCGGCTTCGTTGAGGGGCCCCGAGCATCTACGGTCTTCGGTGGCATCTCTGGCATGGAAGCTGTGGCCTCTGGTGACAAGGTCAACCCATTCTCCTGGGGAGCTAAGCCGATTGGTTCGCCTAGCCATATCGAAGGCAAGGCCCCCCAGGATGCCAAGTTCATGTATGGGTCTGGGGAATACTGGCTGGTAACCTCAGATGGCACTCGACATCATGCACGAAACCAGGCCCAGGTTGATGCCCTCTATAAGCTCTACGGTGTCCCCCAGGTAAGTACCAAGCAGCAGATCGAGGCATCGACTCACAAGGCATCTGGAGTCCTGGACTACTTCGGATTCCAGTCGGTTGAGCAGCTTGAGCAGCTTGAGTCTCCCTTCCCTGACACTACGCCTCCCAATGATGTTGGCAGGTCCTTCGTTGATGAAGCCAGGCGCAGGTATCCCCACATGCCTGAGGAACTTCTCCAGGTCTATGCCGACAAGTGGCAGGAGACTGGGGATGCAGCCCTAGCGATGGAGGAAGTCAGGGAAAGCCCTAGGTATGAGGTTTACTTCCCTGGCAACCGAAAGCAGAACGGTCAGCTTGCAATGTCTGAGGCTGACTACATGACCTACCGGGATCGTGTCACCCAGATGATGCGCTCGGTTGGCATGCCTGAAGGTTTCTACGATGAGCCCGAAGACTTCGCAGAGTTCGTCAACAGGGGTTTGAGTCTTCAAGAGCTACAGTCACGCATCATGGAGGGTTGGACTGCGATGCAGTTTGCCCCCTCAGATGTCCGTGAGACCTTTGCTCAGTACTACGGACCCAACTCGGATGCTGCACTGGCTAGCTACTTTATTGACCCAGACCGTGCAGAGAAGGTCATCCTTCAACATGTTACCGCTGCACAGATTGGGGCCACAGCCAGGCGTACTGGATTCGGTGATCTCTCGCAGGGTCAGTCTGAGAGGTTGGCCGGCTTGGGCGTTGATCCGGGTCAGGCAGTTGATCAGTTCTCGGCCATGGCCATGCAGAGGCAGATCTTCGGTCAACTACCCGGTGAAGTCCAACCTGGAGTCTCCCAAGAGGAAGCCCTTGGTGCAGTCTTTGAAGGTGATTCCCAGTCGCGAGAGAGGATCAGAAGGCGTCAAGAGGGTCGAGTCTCAAAATTCCAGGGTGGCGGATCAGCAATTACAGCAGAATCCGGCATCGCTGGTTTGAGAAGTGCTACAAACTAGAGTTAATGGTGAGCTAAGGCCATAGGGGTCTTGGCCCAGAGGAGCCACAGCGTTTCTCCCGGCGTTGTGCGGCCTAGAAAGGGATGATGACAATGACCGATATTTCTAACCCCGAGTACGACTACCAAGAGGAACCCGTCGAGGAACCCCAGGAATCTTCAGGTATTGCTTCTCTGCGCAAGGCGTTTGAGGAGAACCAGAAGAAAGTCCGGGACCTTGAACGCAATCTCGCTTTGTCGAAGGCTGGCATCCCTGAGGATCATCCGGCTTTGCCGTTGTTCCAGAAGGTAGATGATGTTGACTGGAGCGCACCCGACAAGGTTCGAGAGGCCGCAGAGCGCTACGGACTTCTGACCCCCCAAACCACAGCACCAGAAGTCCCAGCAGATGAGCAGCAGGCTCACGCCCGGATGTCCGATGCAGTGACCACAGGTGAAAGCATTGACCCCAATGCTGATAAACCGTGGTTGAAGCCCGGACTCTCCAAGGATGAGGCTATGGCTCTGTACTCTCAACACAAGGGTTTCGCCAACCTTCAGTAGTCCGATCGGGGGTCATAAGGACCCCTAAATGGCAATCTATGGAACCGGGGATTCCGGGTTCGATCAGGTCTCTTGGGACTTGTTCACCCGGTTTGCCCTTCGACCGGAACTGTTCTACGACCGCATCGCTTCGGTTCAGGCCACCAACCTCGATAAGCGTGGTTCGACCGTTCGATTTACGAAGACCGCCGACCTTGCTGCGGCTACCACGCCTCTGAGTGAGAAGGTTGACGTCGATGGTGTGACGTTCTCTGACTCGAATGTTGACGTGGTGCTGGACGAGTACGGTAACGCTGTTGTGACCACTGCCCGCATCCGGGGTACTAGCTACCTGGACGTGGACCCCGTGGTCGCAAACCTGCTGGGCTACAACGCCGGGCTCTCGATTGACACGATCACTCGTGATGTCCTGCATGATGGTGACAACGTCCACTATTCGGACGCTACTGCCACCCAGGCCAACAGCCAGGCTACTAATGTTCTTGCTGCTGATATCTTGCAGTCTCGGGACATCCGTAAGGTGGTTGCGAACCTGCGGGCCGCCAACGTTCCTGGGATCAGCGAGTCGGCCGGCCTGTACACCGCCTTCATTCACCCGCACGTTTCGGTGGACCTGAGGCAGGAAACCGGCACCGCTGCTTGGCGAGACCCCCACGTCTATGGCATCTCCCAGATGAACATCTGGCGAGGCGACATCGGCATCTACGAGGGTGTTCGATTCGTTGAGACCCCGCGTGCCCTGCTTACCGAAGATGGTGGCGACGGCGGGACCGTGGACTTGTACTCGACCCTGGTTGTGGGCTGGGAAGCCCTTGCCAAGGCGTACTCCTCGACGGTCTCTGACTCCCTGCCCCAGGTGATGCCTGGTCCGGTGACCGACAAGCTGATGCGATTCCGCCCGATGGGTTGGTACTGGTTCGGTGGCTACAAGATTTTCCGTCAGGAGTCTCTGTGGCGCATCGACAGTGCAAGCTCGCTTGGCGACAACAGCTAGGAGTAACTGATGGCTACTGAAGCTGAGGCCACTCCGGCCTTTGTGAGCGCACTGAGTCAGACGGACACGCCGATCCCGCTTCCGAGTTTCGATGTTGCGGGTGTTCCGGATGCTGCTGACTACACCGGCTGCCTGATCTACGTCACCGATGGCGCAGAGGGCAGTGCAACCTTCGCTTGGTCCAATGGTACCAACTGGATCGAGGAAGACGGCACCGCTATTGACGATGGTGCCTAGCAACTAGTGTTTGGGGGACCTGGCTAGAAACGATAGTTGGGCCCCCAAACCAACCAGGACTCCCATGGCATTCTTCTTTACTCCCCCAACGGTTCCCCAGAAGGTTGGTAGGGAACAACACCTTGACCACAGGGGACCTCACACCCTTTGGGGTCGACTCAACAATGCCCCCTGGGGCAAGAATGTCTACATCACACAAGATGATGAAGTCCGCTTTCACGGCACCATCGATGAGCATAGCGCCGCTAAGTATCTGTACTTTGGTGGCAGGACCTATGAAGTGAGTTCCGAGGAAAGGGACATCCTGGTGGCAGCCGGGCTAACTGTGGAGGAAGATTGAACGCTTACCGTGAGAAGCTTCTGAGTATCAGCATCGCTGGCTCTGCCACTCCCACACGCTCAGGCAACCATCAAGCCAAGGTCAAGCAGGCCCAGTGGGATAAGGACGATGAGGCCTACAGGCGTCTGGTGAAAGACGGCCTCCAGCCTCCCACCAGCAAGGGGTCCGCCTATCGGGAAGCCACCATGGATGAAGCTCACCAGATTGAGCAGCGGCCCACCGATCAACAGCTTCTGGAGATGAAGCAAGTCACCGAAGCCTACCCGGAGCTTGCAGGCCCAGTCAGTAGAGTCGATGAACAGTAACGAGATAGTCCGGGAAGTCCGGCGGCTTCTAGGTGTTCGCACTGAGTCCATCAACAGGCTGAACGCGGACATCAATGACTCGACGGACACTGTTGTCACCACCTATGACCTGAATGGTCTGACCGCAGGTTCCTACTTCGAGATCAACCGAGAGCTTCTGCATATCTGGGATGCGAATACTTCTACTAAGACCCTGACGGTTGAGCGTGGTCACCTGGGCTCTGACGCGGCATCACACACTGCCGGGGACATCATCACAGTCTCCCCGGACTACCCGACCAATGACATCCTGAAGGCGGTCGAGGATGAACTGCGACTCCTCCCCCAGAATGGTGTCTACCGTCAGAAGACCGCAACCATCGATTTCGACACAGTTGACTACGACTACCCGATCTCACTGACGGACATCCTGCATCCGTACCTTCTGGAGTACAAGCTCTCCGGCTACGACCACTACGACTACGAATTCTCCTATGTGGGGCCGGACAGCATCATCAGACCCCACTATCCCTACACCTACCCTGACGACCTTGAAGCGACCCTGCACTACAAGGCAACCTTTGGTGATCTGCCTTCAGACCTGACCGAGGACATCACAGAAGACACCGGACTTCCTGAGTCTGCTCATGAGATTTTGGTTTATGGTGCTGCCTCCAGGCTTCTGATGACCAAGGAAATCCAGCGCATCGACATCAACGCTAACCCTGTTGCCGGCATCGAGGAAGTCCCACCCCAGGCAACCATGAGGGGCGTTGACTTCATCCGGGCTCAATACCAGAGCTTGATCCAGAATGAGGTCCGCAGACTCCAGAGCAACTGGCCCTGGAGGATCAAGTAGTGGGCTACTTCCCAGTCACACTCGATGGGGTCGGTTACATGGTCGATTTGGCTGGCTATGTCTCCTCGACCCTGGAGACCATCAGGCAGCAGGCAGACGACTCAGAGGAGCTAGGCGAGCGATCCCTTAACCCCGCTGACCTATGGAGACGTTCTGCCGACTCCTGGAAGCTGGGTGCCGGACAGAATTGGTTTGACCTACGAACCAGACGCTCAAACCGTGAACGCTTCAAAGAGTCTGTGGGTATCAGCCCCTGGGATGAAGGCAACCTAGAACTCCTCTATGACGTGTATGAGGTAGGCGTCAGCGGTCCGGCCCCCAACTCCACCGAGCCCTGCAACATGGTCACCACTAGCGACAGAATCTTTGTTCTGGGCCAGGGGGACACCACTCTTTTCCATCGCACCGACGTTGAAGACACTGGGTCCTGGGATTCTGAAACGCTCCCCGACTCCGCTGTTGGCCACTCGATGACTAGCGATGGTAGGAAGGTCTACCTGCTTACCGATCAGGGAATCTACGAAACCGAAGATGGTTCCACCATCACTCTGATCAACGACATCAATGCCAGTTCCCCACCGAACCCTGGGGTTATCGGTTTCGTCAAGGGTCGCCTCATGGTTGGTGTTGGCACTACGCTCTACAACATCACCGACACAACTAGTACTGCTACGCCCGAGAACCTGACTGATGGTTCAGTCCTCAATGGTGACTGGCTCTGCTTTGGTGAGGGTGACTCCCATATCTACTGTGGCTTCCAGCAGGGTCGGGCCTCCTATGTCTACCGGATCAGCATCAGGGAGGATGGCACCGCACTGGCGTCACCGACTCAGGCAGCCCAGTTGCCGGACGGGGAATACGTACTGAGCATCCAAAGCTATGTGGGTGTTGTGATTCTGGGTACCTCTAAAGGCGTACGCCTGGCAGTCTCTGGGGCCAACGGCGACCTTTCCTATGGCCCCCTTGTCGAAACTCCCGGACCAGTTCATGCGCTGGCTCCCCATGAGCAGTTTGTGTGGTTCGGCTATGGGGACACCAGCAGTACTAGGGCAGGCCTTGGGCGTATCGACCTCAGAGAGTTCACAGACTCACTGACCCCAGCGTATGCCACAGACGTTATGGCAACCGTGTCCAGTAGTGGTCAGCCAGTCTGGTCTGCTGTGTGGTTTGACGAGACGTTGACATTCTTGATCAATGACACTGGGGTCTTTGCCCAGTCCGATGACCGGGTCTCCACTGGCAACATCAACTCAGGCAGGATCACCTTCGACCTGGCTGACAACAAGGTCTTTGAGAGACTGCTGATCAAGACCGAACCCATGCCAGCAGGGTCGAGTATCGGTGTCGAGATTCTGGTCGATGGCACTTCGGTTATGGATGAGACCTACAGCACCGGAAACTTCGCCACTGGTGGGACAGGCGGGGAGATCCTCATCAGGGATGGCAATGGCGACCCCCCAGTCGGCCAGTATGCCCAACTGATCCTTACGCTCAATAGAGCCACCGACACCACCGAGTCGCCAGTCATCAGCAGATGGACCATGAGGGCCAACCCTATCCCCAGGCGTGGGACCGAGTGGATTCTTCCTGTCGTACTTGCAGATGAGGTAACTGACCTCAATGGTCAGAAGGTTCACTACGACCCAGCCACTGAGGTAGCAAGGCTCAGACAGATTGCAGAGGATGGCGAGCCTGTGAGCTTCACCGAGTTCGGGACCACCAGGTCTGTGTATGTGGACCGGGTCCAGTGGGGTGGCTCTCAGACCGACCTGTACTACAACCCTGCCCGGGACGATCTTCAGGGTGTTTGCTATCTCCAACTGCGGAGCTTCGCATGACCTTCAACAGCCTTCAGGACATCCTGGACTTCAGGCTCAGAGCCTATGCGTCCCCTGATGAGGTCAGACGTGGGGACTCCTTTGCCGGTACTGTCCTCTTTGTTGATGGCACGCAAGCAATCCCAGCCAACTCTGCTAACAACGTTGTGGACTTTACTGTATTCAATACTGACTATGGCTCTCGGAAGGCTCCCGGCTTTCCCGTGTCCACGAATGCCAGTGGGGAGTACGTACACCCTAGAGGCTATGACGGGCTCTACATTGTGACTTCCCTGCTGGACTATGCAGCCTCAGACGACAATGGACTCATCAGTGGGTTCATCAGGGTGGATGATGGCTCAGGGGTTACAAAGGTGGTGGCTAGGAACTTCAACCACCTAGCTGGAGGTAGTGGCAACTCTAACCCCCTACCACTTATCTCACCACCCTTCCCCTTGCTGGCAGGGAATACGCTTACCGTACTCACAGACTCAGGCAATGACGGGGAGGAAGAAATCCTTGGGGCGCAAGGTGGCCCAGGTAGCTTCCTGTCGGTGACTCGTGTGGGGCTTCTGTAATGGGTGACTCAACCAGGATCACTAGAGGGACCTTAGCCTCTGAAATGAAGAGCAACTTCGTTGTTCCCTCTTTCAGGCTTTGGAGGTCTACGGACCAGGAGATTCCCAACACTACCTTCACTGCTATTGCCTTCAACAACGCTGCGACCTTTGACACTGATGATGGTCACGACTCAGTAACCAACAACACCAGGTACACGATTCAGACCCCAGGAGTGTGGAGCTTCTATTCGGGTGTCCGCTGGGAAGCCAGCTCATCTGGTATCAGGCACGTGTTTATTAGGATCAACGGGTCGCTTGCAATTGATGAGGAGATTCCTGATGTTGATACAGCATCAACCCACCGCTTTGGGGCAGACACCGCATATGCTTTAGAGGAGGGTGACTACGTTGAGTTGGTTGTCTGGCAGAACGTAGGAGCCCCACTCGATGTCTTGTCTGTAGATGCATCATCGCCTTACCTCGCCGGGGTTTGGCATGGGAATACAAGTTGACCTCTGAGAAACAAGGAGTAACCATGTTCGATGGAGAGCCCGTTGTTGTTCTGGACTTCGTGAAGGCTGTCCTTGGCCTTGCTGTGGTCTTTGGTGTCGCAGTGTCCCCTGAGCAGTCTGAAGCAATTCTGGGGACTGTGGCCGCCGGCTATGCCCTGGTGTTTGCAATCCTGACCCGACTGACTCGTGACCGCGTGACCCCTGCTGACAAGGCGTAGTTGATGTCTTCCTGGGAGATTGGAGAGCCAACAGACGAGGAGCTTGCCCTGCTTGGTGACCACTCCTGCCAGGATGAGGATGGGTCTGATGGTGTAGGCGATGAGGATTGGGACCTTGAGTTACCAACTGAGTAACTATGGCCCCAATCCCCACGCTGGGGTCCCCCGGAACAATGCCAGCCAGAGAGGTTGGGGTGCCGGGTGGCCCAACTGCCAGCGGGGCAAGCAGCTAGCGGTCCGCAAGGCTGGAGTCACAGTCCTGGTCCGGGCAGAGATTGCCCCTCTGATCGCAGCGCTCTTTGAGGCCACCGAGAACCTTGGCTATGACATTATGTCAGAAGGTCAGGGCGCCTGCGGAGGAACCTGGGGCTATGCGTGCAGGCCTATCCGGGGGACTCAGTACCCCTCGAACCACTCCTGGGGCCTCGCGGTAGACATCAATGCCCCCTGCAACCCAATGGGCTCCCGCTTCATCAGCGATATCCCCCCTGAGGTTGTGCGCATCTGGGAAGCCTGCGGGTTCTACTGGGGTGGTAGATACCAGAACCGGCCTGATGCGATGCACTTCGAGTACATCCGTAGGCCCGAAGACGTGCCAGCAGACCTGCTAAGGGCATTGAACTATCTGACCAATGAGGAAGACGACGTGCTGAAACAAGGCGATCGGGGCCACAAGGTCCGCATCATGCAATGGCAGATCAAGGCCTACCTTGACGCTTATCACCCTGGGCTTCTAGAGGAGAAGTTCCGGTTTGATCGCTTCGACGATGGTCACTTCGGGCCTGTCACTGAAGGTGCCCTGAAGCTGGTCCAGCAACTACAGAGGCTTCCTGAGGATGGTGTCTACGACCTGTCTACTGCTTTGCGGGTTGCCGATATGGTGACTCGTGACCGCGAAGCCAAGGCCATTGCCAAAGCCCTCAATGAGGCCAGGGTGGAGGTTGACTACTCGAAGCTGGTCACCGAAATGGTGAAGCAACTCGCGGGTAAGTAGTGGTGGAGTTCTTCCTTGACCAGCTCCTGGGGCCAGTCACCAGTGGTTTGGTTATCGCTTTCATTATCTGGTTCTCCAGGACTATCAGGAAAATTCTCCTTGATGTCAGTGAGGTCCCCAGGATCAAAGAGGACATCGCAAGGATCAAGGGAGAGCTAACCGTCAACGGTGGTAGTTCCCTCAAAGACCAGGTCATGAAGATCAAGGACACTGTAAGCGGACTGATCGAACAGAGGTCTGAGGAGCACGGCAAGCTTTGGCGGGCCATTGGTCACAACGAAGGAAAGCATGATGTTAGGCGAGAAAGCGACGATCTGGGGCGACACTGAGGCTCTGTGCATCAGCCTGTTCTACAACTACACCGGGAACAGCAAGCCAGAGGTCTGGGGCAGCTTCACTACCGACCTTGAACTGACGGCCTCCCGACCTCAGGCCTACATGCTCCCAATCTCTCAGGTCCAATGGGCCACCAAGCCCGAACCCAAAGCGACCCCTAAACGCCGGGCCCCTCGTAAGACCCAGACCAGGAAGGCCAAGTAGCTCATGGCAGTCAGCCACGGAACCGAAGTCGATGAGACCAACACTGGGACTTCCGGTACCCTGACCCCTTCTGCTGGGTTCTCGACCAGTTCGGACTCCCAGGTGATCGAAGACCTGGACATCACCGGGACCATCACTGTCCTACATGACGATGTCACCATCAGGAACTGCAAGATCACTTCGTCTGGCATCCGTGGCATTGACTGCTCCAACGGAACCACCGGAACCATCATCGAGGACTGCGAACTTATCGGGACCGGGACCGACTCCAGGATCGGCATCTTCGGGTCAGAGTTCACCGTCTCCAGATGCAACATCAGCGAGTACCGGACTCAGATCAAGTTCGTCAACTCCAATGTGGTGATCGAGGAGTCCTACCTGCACGACAACCACCACAACGACGGCTCCCACCAAACCTGTGTGTCCACTGATGGGCCGGCCTCTGCGATCATCATCCGCAAGAACCACATGGACTCAGGTACCGACCCTGGCAACAGTGCAGCCCTGAGCATCTATGGCTCCAACGGTCAGCCGGATGACATCCTGGTAGAGGACAACTTCTTCAACAACAACGGTTCCTACTGCACCTATGGTGGCTCGGTGTCCACCAAGGAATTTCAGGGCACTAATATCACCTACCAGCGAAACGCATTCGGCAGGAAGTACAACGAGTTCTGCGGCATCAGTGGTCCGGTAGCTTCCTTCAACCCTAATGGGGAAGGTAACCTATGGGTGGACAACTACTGGGAGGATGATGACACCACCGTCCGACCGGACTGGGAACCCACCGAAGGCGGCCAGGAGATCAACGAGCTAAGCAAGCAGGTTCGTGGTGGCACGGGCGCAGCGTCTATCACTCTGTCTTCAGCGAATGCCACAGAAGGTTCTGGACTTATCGCCATCATCAACATCCGGGGAACCGAGAGTATCACCGAGGCCCCTGAGGGTTGGACCCTGCTAGCTCAGGAAGTATTCACCACTTCAAGCAACGGGGTCCCGAACACCTACATCTACTGGAAGATCGCCGGGGCCTCAGAGGGTGACAACACCTGGACCTGCGCAACAACAAGCTACCCGGCCGGCGCAATCATCGAATGCCTGGGTGCAGACGCTGAGAACTTCATTCAGGACTACGAGGTCACCAACAGCGCCAACAGTGGGTCCACAACCTTCGATGTCCCCTCGATTGACGTAACTGAGTCGGGGACCTTCGTGCTGGCAATGGTCGGGTGTACCGCCGATCTGTTCACCAACCAGTTGACTCCACCCGATGATTACACCGAGGCCTCAGACACTGGGGGTGATGGATCAACCTCAGGAAGGCGTTCTGCTACCGGGGTTGCGTATCGGCAATACAACACCACCGGGGCTACGGGCACACACACCTATACGATGCCCGACAAGAGCGTGAACTGGAATGCCTTTCAGGTGGCCATTACCGCTACCGGGCTTGCGTTGGCAGACCAGGGAGGCATTGGTGCTCTTGGGCGCTTGAATGCCATGGCTGGAACCGAGGGCCTCGATGAGCTTGGGGCACTTCAGAAGCTAGTAGTTGATGCCGGCGGACCTGATGCCAAGTGGGGCAAGAACAAGTGTCTCAACTTCCTAGCAGGCACCGAGACCGGGGTTGCAGACGAGGTAGGCGCAGCCAATGAGTGGGCCGGCACTGTTGGTCTAGGGTACGACGAAGCGATCAGGAGAGTGAACCCATGATGAAGAAGGCCAAGCCCAAGGCTAAGCCCAAGCCCAAGAAGGTCAAGCGCTACTAGATGAGAACCAGGGAATGGTGGGAGTCCTTGACCGGGGCGCAGAAGGCCAATCTCGGCACCAAGGCTGAAACCCTGGAAGACTTCCTCACCGAGAGGGGGTGACATATGGACAAGTACGGTTGCACGCCCATCCCTTCAGGCCGTGAGAACATGGTCCTGGAGACGCGCCGGGCTACCGACGTGGGCTCTGCCCCCAAGGGCTCGGGTAAGGCCAAGCGCTGATACAGCTTGTAGCTGACTAGCTGATCAGGCCGCAAACAGGCCGCATAGACCCCCAGAGGTCCCCTGAGGCTCAGGTAAAACACCTGGTCAGCAGGGGTCCCTGGGGGTCTTTTACGTGTATGAGACGGATGCTCTAACCATTGAGCTACGGGCCCAAAATGCCTGCTAGGCAGGGTCTATGGGCTGGCTCTCAGGTTCAGCAGTCCGCATTCTGGCCGCAGGTTCGAGCCCGTTCAAGGTTTCCTGGAGGGAGTCCTGCTCATCGGGAAGCAGGTGCCCGTAGGTGTCGAGGGTCACTTGGATGGAGGAGTGTCCAAGATGTCTACGGATCACCTGGGGATGCACACCCTGGGAGATCAGCAGTGCGGCGCAGGTGTGCCTGAGGTCGTGGGTCCTTAGGGAATGATCCAGTCCAGCCTCTTTGAGGGCCGGCACAAGCAGCCTTCGAGTCCAATGGGTGTAATGCAGGTGTCCGCCTCTGGGGGCTGGGAATAGAAGTTCATCTGGCTCTCCTGATAGTTGCTCCTGCAGTGAGCGGGGAAGGACCACCAATCTGGACTGGTGGGTTTTCGTGCTGGTCAATATCTGCTTGCCGGTAACAGTGGATACCTGGGCCTCTACAAGCAGTCTGCTGCCTCTGACGTGCTTACCTTGGAGGGCAATACCTTCACCGAACCGTAGGCCGCACAATCCATAGACGAGTACTAGGCCCCCATAGTTACGGGGCATCACACTGGCTAGGCGATACAGTTCATCTAGGGTCAGAAGCTTCATGGCCTTCCTGGGCATTCTTGGTAGCTTGACCCCTCTAGCCGGATTGGCCTGGATGTACCCGTTATCGACTGCTACCTCCAGAAGCTGCCTGAGAACCCTGAGGGCATTCCTGGCCTGGTAGGGGCCGACCTGCATCTGAGTCACCCAGGACTGGACCTCCAGAGGACTCAAAGACTCCAAGGATCTGCTACCAAACCTGGGGATTATCTGGGCGTTCAGTAGGCTCTGATAGTTAGTAACAGTCTTGGGCTTCAGAGCCAGGGACTCCAGCCAGGCCTTCGAGAACTCCTCGACTGTCGCACTCCCCTGGGTCTTCTGGGGCCCTCTTTCTAGGGATCGCTTGAACTCCAGAACATCCTTGTAGGTGTGCCCCTTCGACCTCCTGAAGGTCTTGGACCTCTCGGTCCCACCGACCCTGTAGCCGACCTTCCAGACCCCTGGCTCCGGTCTCCTGATCCATGCCATGACTCCCCCTTGAACCCCTAGGCTGTACTGGCCTCCAGAGTACAGGTCCCCAGGATGCCTCTAGGCAGTGCTCTCAGCGACCTCTGAGGCGTTTTAGGAGGCCACTGGTAGGTCAGGTAACCCCAGGGGGCTATCGGGGCTTAGAAGTCGCTCAGTGACCCCCTGATCTCATCCTTGGCCACTCGACGCTTCTTCCTGTTGTGAAGCCCCTTGATGGCCTTGCGTTCCCCGGGCTTCCACTTCAGGTAGTTCTTCCAGCGCCTACTCAGTGCATCCATCTCATCTGCGGAATTGCAGGGAATCCGGTCCTCATTCATGATCCCTCGATATCGCAGAGCCTGGAAGCCGCATCGATGTCAGTGATGTTCGGGTCCTCCCTGAACCAGATGTCCCTGACTGCCTCGAATGTGAACCACCGGTCGTGAATGATGCAACGGTAGACCCGGTCCTTGCTAATGAAGACGTGCTTGAGTTCATCGTCCATCAGAGTCCTCCAAAGAGAGAGGGGGCCGGCGGGGAGGGACCGACCCCCTGTTGTGCCTCACTCGTCAGTTGGCACCTTCAGGTGAGACCACTATATCACAGTACTGCTGGAGATCGCTGCTATTGCCAGGGAAGCTTGGGTAGCTCGTCTAGCAACCGTGCTGCAACCTCACTGGGTGGACCCGAATGTTCGTAGCCAATCTTGACAAGCCTGCAAAGCTCCTTGGCTTCCTCGTCATCGAGTCCGATAGCCCACTTGACTTCCTTGCGGATATCCATGAGTCCTCCTGCACCCCTAAGGGTTGCCATTTCGCTGCACTTAAGGGTGGACTGGTAGGTGCTTCAGAAGTTCGTTGGCGAAGTTGTCCGCACTGACAGGATGAGTGCGTCCCTCCAGTATGTACGACAGGGTAGCAGCCTCCCGGTGATCAAGCTCAATGGTGTACTTGGATTCCCTAGTCACCTTCATAGACTCCTCCAGGTCTCTTTCAGTAGGTGGATCGCATCGTCTAGGGCCACAGAGTCTGCATGGTCCGGTAGGTAGTCCCTAATCCCCAGGCAGTCATCGATGACTGAGAAGATCATCTGATCAAGCTCCTCTGGGTCCATGGCACCCGAAGTGACTATCGTTTCTCCTCCCACTCATACCCACACTTCTTGCACTTCACAATGCCCTCGGTGACCCACCAGCTGTACTTGTCATGCCCGCACTTCGGACAAGTGAACCCCATCTTCTTGTCTGCCATAGAACTCCTCCCGGTGCTCCTCACACCAGATGCCATCGACGGTTTCCTTGCCACAACTGAAGTGGCTCACGCTTCGGATGCAGCCGACCCTGGGGTCTACACCAACCCCTAGAGGTAGGTCGCCCATTACATCTCCCTCAACCATTCCCGGTAGCTCTCGATCAGTTCAGGTGAGAAGACTGCATCGTACGGGGTGTAGTGAGGCCTCAGGAGGTGCTTGAAGGACCGGGCATTACACTGACACAGGGGGCTCAGATTCCAGCAGTGATGACAGCGCACAAAGACCTGCGGGGAATAGACCCGGTAAGGAAACTTGTCTCCTGAGAGGAGGCGGCCTTCACACTTCTGGCAGCCACCAGTGCCATATCGATTGCAGGGCTTGCAGTAGTTCACTTGTCCAGTCTCCTCAGGATTTCCTTGACGGTCTCTGAGTCGTTATTCCTGACCAACTTGTCCCAGTGTTTGTCCTTGAGGGTCTTGGACCACTTCATTTCTTCACCCATCCAGCTCCGGTGGCTCGGTAGATTTCAATGCGGTAGATGTCCTTGTCCTCTTTTAGTTCCTCGATGGCATTTAGGGTCTGAGCCCAGGTTGCCTGTGGCATGGAGTTGGGCATGTTGAGGTTCCCCCACTTCTGAAAGTAGACGACCTCGAAGTCTCCATCTTCTGGGTGGTCAACTTGGAAGCCCCTGATCCAGTCACCCAGGTATCCAAACTTTCTAGCCCAAGAGTCAACGAGTTGACTATCTGAGTTGTGCTCCCAGTGATCCTTGACCTCAGTCAGGTAGACATTCTCGCTCAACCCATCCCCCTTCAGGTATTCAACTTGAGCTTCAGCTTCCTTTAGGGTCTCATGGGTTGAGAAACGGTATTCCCCCATGTCATACCAGGCAGCCAGGTAAGTCACTCTGACTCCTGAATCTGCTTCTCCAGTTCAGCCTTCCGGTGCTTCAGAGCGTCAAGCTTCTCCTGAGTGAACTTCTTGAAGGCTTCTGTCTGGACTCTGGAGAGCACTTCCTTCTGGGTTTCAATAAGCCAGTTGACATTCCTGAGTTCACTCAGTAGTCCATCAAGTCCCATCACTTACCTCCCAGTAGTTTATGAATGGATTCTGGACCCCGGTGTACTAACAGGTCATTGAGGTCCAGGTCTTCCAGATGAATCTCGGTGCAATTAAGGTCCCTCTTGATGAACTCTCTACCCTGGTTGCCGGCTTCATCTGGGTCCAGGATCAGTGTTGGTTCAGAGTCCTCCAGGAGGTATCTCCAGTGGCTTCTCCAACTACTGACACCCGGAACTCCAACTGCTGGGTACCCTAACTGAACTAGTGTTATACAGTCAATCTCTCCCTCGGTGATGTAGACACCAGACTCTAGAGAGTCCCTAGCGTTGAACAGATGAACCTTAGATTCTCCTGGATGTTCTCTGACCAGAGGTAGGTACTTGGGTCCCCCATCCTTGGGACTCCTGACTCTGATCTGGTAAGCATAACCATCTGGGGTCAGGTAAGGGATAGTAGGTGAACCTTTGAAGTACACCGAGTCTACGGTCTTAGGACTAACTACTAACCCTAGTTTAAACCTAGCAATAGTCTGTTCATTGAACCCCCTGGACTCCCAATAGTCATTACCAGACTCTAGATACTGTTGATGATAGAGGTTGGCTAGCTCGGTTGTGTTCTTCATCTAACTCCCTCTGGAACTCAATCCACTCCCTAGCAGCCTTGTTGACATCTGGCTCTCGGAGGATTCTCCTGACCCTCTTGATATGCCTATCGAGTTTCTCGGTGTTCTTCATTGATCCTCTTGTTTAGTCTCTCCCAGGCTTCCTGGACTTCAGACTCGGTGATCTTGGTGTTGAAGGCTTTCTCTAGTATCTCCCTGACCTTCTGTACCTCCTCCAGGTGACTCATTGATTCCTCCGGGTATCCTTTGTTGGTTCCTGGTGTCTACTGAATCTCTCAGTGAACTCTGTGATCACCAGGGATACCAGGTATCCAATGGTGAACCCTGCTATGAACTCGATCATCAGTACCAGTCCTTAGATTTCCTTCTTACCGAGTTGCTGTCATCAAGTTTCTGAGACTTGATAAGCATCTGAAGTTCCTTCTCCCTGCTGACCCCTTTAACTCTCTTTTCCCATCCCCTACTCCCTACCATCACTCCGAGCCTCACTTTCCCTCGGGTGTTTCTCTTCTTCCCCATATCATCCTCCGAATGTCTGAGTGTCTGAGTGTCTGAAGATAGCTTCCCCGGTCATCCTCACCCAGTTAGTCACACCGGGTAGCACTCTTTCCGCGTATTCCCGAAAGCTTCACTGCGCCAATTCTCACAAGGCGCTCCGTCTCTCGGTGCAGGAGCCCATCCCTGCAAGGGGTCTGTAACCCCTCTAACGGGCATTCAAGGGGCCAACAACCTCCCCCGCAGGCGTCAGGTGCCTACCAACCTGCCTGGATGTCTACCAGGTTGAACACCCGGATTTCCCGGGCATGCTGTCAGCTTAGCACGACCACAAGACTTCAGCAAGTGTTGCGCTGTTGCGGTCCCTCTGGTAGGGTGGTTCCCAGTCGAATCCCGGCGCTATCTCGGTAGGTACCGCGCATGGGCGTAAACTAGGTTTGAACTCTAGGGGTGCTGCAAGGCACGGAGTTCGATTCTTCTACCTACCTCTGAAGGAGAGCAAGGAGGTAAAATGCAGCAGGGCGAGTTTATTTCAGTGGCTGATCTTAGGCGTGTGCTTAAGGGGCTTGAGACGACAGCAGACCGTTGGATTGAGAGGGACATCCACTGGGACCAGGCTCATGGAATCCTTCGCGCCGTGGATGTCCTCAAGGCTGCATTCCCCGAACTGAAGGAGGATTAATGACTTCAGTTTGCATCTGGTTATTGGTTGCGGCTTTGACTGTTGGGTTGATAATCGGTTTCATCTTTGGGGGAACCATGAATGACGACTCTGAAGTCATGCTGGGCACGGTCATCCTGATTGTGACCCTGGCTATCGGACTGCTGGTTGGCTATTTCTGGGGGGCATGGTGAGCACTCCTACTGTTATGAACACTCTCACTTCCGAGAAGGCTATTGAACTTCTGGGTAAAGCAGCGGAAGCCTATGGGCCGGACTGGGTGGACCCGCTCTCCTGGGAGGATGGCTGTCAAAACGTCTACCAGGACAATGATGGCAACACTCGATACTGCATCGCTGCTTGGGTTCTGAAGGAGTTCTTCGGGGTTCATGATGAGTCCTTATCCCTTGATAATCGGGTTTCCATCCGGCGGACTCTTGATTGCCTGAACCTCCGTGACTATTTAGAGCCGGGGGCTCTCATGATCCTTGAATGGGCCCAGACCATGCAGGATGACGGGGAGTCCTGGGGGAAAGTTGCGCAACTGGCAGCGTCCACGAATAAGGCGTCACTGGAGGAGTCATGACCAAGGTTACTCATATCATCAACCCAAAGACCGTCGAGGATGAGGTCCGTAAAGAGCTAGCTGAAGGTAAAGCCGGCCCTCCATACAGGAGCAAAAATGATCGCTGACTACGATGCCTTCAAGCGGGAGTACAAGAAGCTCTACGACCGAGAACCACCGATGACCTACAACCAGTACTGGGCCTGGATCGTCGGTCTGGCTCCAGTATTCCGAGGGGAGTAATGCGGACCCACTACTCTTTCAACCAACTCAAGACAGCATCGGACTGCGGGCTTCGTTACCACAAGAAGTACGTGATAGGAGACGAAAGAGGCTCTGACTCTCTGGAGCAAGTTGCCGGCAAGATTCTCCATGCGGCCTACCAGCACTACGATTTGGGGACCTACCCTACCGAGGGGGAACTAGTCCAGTACTGCCGCAATGAGCTTCAGGAATTCGAGGGTTTCCGTGACCTCCCGAGAACGGCAGTTTCCCGAAACTGGGAGTACTGGTTGTCCGAGGGGTTCGGTACTCACATTCAGAACTTCTTGGGGACCACGAACCAGTTTGATACCCCAGGTATGAGCGGCTGGAAGGACTGGGAGACCTGGTTTGAGCCTTCCTGGGAACAGTCTACTGAGGTTGAGTTCGAGCTTGACATCGGTCTTGAGTTTCCGATCAAGGGCTACATCGACCGGGTTTACTACAACCCAGACAAGAAGCTGATTGTCAGGGACTACAAGACCGGTGCCCCCAGGGCCTCAGATGCGATCCAGGTGGACCAGTACGCAGTCATCTACGAGGAGCTTCATGGCTGCGACGTTGACTTCTCTGAGCTTGTCTACACCAGGGGTTCTAAGGCTGAAGTGGTTACGGTCCCCCGGTCCTTGGACTTCGATCAACTGGTCAGTCTTTACGACGGCCTGGAGGAAGTCCGCTATTCGAGTCCGTTGATTCAAGGTCCTTTCAATGGGGCCTGCAAGCACTGTGACTTCAGGAATACCTGCACGTTCAGTAACGCCGGAGAGAAGAACACCGTTGAGTTGCCTGACATCCTGGAGGCCAAGTGACTGACCAGATCGTCTTTACCGACCCTGATGACCAGAAGTTCGTTTCGGTTGCAAGGAGAACTAGCGAGGTTCTTCTTCCCTACATTCCGGGGGAGGTTGTGGGCAAGCTGAGGGGTGGGGTCACCTTGACCGTCAAGTGGGGTCCTCGGCCACTCAAGGTTGGTGATGTAGTCAAGGATTCTGTTGGGCGTTTGGGGTCCGTTGTTAAGACCCACAACCAGGATGAGTGCCGGACCGCCCTTGTCAAGTTCGATGAGGGCACCTGGCATTGTTTCGAGAGCGATCTTGAGCGTGTCACCAAGTGGGCTAATCAGGCTGGGGATGATTGATGGCCTGGTGTGGAACCTGCAAGAAGAAGTACCGGAAGATCAGGGACGCCGGCCTTTGCTGTGGGTCTCTGAGTCCTGAGGATATCGACTTGAAAGCCAAGGGCCTCATTGAAGGTAAGGACCATTGGCACGACCCGGAGAGGCCAGGAAGGATTCGATGAGAGAACCTGAGACTGCCGTAGTCCTGTTTCAAATCAGGGATGAGCTTCATCTGATCGCAGAAACCCTCAAGGAACTCACTGAGGCCATCAAGGAATCTGACTCCAGGGGGTCCCTTCATGACCCTGGAGGAGATCAAGGAAGTCTTCGGGGCGATCGAAACCATGATCCCGAGAATGATCCCGATCGAGGAGACCCGGGAAGCCCTGAAGGGAATCCCCCAGTGGAGTTCCAAAGGCAGGACGACCAGGGAGTACCAGAGAGCCTTCTTGGAGCACCAGTCTGTGAAATCTGCGAGAAACCGCTAGGCCATACAGGCTTTGATGCTGACCAGTTGGCTTTCCTGATCAAGCAAACCAGCAAGCAGTTCGGTAGGGAAAGGTGTGAGGTCTGTGGCGGCTACACCTAGGGTCCAGGTGGTAACCAAAGGTGAGTTGCTTGACAGGCTTCAGGACTTCTATGACAAGCACCCTGGCCTAGAGGAACGAGTCAGTTCAGGGAGGCTTCATCCCTTCGATGAAGAACTCCTCAGGGAGATTAAGGGCATTGAGTTCCTGCTAGCTGCACAGGTGGATGAATGAAGGTCACAGTGTTCCAGTTGAGTCGGACCAAGGAGGGCTTCAAGGGACCGGGCAAACAAGTGCTGACTGTGGAGACTGACGAAGAAGGGCTTAAGAGACTTAGGTCTCAGTATGCCCAGGATCGCTTCGATATCCGAACTGACTAGCAGACCAAACCCAGACACAACCAAGAGGTAACCATGACCGTAATTGATGAGAATGCCCTTGCCGACTTCGAGAACCCCAGCAAGCTTCAGGGTGGTTCTGGCGGTGGGGCCAAGTTCAAGACGCTCAAACCTTATACCGGCACGATCGTTGAACTGAAGAAGATCAAGAAGGAGGATGACCAGTTCAACAAGGGTCACGATCAGTTCTGCTTCAAGATCGCTCTCGATGACTGGGGTCCCGGCTCCAAGGTCAATCCTGAGGACCCTGATTCTCCTGTCCGTGAGGAGCAGTGGCACCACAGCATCTACACCCGGACCCAGTTCACGCCGGGCAAGGGAGGCAAGCTGGAGAAGATGTTCCAGGGGATTCTCGACCGAGAGAACGTGAGTCCCCAGGACGCACCTGAGATTGCACGTCGCATCAAGGAAGGCGCTCGGGTCTCTTTGGTGTTCAACCGTGAGAATGGCAACCATGGGCCTTACGATGCCCTGATCGCGGTCATGGCTGCTGAGTAGCTAACCGGCAAACCAGGGGACTGGACTCAAGCACAGCTTGTAGCTGGGTCTGGTCCCCTTACCTTTCTGGAGAGACATGAGGACAGGTGCCGGCGCACTAACTAACAGTTGGGCCAAGACCCTCAAGCAAATCAGGGTGCCCTTCCCGAGCTTGGCCAGGGTGGTCGAACTCTACGCTGGCGAAAGCATTGTAGTCATTGCTGCGCCAGGTGTTGGCAAGACCTTGTTTGCTCTGAACTTTGCAGCGCAGTCAGGGGCCAAGACCCTGTATCTGTCTGCGGACACCAGTGAGCGCAACGTCAGCCTGAACCTTGCAGCCATGGCAACGGGTGAGTTGAAGGAGGACATCAAGAAGGCCATCAAGGAGACCAACCCTGACTATCGGGAAGCAATCAAGGACTACGAGGCTGAAATCAGGAAGGCCTTCCCAAATCTGATAGTGGACAACAGCCCGAGTATCAGCCTGGAGGCAGTGGTTCAGAAGTCGTACGCCCTCGCGGATATCTGGGGTGACTACCCGGAGCTTCTGGTTCTTGATATTGCCACCAATATCGAGAGGCCCAGTGACGATTATGGGTCCTGGGATCAACTCTGGAACCAGATCAAGATGGTAGCTAGGCACCTGGGCTGTGGGGTCTTGGTTCTTCATCACGTGAAAGAGGGTTACGCAGCCAACGGCAATGTGGCCCCCCAACTGTCCGATGGCCAGTACAAGCCACACAAGCACCTGGAGATCGAACTAGGTTTGTACAGGCCTGGACCTCATGAGTTCCGGGTGATCGTGCTCAAGAACCGAGATGGAAAGGACCAAGTGACGATACCGATGGTGATGGACTACCCGACTGCGACCCTGATTGACAATGCATAGGGTTAGGAAGGTAATCACTGAATCCGGGGCTATCTACAGTGGCTCGAACGGCTGTGAGGTATGCGGTAGGAGGCTCTACCCGAGCACCGTGACTATTGGTTGGCTGGCCCTAGAGCCTGACCCTAAGGGCGATTGGTTCCTTGGGGATGGCTATGTCTACTGGGACCCGGACCATAAAGGCGAGACCTACCGGGCGGCCCCTTGCATTGACTAGTCATGCCTGATAGGCTTTCCGAAGATCAACAATCGAGGGGAAGATGCAGCTAGAGGAGTTCCTGAACAAACTCTCAGACTTCGAGAACTTTCCACGGACTGATGTTGATCTGGTCTTCCGGTTTGGGGACCAGGCCTTCAAGGCATCGGGAGCCATGGGGCTGTTTTTGGACAAGGAAAGCAATGCCGAAGTCACTGTGAAGCTGGAGGTAATGTGAAGTTCTATGTGAACACTGACCAGATCGAGGTCGAGATTCTGACAGCCGATTCTGAGGATGGCTTTAAGCATGCCAAGGAATTAGTGAAGCAGGTCAAGAACCTGGTCCCTGATGAACTGCTCAAGGAAATCCAGGAGACTCAGGTTCCCACCCTTGACCCTGGGGCCTACTGATGGATCGCTACTCGATTGATGAACTCGAAGACCTGGGAGCGAAGGTCGAGAATGAAGGGGGTATCTACGAGGCGATCGTTTCTTATGGGTTGAGGTTTCAGCAGGTTCCTGAGCGGCTTCAGCGGGACTGGAAGCACCTAGAGACCCTTGCGGATCATTTGAGGGAAACCTGGGAGGAACTGAAAGCTATTTACCCAGAGTTGGATCAGGATGTCTGATGGAGTATGAAGTCTTTAGCGTCGAGGAAGCTGTCAATCTCAGGCTTCCGATGGCTCGTAGGTATCTTGATGAGGACTTCAATCCTGAGGGCATCTGCCTTCTCTACGAGGTCAAGGACGAGAACTACAGATTCATCGCTGCGGACGGAGTCCCACCTGAGGACGCTTGCTTCAGGCTGAAGTTCTCCTGGGTGGCTGAGGAACTGGCCCAAGCCTACACCAAGGGTTACGAGTTGGGGTTTGACAATGGCTATGAGGAAGGTGAGTGGCGTGAACGCATGGTCCCCAAGTTCTAAGATTGAAAGGAGTATCCAAGTAAGCATGGAGTCTGATATCCGGAATTGGACTGACTGGCTCAGAGACCAGGGCTTAGAGGTCTGTGAGTACACAACCCCCAGTGCTGCTTTCGAGAGTGGTTGGGACCCGATTGCTAGGAGGAAGCTTGAGGACCTGATAGTGGAGTACATCCATGGCTGAACTCAGGAATCGTAGCCAGTGCCTGTGTAGTGCTTGTGGTCTGATCTTCACTGGAGTCACAGCGTTCGATAGGCACCAGACGGGCATTGACCCAGTGGTCTGTCACGATCCTGTTTCTCGTGGGCTGGAGTTGAGGCCAGGTGGTGTCTGGGGTAAGCCAGGGGGTTCCCAGGGGACTTCTAAGGCTTTGACACCCAAGGGGGTAGTCACCCTACCTGCGGGGACTAAAAACGCCTCTGAGGGTGTCAGGGAACCCCCTACAGAGCATTCTGTGGCCTCATGAGCAAAGAGAGAGCCAAAGGAACCAGGGGTGAGAACGGCCACCTGAAGCTCCTCAGGATTCCCTTCCCGGAAGCTGAGCGTTCAGGGAGCAACCATTACACACCCTGGGGGCCGGCTGACTTCATCAATACCGGGACGTTCGCTATCGAAGCTAAGAACTGGTCGGACCCCTACAAAGCAATCCGTAGAGGCTGGCCCCAGGCAACGAGCAACGCTAAGAAGGTCGATCTAGAACCCATCCTGCTGGTGACCATGCCCCACAAGCGAGCATCTGAGGGTCTGTTTGTAGTCAGGGAAGAGATGGGAATCCGCCTCTTGGCACGATACGTTGAGGGTGTAGATTGAGGATCAAGCTAGATGACTTCGAGGAGATCGCCAACTGCCTGGGTGACACTGACGCTATTGAACTAGCCAGGGTCATCAGGGAAAGCCCTGGAGGTTGGCTTATCGAGGATGGCCTTGCAAGCTTTGGTGTTGTCTCCCTGAGTGCTTCAGCAGAGTATTGGGCTGGCCGTTGGTGGATCGTCTATCTGGAGCGATTGAATCCCTTGGAGGAGTTGAGTGTCTAAGTCTTTCTTGACCGACTATGCACTAAGGGTGATTGATCGGGCTGTTGAGGAACACAAGCCCTCCAAGGCGTTTGCTCTGCAAGTGGGCTACCAGGTCGAGGTCGCCGGGGGGGGCAAGTGGAAGAATGAGAAGCAGGATATGGCTCTCTGCACCTCTTGTGTGATCCGAGACGCGCACACCCATGGATAGAGAGCCCATCCCCATTGCCCCAATCTTGGAGGCCTATGGCTGGGATGGGAGCGTTCGGGGGCACGGAACCTGGAAGGCTATCCGGTGCCCCTTCCACCCTGACAGGAACCAGTCGGCTTCAGTGTCTCTTACCGGGTTCAAGTGTCACGCTTGCCAGAGGAAAGGCAATGCAGTCACCCTGGTTGCATCCGTTGAAGGAGTTACCCCATCGAAGGCAAGGGAGCTAATAAGGAATCGAGGACTCAAGCCTCTAAGCTCGAACCAACCAGCAGTCCCGAACTGGCTAAGGAACTCAAGCCCTGCCTCCAAGAGTACGAAGACTCAGATATCGACTGGACATCAACTGTCACTGACGATGAGAGTCTGACCAGGAAGGAGATCAACAGGAGATCCCAGAGATGCAAGACCGAGTGCCCGGACTTCGAGGAATGCAGGCTCCTAGCTCTTAAGACCGCTAACAAGTCCGGTGTCTGGGCTGGCCGCTACTGGGATGATGACATCAGAAGGCTCCCCAGGGACTCCAACGGTCTCAAGTCCATAGACCCCATCGAGGACACAGAGGTCTCGGTGTACAATGGGGTTTACTGGTCCAGAGGTTCATGGTCAGCACAGCCGGCACAAGGTAAGAAGCGGGCATGGCTGGGGAACTTCACGGACGAGGACTCAGCAGGCCGGGCATCAAGGGAGTGGAGAAGTCAGCAAGGACTCCAGTTGGGTGGATCAGGTGGAGAAATCCATCAGGATTCCCTCAGTCCGAACCCGAGCTGCAATCCTGGAGATCCTGGGTGACCCGGTGAAGCCGAACCCCAACATGGGTAGGCGTCCCTAGCATCAGGGTTCAGTCCACCCTTCTTTTCTCGAATCCGGCAAGCTCATCAGGGTCATCTACCACCACTAGGTAGGTGTACCTGGTGGGCCTGTACGGGCATGGATGCTCTAGCATGGTGCCCTTGAAGCCCTCTTCGGTGTCTACATAGAGCTTGGCTTCACACTTGAAGCAGCCGGCCTCCCCTGCCGCTCGGTCCTCAGTGTTCTTGACCCTGGTCAGGTACTCCGGGTGATGCCCGAGTTTCCAGGCTTCTTCCCTGGCTTGCCTTTTGAGGTAGCTGAAGCGGTTCTCGATGCTCTTGGTTGGCATCAGGTCCTCCCTTGAGCCAAGCACAGCTTGTAGCTGGGTCTGAGACCATGATAGCCAACCTCAGCAAGTCTAAAAGTCCAGATTTCAGGGGGTCTGACCCTTGACAGGCCTGCTAGTCTTCATCCATGGAACCCACACTCAAGGGACTCACCTGGGAGTACGACGGGACAGGCTGGGTCTTCACCTGGAAGCCACAGGAGCACGTCAATTGAGACCCATGTTTCACTGGCTGTACGTCAAGTTGTTGTTCGGTAGCAAGCGGGCCTACCAGGAGTACCGGGAGTCCCTGAAGCCCGAGCCCAGCTTCACTGAGAGCCACTGACCCCAGACACAAGAAGGCCCCCAGTCACTAGGACTAGGGGCTTCTTCTATGCTTTCGTGGCTACTCGTACTTCGGTGATCCCATCCGAAAGGGTGACCTCCCTCCTGCTAGCCGGGACACTCAAGACCGACTGAGACTCCTTCAGGCAAGCCACAGCCTTGGACAGTAGCTTGGGGTCGAAACCTAGCTTGCCTTCCAGGCTGGTTTGTGCGTCGATGCACTTGTAGACCACAGACTCGATGTTGGGCCTGTAGGCCATCAGAAGCTCACCATAGCGGGAGGCCAGGTAGACAGTAGGCCAGGTTCCTTGAGGGTAACCCTGGTGGGTCTCCCAGTTCTCGGTTGCTCTGATGAAGCTCAGAGCCTCCTTGAAGTCCTCAGTCTTGAAGCTGACCAAGTCTAAGGCGGGTACCTTGACTGAAGCCTTGGCCGGCCAGGGGAACCTGTTGAACCTGTGTCCCGACTCATTGGGAGCCTCAGTCAGAAGCTCGTCAATGAAGGTCGGGTTCTTCTTGGTTCCGCCGACCCCTCTGACCCTGAGCTTGGACCCTTCGAGAGTTAGTTCGGCTTCCCCCTTGATCTTGACCAGCGTGCTCTTGAGTTCCCGAGCATCAACCAGAGTCGGATACTCTAGGCCCTCAACTGGCACCCAACCTAGTGCATCATGACCGCCGACATAGAGCCTCTCGTGGTCGATGAATGCGTTCTTGAGATAGGGGTATGGACTGTTCTTGGGCTCCGCCAGGGCCAGTAAAGGCTTGACCCTGGCTATCTCCTCCTTAGGGAGCCTCACAACACAGGTACAACCTGAGCCTGGCTCTGGACTCCATTCACTACAGCCCCCAGGAGCCCGGAGATCAGAGCCTCAAGGAGGCCAGCTTGAACTAGGAGCGCCAGACCGAAGATCAGGACCAGATACCCCAGTGCGGTCTTGGGGGTCATCGGACCGGTCCATGCTGTCGAGCGATGAACCTCCGGACCCCAGATGCCAGACCCTCAGGGCCCCGTGCCTCGATGTCACCGGAGTCGATCAGCTTCTTGAGTCGGTGCCTACTTGTAACCCCGTAGTGGCTGAGCTTGCGGATTGCCTCTGCTTGCGTCACTTGATCTCCTTTACGTGAGTTTTCCGTAGAAGTAGCCACACCAGAAGTGAGCAAAGGACTTCTGCTCCTCTGTGAGGTCGTCTGACTTGT